>Ga0123354_10003499_pt1 | contig 21710 bp, 22 predicted proteins | sample TergutLab28metaG_2_FD_97872 | JGI IMG/M metagenome (GOLD analysis project Ga0123354, IMG submission 97872) | Labiotermes labralis P4 segment gut microbial communities from Petit-Saut dam, French Guiana - Lab288 P4 | ecosystem: Host-associated > Arthropoda: Insects > Digestive system > Gut ... | reverse complement strand
GTCCTGCAATGTCATTCTGAGTCTTTCTACGAAGATTTTACTTGCGAAGAATCTCACGAAATATGAGATCCTTCATAGCAAGGCTTTGTAAGAAGTGGTTCAGGATGACAATTCTAGGACGCCTTCTATTTGCAATTAATAGTCCACCATGTTCTAATTTTTAGGCCACATATTTTTTAATAAATCTTTTGGAATAAATAATCTAAAATACATTATTAGAGAGAAAATCATTGCTATTATTGAAATGCAATAAAGGTAAAAATTGCATGTTTTATAAATTTCTGGAAGATTAAATTCTGCGATTATTATAGAAAAGAATATTGCGATATATAATACTACTGTTGCTAATTTACCAAACCATCTGCTTGAAACCACAGTGTGATTTCCATAAAGAAAGGAAGCACCAGAAACCATAATGAATTCTTTTAAAATTATTATAATTACAATCCAAAATGGAATGAACCCTTTTATAACCAACGTAATTACAATTGAAATTTGAGTTAATTTATCGGCTAGAGGATCCATTAATTTTCCAAAGTCAGATATTAAGTTAAATCGTCTAGCAATGAATCCATCTAATATGTCAGTTAATCCAGAAGCCAATAAAAGAATAAATGCAAGTAGATAGCTACTTTTTGCTATAAAGAATACGATAAATGGTATTAAAAGTATTCTAATTATTGTTAATATGTTGGGTATGTGTTTTTTCATATTATAATTTTTCCATCCTTTGCATCTATTGTAATAGATTGCCCATCTACGATTTCTTCTTTCAAGATTTTTTCGGCTATTTCGTCTTCAATATATCTTTGAATTGCTCTTCTTAAAGGTCTTGCACCGTATTTCAAATCAGTTCCTTTTTCTAGTAAAAATTGTTTTGCATTTTTTGTTACTTCTAAAGAAATATTTTTTTCTACTAACGATTTTTGTGTGTCTTTCAATAATAAATCTATTATCTGGAGTAGTTCGGCAGTTGTCAAAGGATTGAATTGTATAATCTCATCTACTCTGTTTAAAAATTCAGGTCTAAATGTATTTTTTAAAGCTTCCATGATTTTATTATTATCTACAATTGATTTTCCAAATCCAATTGAATTTGTGTTTAAGTTTGAACCTGCGTTTGATGTCATAATTATTATTGTGTTTTTAAAGTTAACAGCGTTTCCTTTGGAATCTGTAAGTTTCCCGTCGTCTAATATTTGTAAAAGTATGTTGAAAACGTCTGGGTGTGCTTTTTCTATTTCATCTAATAAAATTATAGAATATGGTTTTCTTTTTACCTTTTCAGTTAATTGACCAGCATCGTCATATCCTACATATCCAGGAGGTGAGCCAATCAATTTTGAACTGGAGTGTCCTTCCATATATTCAGACATATCTATGCGGATTATGGAATCTTCGTTTCCAAACATTTCGTATGCTAGAGTTTTTGCGAGTTCGGTTTTACCAACTCCTGTAGGCCCTACAAATATAAATGAAGGAGGTCGTTTGCTGCTTTGTAATCCTGCACGATTTCTTCTAATAGCTCTTGCAACAGCGGCAACAGCGTCATTTTGCCCAATTATTCTATTGTGTAAATTTTGTTCAAGGTTTAATAGTTTTTGAGTTTCTACCTCCGTTATTTTTTTAACTGGAATTTTAGTCCAATCTTCTATAACACTAGCAATATCAGTCATTGTTAGGGCTGTTACTTGTAGTTTTTTATTTAAGTCTTCTATTTGTTGTAACAGAGTACATTCTTTTGTTTTTAGGTCGGCTGCTTTTTGGTAATCTTCAATAGAGTCACTAGAAACGGCTTCTTCCTTTTCTTCTTGTATTTGTTGTAATTCATTTTTTAATAATTCTAATTCGTATAGTTCCTTATTGCTTAAATTTAACCTAGAACAAGCTTCATCCAAGATGTCTATTGCTTTATCTGGTAAGAATCTGTCGTGTATATATTTTTCTGCCATTATCACTGTTTTTTCAATAATATCATTTGAGATACTTACTTTATGAAATTCTTCGTAATACTTTTTGATTTCTTTTAATATTTCAATAGCTTCTTCAACACTTGGCTCATCAACTAATACTGGTTGGAATCTTCTTTCTAAAGCTGGATCTTTTTCAATATATTTTCTGTATTCTCTTAATGTAGTAGTGCCAATAACTTGAATTTCGCCGTTAGAGAGGGCAGGTTTTAATATATTTGCAGCATTCATGGCGTTTTCGTTATCTCCGTGATGCCACAATACTGTGAACTTCATCAATAACCAAAACAATATTTCCTAATTTTTTACATTCTTCCATAATGGCTTTCATTCTTCCTTCAAATTGGCCTCTAAATTGTGTGCCTGCAACGACTGAAGGCATATCAAGTAAATAAATTTCTTTATTTAATAATTTTGCAGGAACATTTTTTTCTACAATTTTAATAGCCAAACCATGTGCAATGGCGGTTTTACCAACACCTGGTTCACCGATTAAACATGGATTGTTTTTTGAACGTCTATTTAGAATTTGTATAACTCTTTGAATTTCTGTTTTTCTGCCGATTACTGCATCCAATTCTCCTTTTAAAGCTTTTTCATTTAGGTTTACTCCAAAGGAATCTAAAAATTTCTTTTTCTTATCTTTAACTTTTTTTTCTATTTTGATTTTTTTCTTTACATTGGAATTACTGTTATCTGCTGTTTCTGCAGTGTTTCCAGAGAACATGTTATTAATTAATTTTTCAAAAGAGAACCCACCTAATGCGTTGTTTGTATTATCTATATTATCTAAATTATTGTTATCGTTTGTCATTAAATCATTTGAAAAGTCGTTAATAAAGCTATCAAATTGATTAGACATATCTTTTATTTCTTGAGGATTTAAATTTGCTTGTTTTGCTAATATTTCAAGTGGATTAATGCCTTTGGCTTTGGCACAGTTATAACAAAGGCCTTCAACTGTTTTGTTATCGCCCTCTACTTTGTTTATAAAAATTACGGCAACGTTTTTGTTGCAAACTGAACATAACATAAATTTACCCCCATTCTCTAATAATACATCAAAATTGAGATATAGTCAATAACTTGATATATATTTATTTTTGTGGTAGAATAAGAACGTGCTTACCAGTTAACAGTTTTTTCTAAAATTTCCGCCTCTGGAGTATAGTATAGCTTTTAAAAAGGCTCCTCCAAGTCAAGGGGTAATCCGTATGCCTCAAAGGGCTGTCGTTCACCTTTTTAAAAGCTATACTATACTCCAAAGGCTACTTTGCTGAAACTGTTAAATGGTAACAGAACGTGCTGTATGTCCGAGTTCTTTAAAAACACATATATTACAAAAGAACTCTAAAGAGAAGATTCCAGTAGAGGGCGGCCTAGAATTGTCATCCTGAACCACTTCTTACAAAGCCTTGCTATGAAGGATCTCATATTTCGTGAGATTCTTCGCAAGTAAAATCTTCGTAGAAAGACTCAGAATGACATTGCAGGATACCCTCGGACGTATGGGTAGGAAAGGTGATTTTATTGAAAGTATATGCATTTGTTGGACCGTCACGGAACAGGAAAAAGTTATAGAGCCCAATGGGTAGCAAGTGAAAGAAGTATAAGCTATATAATAGATGATGGCTTGTTTATAAAAGACAATACAATAATTTCTGGAAGTTCCGCAAAAAAAGCTAGTACGAGGGTTGGAACGGTAAAACTAGCTTTATTTTCCAATAAAGAACGACAAGACGAAATAAAAAAAGAGATAAAGAAGAATAACATAGATTCAATAATGATATTGGGAACGTCAAACGACATGGTAGAAAAGATAGCTGAGAATCTAGGCTTTCCACAAATTTCTGAATATATTTATATAGAAGATGTGGCTACAGAAGAAGAAATGAAAACTGCCAAAAGAATTAGGCAAACAGAAGGTAAGCACGTTATACCAGTTCCAACTTTTGAAATAAAAAAAGATTTTAGCGGTTATTTGGTAGACCCATTACAAATTTTTAAATCAAAAGGAAGAGGAGAACAGCCATATATAAGTGAAAAATCAATAATAAGACCTACATTTAGCTATTTAGGAGGTTTTTCAATTTCTGATACGGCGGTTAGGCAGATTATTGAATATATCGCAAAAAAGACAGAAGGGATAGATAGAGTTTTAAGAGTTAGAGTAACTAAGACAGATGGAGGAATGACGGTATATGTTGAAGTAGCAATATTGTATGGATTCACCCTTATAACTGTGCTTAAAAATTTAAGGGAAAAAATAAAGAAGGAATTAGAAAACTTAACTGCAATGTATATCGAAGCAGTAGAAATTGTAGCTAAAACTATTGTTATGCCAGTAGAAAAAATGTAGGAGGGTATCCTAAAATTTTATTAGACTTCTTTCGAAACATAAAATGTGATATACTTACAAAAACAAGTAGGTGTCATTCTGAGCGTTGCTACAAAGCTTTTCTCACGAAGAATCTTACTAAATGGTAGGTATAAGTTTGAAAATAGATAAAGTAAGATTCTTCGTAAGTCGGGCTACGAAGTAAGGCTCAGAATGACGGGAGCGGACTATGGCAGTTAATCTATATTGGGAGAGAATATTATGGGGAATATTATAGCTATTGATGGACCAGCAGGTGCTGGTAAGGGTGTAATTAGTAAGAGATTAGCAAATGAAATAGGATTTGATAATTTTGATACAGGAGCATTATATAGATGTGTTTCTCTACAAATGCTGAGAACTAACATTAATTTGAATAATATTGATGAAATTGTAAAAATTGCTAAAGAAATGAATGTAGTTTTCAAAAAAGATGGCGAAGATGAGAGTGTTTTTTTAGATGGCGAAGATGTTACAAAAGCAATAAGAGAGGATAATGTAAACAGCATAGTAAGTGAAGTTTCAACAATAAAAGAATTGCGAGAGCAAATATTAATTATTCAAAGAGAATTAGTAAAAGGTAAGAATATAGTAGTAGAGGGTAGAGATATTGGAACATGTGTGTTTCCAAATGCGAAGATAAAGATTTATTTGGATGCGAGCTTAGAAGAAAGAGCAAACAGAAGGTATAAGGAAAATTTAGAAAAAGGGATTAATACAACATACGAGGAAACGTTAGAATTGCTACGACACAGGGATAAAATTGATATGACACGAGAAGTTGCTCCACTTAGAAAAGCAGATGATGCAGTGGTTGTGGATACAACAGAACTTACGATAGACGAGGTTGTGGATAGGATAAAGGAAATTGTGGGGTAAAAAAGGGGTATTAAATGTTTAGAAAAAGCTTAAGAGCAGTAATAAAATCCGTTTTATGGGTTGTTTCAAAATTAGTATACAGAGTAAAAATTGAAGGAAAAGAAAACATAAAAGAAGGCGAAGCATATATTTTATGTGGAAATCACATACATGCAATAGATGCACCAGTACTTATAATTAATATGAAAAGAAAAATGCCTTTTTTAGCCAAGGAAGAGCTTTTTAAACTTGGGATTGTTAGGTATTTAGGAAATCTTTTTGATATGATACCAGTAAAAAGGGGTGCAGGAGATACAAGCAGTTTAAAGAAGTCTTTGAAATCAATAAAAAATGGTGAGATATTAGGAATATTCCCAGAAGGTACGAGAAATGGATTGGCAAAGAATGTAGAACTAAAGACGGGTGCAGCTTCTTTGGCATTAAAAACAAATACAAAAATTCTTCCATTGGGGATAAAAGGTAGTTTTAAACTATTTAGTAAGATTGTATATAGATTTGGCGAGCCAATGGATTTTAGCCAATATGCTAGCGATAAACCAGGAAAGGATGTATTGGAGAAGATTACTTTGGAGGTAATGGATAGAGTGTTAGAATTGGCAAAGTAGAATATGCGGGTATAATTTAGTGGTAGAATGTCATGCTTCCGACCTGATAGCGAGGGTTCGATTCCCTCTACCCGCTCCAATAATTGTCGATGAAAAAATAATAAAACATTTTAGCATTTTAAAGAGAGGAGATAATCATATGGCAATAGAGCAATATACAGAAAGTTTAACGCTTAGTGAAATGAAATGTAAGATTGGGAAAAATGATTTTGGGTATGTTTATCCACAAGGCGATGTAGCAGATGTAGATAAGATAAATAATCTATTAAAAATTGCTGGCGGAAAACCAAAAGATTGCCCTATTGATTTTTATGATTCTGAAAGTGCAGGTAAAGCAAAGCCAGAATTTATTATTACCTTTGATAAAGATATAAATACTATAATTGTTGTTGAATGCAAGAACACTGTTAATAGACACCGTTCAAACGACTTTGGGCATCCTTCGATGTTTGCAGTAGATGGAGTTCTTTACTATGCAAAATTTTTAAAGAATGAATATAATGTTATCGCTGTCGCTATAAGTGGAACGAAAAAAGAAACGATGAAAGTTGATACTTTTTATTGGGCACAAAATCAAGAATATTATACCGAACTTAAAAAAGCAAAAGATATAATTTTAGAACCAGAAAATTATTTAAAGTTAGTGAATGGTGAAAAATTACAAAAAGAATATTCGTTAGAAGATATTAGGAACACGGCATTAGAAATGCATGATACTTTAAGAGAAATTAAAGTGTCAGAAAAACATAAACCTATTTTTATAGCAGGAGTCTTAATTGCTTTAGAAGATAAATCTTTTAGTGAAGAATATTCAAAATATACTACTTTTGATAGTGTTATGTTTAATTTGAATCGTGCAATAGAAACAACGCTTGACAAGAGCAATATAAAGAAGGATAAAATTGAGAATATAAAAAGTGCCTTTAAAATAATTGGAAGCAATGAGAAATTAAAGCATATTCCTTTAGGACATAGAAATTCTATAACTTGGTATATAGAACAATTAGAGATGAAAATTAAACCAATGATGAACTATGCAGATGCTAGTTTAGATGCTTTGGGTGTGTTTTATCATGAATTCGTTAAATATAGTGGTGGAGATGGCAAAGGGTTAGGAATAGTTTTAACGCCTCAACACTTAACTGAGTTCATGTGTGAAGTTGCAGGAGTAAATAGAAATAGTAAAGTTGTAGATATATGTTGTGGAAGTGGTTCATTTTTGATAAGTGCAATGTCTAAAATGTTTAGAAATGCCAATGAAACAGATATTTTAAGAATAAAAAGAGAAGGACTTTATGGTGTAGAATTGGATGTAGAATTATTTACTCTTGCTATTGCTAATATGATAATAAGAAGAGACGGAAAGTCAAACATATATCATGGAGATTGTTTTGATAAAGGAATTAAACAAGAATTAAAAGAAAAAAATATAAACATAGGCTTAATCAATCCGCCATATTCTCAAACGGATAAGGCTGAATTAGAATTTGTTGAAAATATGTTAGATATTTTAGTCCCTGGAGGGATTGGCGTTGCAGTTGTTCCTATGAGTTGTGCTATTGGAACAAAATTTAAAAAAATTAGAGAAAGACTAATGAAAAACAACAAATTAAAAGCCGTATTTAGCATGCCGGATGATATATTTTATCCAACTGGAACTAATACTTGTGTGATGGTATGGGAAGCACATACTCCTCACGATTTCAACGAAGAAACTTTTTTTGGTTACTATAAAAATGATGGTTTTATAAAAAGAAAAAAACTAGGTAGAATAGATGCTTATAACAAATGGAAAGAAATAGAAAATGAATGGATAAATCTTTATAAAAATAGAGATATCAAAGTAGGCTTGACTGCAAGAAAGTGTGTTACATGCGAAGATGAATGGCTTTGTGAAGCTTATATGGAAACAGATTATTCTACATTATCACAAAAAGATTTTGAAATAACTGTTAGAGATTATATTGCCTACTTGGTAAAAAGAGGTGATGTGAATGGGTGATAAATTAGATATAAGTACTTGGAAGTTATTTAAAATGTCTGATATTTTTATATTTACTAAAGGTAAAAGATTAACTAAAGAAGATATGATTCCTGGTAAATTAAACTATCTTGGTGCGATATCAGACAATAATGCTGTGCGTGATTATATTGATGCAGATGTACAGCATGAAGGAAATTGTATTACTGTTAATTATAACGGTAGTGTTGGAGAATCGTTTTATCAATCTGAACCTTTTTGGGCAACTGATGATATAAATATTTTAGATTTAAAAGAAAAACTAATGACTGAGAATATAGGATTATTCCTATGTTCAGTTATAAAACATAATAAATATAAATTTGGTTATGGGAGGAAATGGACTTTAGAAAAAATGAAGGAAACAAAAATTTTATTACCTACCATAAACAATGATGTTGATTATAATTACATGGATAGCTATATTAAGATGTTAAATATTAAACATGTTAAGACAGTAAATACAAAAAAAACAGCTTCTTTAACTTCATGGCAATTATTTAAAATAGGGGATATTTTTGATGTTTCTATTGGAAAGTCTGAAGACCTCTCTGTATTAGAACACGGGAAAATTAATTTTGTTGGAAGAACATCATTAAATAATAGTATTCAAAGTTTTGTAGATACAGATACTATAAATAAAGGGAATTGTATTACTTTAGGAATGGTAGGAACATATTATCCTGCATGGCAAGAAAATGATTTTAGTTGTTCACAAAATATATTGATTTTAAGAAATTTAAATTTAAATAAGTATATAGCATTATTTATTAATACATTAATTAAAAAAATGGTAAATAATAAATATTCTTACAATAGACCAATACAAAAAAATAAGTTTGTAAATGAGATAATATCTTTACCATATAAAAATAATACAATTGATTGGTTGTATATGGAAAATTATATAAAGGCATTACCTTATGCAGATAAAATGTAGAATAGAGGATTCATAAAATAGGAGGAAAATAATGGAAAAACTAACTTCAAATTTTATTAGAAATAAGTATTTAGAATTTTTTAAGGAAAAAGGTCACACTATCATACCATCAGCTTCTTTAATACCAGAAAATGATCCAACAGTGTTATTTACAACTGCGGGTATGCATCCGCTTGTTCCTTATTTACTTGGAGAAAAACATCCACAAGGAACAAGATTAGTTGATGTTCAAAAATGCTTAAGAACAGCAGATATAGAAAGTATTGGAGATGCAACACATTGTACATTTCTGGAAATGTTAGGTAATTGGTCATTAGGAGATTATTTTAAAGATGAATCCATTGAGTGGAGTTATGAATTTCTTACTTCTCCAAAATGGTTGAACATTGATCCTAAGAGGATATATTACACGGTATTTGAGGGTGACGATGTTTGCCCAAAGGATATGATTAGTTACAATAAATGGCTGGAATTAGGCGTTTCAAAAGATCATATATACTTTTTGCCGAAGGAAAATAACTGGTGGGGACCAGCAGGTGAGACTGGACCATGTGGACCAGATACCGAGATTTTTTATGATACATTGAAACCTAAATGTTCAGAAAATTGTAGTCCAGCTTGCGATTGTGGCAAATATGTTGAAATTTGGAACAATGTATTTATGGAATATAATAAATTAGTAGATGGATCATTAGTGCAGTTGAAACAAAAAAATGTTGACACTGGTATGGGGTTGGAAAGGCTATTTTCAACGCTGTTAGACGCTAAATCGGTTTATGATACGGAGTTGTTCAAAAATACAATTAATAAATTAGAAGAATTATCAAATAAAAATCACACTGATAAACAATATGAAAAAAGTTTTAGAATTATTGCTGATCATATTAGAACGGCTGTGTTTGTGTTGGGTGATGAAAGAAGTGTAGTTCCATCTAATACGGATCAAGGTTATGTACTTAGAAGAATTATACGAAGAATGATAAGACATTTGAAAAATATTGGAATAACAGAAAACGTATTGCCAGAATTAGCAATAATAGTTATAAATGATTATTGTGATTGGTATCCAGAATTAAAAAAGAAACAAGAATTTATAGTTTCAGAATTAAATAAAGAGGAAATGACATTTAATAGAACTATTACCCAAGGGATAAGAGAATTCAACAAACAGGTAGAAAAATTAACTAATACTACTATTCCTGGGGAAGTAGCTTTTAAGTTGTTCGACACTTTTGGTTTTCCAATAGAATTTACTACTGAAATGGCTGCGGAAAAAGGTATAACTGTTGATTTAGAAGGTTATAAGAAATGTTATTTAGAACATCAAGAAAAATCTAGAAAGGGTGCGGAGCAAAAATTTAAAGGTGGATTATCTGATAATAGTGTAGAAACAACTCGATTACACACAACAACTCATATTTTACATGAGTGTTTAAGAAAAGTTTTAGGTACTGATGTGGCTCAAAATGGAAGCAATATTACTGCGGAAAGATTAAGATTCGACTTTTCATTTGGTAGGAAAATGACTGCGGAAGAATTAAAGAAAGTTGAAGAAATGGTAAATGAGGTTATTTCAAGTAATCTTGATGTAATATGCGAGGAAATGAGTGTGGAAGAAGCAAAAGAAAAGGGAGCAATTGGATTGTTTGAAAATAAATATGGCGAAAGAGTAAAAGTGTATTCAATAGGAGATTTTAGTAAGGAAATCTGCGGAGGACCTCATGTGAAAAATACTAATGAAATTAGGAACTTTAAAATTCAAAAAGAAGAAGCATCTTCTGCAGGCGTTCGTAGAATAAAAGCAACTATTAGCAAATAAAAGGAGGGTATCCTAGAATTGTCATCCTGAACCACTTCTTACAAAGCCTTGCTATGAAGGATCTTATATTTCGTGAGATTCTTCGCAAGTAAAATCTTCGTAGAAAGACTCAGAATGACATTGCAGGCACCCTCTTAACTGCTTACTTAAAAATTAGTTTATGTTCCTCAGCTCTTCTTACTTTTCCAGAAGTGGTTTTAATTAATGGAACATCCGTTATGGATATTTTTCTGATATTTTTATAAATTGGAAGATTTTTATTAACTTCTTTTCTGTATATGTTCATAATATTTTCAATTTCAGCCTCTGAAACTTCACCGTATTTGGCAACGATAGCTTCTTTGTTATAAACAACTTTTGCTCTTAATTCTAAGTCGCCATTTGGTTTTTCTGAGGCATATGCAACGCTTTCTGCAACTAATGGACTACTATTTAATAAAACTTCTATTTCTTCTGGGAAAATGTTCTTGCCATTTTTTAATACAATAACATTCTTTTTACGACCAGCAATAAATAAATATCCTTCATCATCTACATATCCTAAATCGCCAGTATAAAACCAACCATCCTTTAAAACTTCATCAGTTGCTTCTTTATTATCGTAGTATCCTAATGTCATAGTTGGTCCTTTACATCTAATTTCTCCAAGTCCAGTAGCATCTGGGTCGCAGACTTCAACTACGGCTTGTGGTAGGGAATATCCAACAGCACCAGATTTTCTGTTTTTATTTGTCTCTACTGTTACTGCAGCAGAGGTTTCGGTAGAACCATAGGCGTGATGTGTATTAATTCCTAAATCTTTATAGCCTAATATAATTTCTAGACCTAAAGGAGCGGCTCCAAAAAATATAAATCTTAATTTACCACCTAACATATCTAGTATTTGTTGCTTTGACAAAGTACTTTTAGCGGAGTCAATCTTTTTTCTAATTTTCTTATATATGTTTTCTAAAACAAGCGGAACATTACACATGATAGTAGGTTTATATTCAAGCATATCTTCGTAAATATGTTTTAATCCTCTGCATATAGAAGAACAAGCACCATTGTATATAGACATCAAAAAACCAACAACGCTTTCAAATATATGATGCATTGGTAAAAAAGAAAGGAACACATCATTATCATAATATTTTATAACAGATGCAACTTGTGTAATATCTGAGCAAATGTTACGATGTGAAAGCATTACTGATTTTGGCTTTGATGTAGTGCCAGATGTGAAAAGCATTACGCTTAAGGCATCGTTGTCAATAGTACTATTTATAAATGAAGTATCATTTTTTTCTAATAAAGATTCGCCTAGTTTTAATAGTGAGTTTAAAGATTTAATAGAACTGTCATTAGTTTCTGTAAAGCAGAACAAATGCTGTAATGAAGGAACTTCTTGTTGAATCTCTTTCATTGTATCGGTATATTTTTCTTCGAAAAATATTGCTGAAGAGCCTCCTTCTACAACAATGTTTTTTATTTCTATTTTAGGAAGTGCTTTATCAATTGGAACTACAATTCCGTGTACCACATACAGTTGCAAGATAACCAAGTACCCACCAGTATGAGTTATTTCCAATAATAGATATTCTCTTATTGTGTAATCCTAAATTAAATAACGCAGTGCCTAAACAATTCAAATCATGTTCTAATTGAGCGTAAGTAACATCAATGAAATCTTTACTGTTTTCATTCTTATATCTAAATGCCACATTGTTTTTATATAATTTTGTAGCTCCATAAACTAGTTCTTTTATATTATTTACTGCTCTAACATCATAAATAGGTTTTGAAACTCCAACTTTAGTATTCATAAGACTATCTCTCCTTTTTTTATTTATTAATATTTTATATCTAAGTGTTGTAAAATTACAATGACTTGACTGGTCAGTCAATAATGAAAATTTGTGTAAAACTATTGACAAAATAGTACATATTATGAGAAAATATGTTCATAAAAAATAAAAGGAGGAAAAGTAATAATGGACGAAGATAAAAAAGAAGAGGTAACTGGAGAAGTTAAAGAAGAAGTTACTGGAGAAGTTAAAGATGTAAAACAAGAAGAAGTTAAAGAGATAAAAAAGGAAGAGAAAACTGGTCTTAGTATAGCATCAATGGTGTTAGGAATAGTATCAATTGTTTTAATTTGTTTTATTTGGATTTCTATACCATGTGCTATTTTAGCTGTAATATTTGGATTTATAGGCAGAAAAAAAGGTGGAAAAGGTATGGCTACAGCAGGATTAGTGTTGGGAATTATAACTTTAGTTTTTTGTATTTTAGGAATAATTGGAGCATTTAATTTAGGTTCTTACATGGAAAATATGGTATAAAAAATAGGAGACAGTTATAGTGGTAACAAAGTATAATAAAAAACTGATTGTAACGGAATTAGTTGTTATTATTGTTATAGTTGTTGGGCATATATTAGTAAATTCAAAGTATATTAATCTTATGCCTGAGTGCTATTTCAGAGAACACTATGGTATTCTTTGCCCGAGTTGCGGAGGGACTAGATGTGTAATTAATTTTTTAAATGGTAATTTTTTAGAGGCATTAAAATATCATGTGGTGTTTTTCATAACGATACTATATTTAATAATGTTAAACATAGTGTTTATTATAAATAATTTCAAAACGAAACCTATATTAGAAAAAATATATCCAAAGTGGTGGTATTTAATTATTTGGGGAGTTGTATTATTGTTATATACCATAATTAGAAATATGTAATAAATGCTTGAATAACACTTGACATAGTAAAAAAATGTTGTATGATATGAGTACAACAGGAAATATTTGATAATATTTCCTAAATCAATAATTTAAATATATTTTTCATTGGTACGGCCAATAAAAAAAACACAGTGTTTGTGCACTGTGTTTTTTTTCGTAAGACAAAATATGACAAAATAAAAAAATATATCGAAAAACAATAAAAAAGTATTGACAAAAAATAAATTTGGGTATAATATATATAAAATAACTTTTGACAATTTATTGTCGGAATGAGGTAAGAATGAGCTATATAGTATATTGTTTAATACTAAGTATATTGCAATCGGTGTTATTTTTTCAAAAACAATTTGGGATATCTGTAATAATTTTTGTGGTTTTTGCAGTAATATTTATGGTTAAGATATTGTACAAAAAAGAAAAAGTGAAAAACAAAAAGGCATTTATATTAATAGTGCCAATTGTTCTATTAAGTAGCACATATGCAATCTGGAATAATCAATTTTTTGCAGTATTTAATATTTTAGTCACTTTTGGATTATTTGCTTTTATGGTTTATTTAGTAACAAATGAAGAAAATACAATCGACTTCAAAAATATTGTATTTAACGTGTTTTTAATTATATTTAAGCCGATTATTTTTCTAAACAAACCTATTAATGAAATAAGCGATATTTTTTCAAAGTACACAAAAGACAAGGAGAGAACAAGAACTATTACTAGAATTGTGTTAGGAATAGTTTTAGCAATACCAGTTGTTTTTGTTGTAGTAGGATTATTAAATAGTGCAGATATTGTGTTTAGTGATATTACTGGGAAATTTGGGATTCAATTAACTAATGTATTTAATGAATCATTTATATTTAGAATTATTTTAATTGTGCTTGCATTCTTATATTTTGGTGGGTACGTATATAATATATTTGAAAGAAATACTAAAAAACAAGAAACTCTTGAAATTATAGAACGAAAATCAATATTAGATAATATTACAATTCAAACAGTTACAACTATTTTAAATATAATTTATCTATTGTTTTGTATTATACAGTTTTCATATTTATTTATGAAAATTGGAGGAACAAATTTTGATTATGCAGATTATGCAAGAAGCGGATTCTTCCAGTTAATGGCTGTAACATTTATTAATTTTATAGTAATAATTGTTTCAAATGTAAATAAAAGTGTATGTTCAAATAAGGCTATTACTTATAAAAAAGTAATGAATATATTGTTGTGTATATTTACCTTTATTATTTTAATTTCAGCATTTTACAGAATGCGATTATATGAATTAGAATATGGATATACAACACTTCGTTTATTTGTGTATATTATTTTAGGAACAGAAGCGGTATTGACAATTCCAACAGTTATGTATATATTAAATACAAAAGTTCCTCTACTGAAATGTTGTTTAGCTATTATAATTACTGTTTATACAGTTATTAACTTTATAAATATGGACAATATTATTGCAGACAGAAATGTAGATAGGTATTTTGAAACAGGTAGAATAGATATCGAATATTTGGTTAATGGCTTGTCAATAGATGCTGCTCCACAAATATACAGGTTATTAGGAAGTAGCGATAATGATATAAAAAGTAAGGTTTATGAATATTTTAAAAATATAGACCAGCATACTCAAACTACGAGTCTATTTGAATTTAATTTTTATAAATATAAGGTGAAGAATTTAAATTATTAGTTAAAGCTTTTGCCTAAAATGTCCGCTTTCGGTGGTTAGTATATGATTTTAAAAAACTCCTCCAAGCCTCCGAAGACTCCATGGGCCTCGTAATTGCTGTCGTTCGCTTTTTAAAATCATATACTAACCACCGAAAGCTAATTTGCTAAAAGTGTTAATTAGCAACATCATAAGTACGTAGAGTAGCACGAGGGGATATTGCAGTAGATTTTTATATTATAGAAAGGAATCGATTTTATGAAGGTATTACGGGGAAAATAGCATTTCAAGCTTTGTAAATGTATTGTTAAAATTAATGTTTGTGTTGGGAATAATTATAATTATCTGTTTGCCCAAATTATTAGATTGGTATATAAACTACTTTGCAGTAAATCATGTGAATTATTATCCAATGCTTATAATACTATATTTATCTGGGATTGTAGCATTATTTGTAATATTTAAGTTTATAAAGTTATTTGAAACATTAAAAAATAATACACCATTTATAATGGAAAATGTAAAGCATTTAAAAGCTATATCAGCTTGTTGCTTGTTTATTGCAGTAATATATTTGATTGGAATATTTGTGTTTAAATCAGTATTTGTGGCGGTAATATTTATAATGTTTATATTTGTATATCTTGCATTTCTGATTGTATCTGAATTATTTAAGCAGGCAGTGAAATATAAAGAAGAAAACGATTTAACTATCTAGAGAGGAAGGTAAAATTTATGCCAATAATTGTAAATTTAGATGTAATGATGGCCAAGAGAAAAATAAGTTCTACCGAACTAGCTGGAAAGTTAGATTTAACAATGGCTAATCTATCTATATTAAAAAATAATAAAGGAAAGGCAATTCGTTTTTCTACATTGGAAAACATATGTAAAGAACTAAATTGCCAACCAGGGGATATACTTGAGTATAAGACTGACGAATAATTTTGAAAATAGTATTAATTTTATAAAAAACATGATATACTATACAAAATTAGTGGGAGATATTTATTATGAAAGAAGATAAAGTCAAATTAACAGATTTATCAGTGTTCCTTATAGTGAGTGTTATTACGATAGTATTTATTATTGTTGGATACCATATTTGTAAAATGGATGATACTGATGCAAATTCAGACTTATCATCTGGAACTTATTATAAAGCAAAAATAGAATCTATTACGAAAACAACTACTGGTACAGATGATACTAGTTACCAATATGATGATTCCACAGTTTCAGCTGATAGCAATGTTCCTCCAACCAAAACAATATATTTTAAAGCAACAATTTTAAATGGTCCGGATAAAGGAACAACGGTTGATGGAACACAAGTTTTAGACTATACGTATGGAACTCCTGATAAAGAAGTAACTCAAGGTAATCAAATTATTATTTCTCCATCTCAAGATCCAGATTCCGGGGCAACTGTATGGACCATGATTTCATACAATAAAATAAATTACTTAGTAGGATTATTAGTAGTTTTTCTTGTAATATTAATTATAATTGGTAGATTAAAGGGATTTACAACAATAATTGCATTAATATACAGTACAGTAATTATTTTTACAATATACATACCATCCATACTTAAAGGATATAATATATATCTGTCTACCACTATAGTTGCGGTATTTATTATATTTATGAGTATGCTGATAATTAATGGAGCTAACAAAAAGACTTGGGGTGCTATTATTGGGAATATTGGTGGCGTTGCAATAGCTGGATTACTTGGATTACTTGCTAATAAAGTAATGGGTATAACTGGAATGGTAGATGAAAACTCTATGTTCTTAAAAACTTATAATAATGGAATAGATCTTGTAGGTGTTGTATGGGGAGGTATTGTAATTGGTTCTCTAGGAGCAATTATGGACATTTCTATGACTATTGCATCAGCTATGCATGAATTATCAGAAACCATGAAAAATAAGACATTTGGTGATATGCTAAGATCTGGGATGAATATAGGAAAAGATGCAATTGGAACAATGACCAATACCCTTGTTTTAGCATACATAGGAAGTTCGCTGGCTGTAGTTTTGCTATTAATGGCATACAGTAGAAGTTCCGTATATTTGTTTAATATGGAAATGATTATGGTACAGATAATTCAGGCAGTAGTTGGAAGTATAGGAATACTATTTGCAGTACCTATTACAGCGTTATTTGCAGCACGTATATATAACAAAGATGACTAGGGTATTAAGCATAATTTATAAATAAAAAGAGTGTAGAATTACTCCACACTCTTTTTATTTGTTGGGATTATTTCTTCTTGTATCCACATTTTGGACATACACCATTTTCATTCAATTCAATGCCACATAATGGACAACGATCTTTTTCTTTTATATTCTCTTTGCCATATTCTTGTACAGCACCATTTGCTCCACTTGTAAAAGTAATTTTAACAATATTAAGTTTATCTTTTAATAAATCATAAACTATTTTAATCATGCCTTCAACAGTCATTGTTTCTTTTGTAACAACTAAACGACATTCTGGATATGCTGTTGCAAGTTCTGTCTTGAAAGCAGGTCCCTTCATAGTATTAGTTGGGGCCCCGTTTTTAATGCCTTGTGCTTCATAAACTCCAAGAATTGCAGGGAGTAATGGATCATCTTCTCTTAAAACTAATGCATGGTCAAAATTTTGCAAAACTTCCCATGCGGTTTTCTTAACTTCATTACAAGGGAATACCATATTTACACCTTTATTGATAGTGTCTTCAACTTCAAGTGTCAATATTCCAGTATGTCCGTGCAAATATTGAGCTTCTCCTTTGAATCCATAAAACCTATGGGCGTATTGTAGGTCTAATGTAGTAAAACTTCTCATTTTAGTCATCTCCTCTCTCTATAAATGAATAATTATAACTAATAATTAATATATATCATATCGTATCTAAAGTCAATAGTTAAATTCTTAATTAGAAACCAGTAACCAAACAATATTAAAAAATTTTAGAAATAGTATCAATTTTATAAAAAACATGGTATACTAATAAAGAATTAATTAGTGGAGGGGAGTATGAGAAAAAAGAAAAAGTTTGGTTTAGTAATTTTCATTATTGTTATTGTGATTTTAATTGCTGTGCTTGGTTATTTATTGTATAAGCAATTTAGTTCAAATGGTGAACAAAATAATACAGCAACGAATAATAGTATAATGGGAGACAATCCATTAAATAATAATGAGGGAAATAATAATCCATTAAATAATGTTGTAGGGGATAATGAGATAACAAGTAACACAACAACAAATGATTTAAGTAATACAGCTAATCAACAGCCTAATATAAGCTTGTTGGAAGGTTATAAGTGGTATAATTCAGCATATTATTCAGTTCAATATAAATCTGATTGGACACAACAAATGGGGGATAGTACTAATGTTAACCTTGAAACGGACATATTTTATGCACCAGATAACTCAACATGTGTATCCGTTGTAACGGAGCAATTAGCAATGGCGTATACTTTAGATCAGTATGTAAATACTTCACTTGACGAGATTAAAACAGCTTATGGACTAAGCGACAGCGATATAAGTAAGGAAAATGTTACAGTAAATGGTGTAAACGGATATAGAATAAGCTATTTAGTAAGTGGAACTGTAGAGACAATACAAATAATATTGGTAAAAGATAAAATAGGATATGTAATTACTTATAATAATGTTGGAGATTATACAGATGTATACAGCAATATGGAAAATACTTTTGTAATAAAATAGAATTACTTGTATCAAAGATTAAATAATTAGGAATAATATTTAGGAGGAGAAAGTTAAGATGAACGATAAAAATTCAGAATTAAAAGACAAATTATTTGCTAAAAAACAAAATGGATGGGAAGGCATTTCAGATGAAGAAAAAAAGATTATATTTAATTTTTCAAAAGAATATATAAACTTCTTAAATATAGCGAAAACAGAAAGAGAAGTCATTCTTTACAGTAAGGATTTGGCTGAAAAAAGCGGGTTTAAGAACATACAAAGTGTAAATGAATTACATGCGGGGGATAAAGTATATTATATAAATAGAGATAAAAATATTTATCTTGCTGTAATAGGTGAAGAAGATATGAAAAATGGCTTACATTTGGTTGGTGCACACGTGGACTCTCCAAGGTTAGATTTAAAACCAAATCCATTGTATGAATCAGAAGGATTTGCACTTCTTAGAACACATTATTATGGGGGTATTAAAAAATATCAATGGGTGACGATGCCTCTTGCAATACATGGGGTTATAGTTAAAACCAATGGCGAAAAGGTGAATGTAGTAATTGGTGAGAATGAAGAAGAGCCAATTTTTACAATAACAGATTTATTACCACATTTAGCAGAAGAACAGATGTCAAAGAAAATAAAAGATGCGATAGAAGGAGAAAATTTAAATCTTTTAGTTGGCAACATACCTTTTGATGATTCGAAATCAGGTGACAAAGTAAAGCTAAATATAATGAATATTTTGAATGAAAAGTATGGTATTGTCGAAAAGGATTTTTTAAGTGCGGAATTAGAATTAGTTCCAGGGTTTAAAGCAAGGTCATTAGGTTTTGATGAAAGCATGGTAGCAGGATATGGCCAAGACGATAGGGCTTGCGGTTATACAAGTTTAAGGGCTATTTTAGATACAGAAAGACCTAAAAAAACTGCAATATGTATATTGGCAGATAAAGAAGAAATAGGTAGTGTTGGGAATACTGGCATGCAAACAAAAATGTTTGATGTGTTTGTTTCTGAACTATTGGATAAAACAAAACAAAATAGTATAAATGCTATAGATGTAGTATATAGTAAATCTAAGATGCTCTCAGCAGATGTTAATGCAGCACTTGATCCATTGTATTCTAACTCATACGAAAAAAGTAATGCGGCATATATTGGAGAAGGTATAGGATTAAATAAATATACTGGTCAAAGAGGGAAAATGGGTGGTTCGGATGCTAATGCAGAGTTTGTGGCAGAGGTTAGAAGTATATTAGAACAAAATAATATACAATATAATATTTCTGAATTGGGAAAAGTTGATGTTGGTGGCGGCGGAACAATTGCGTATATCTTAGCGAATAAAGGCATGGATGTAGTGGATTGTGGTGTGGCAGTATTATCAATGCATTCACCATATGAAGTAACAAGCAAGTTTGATATTTATACAGCATATAGGGCATATAAAGCATTTTATGATTATAATATATAAAAAATAGAGTCCTAGAATGTATTTTTTATATAAAAATTAACTATAATAGTCCGCTTCTGTGGTTGGTATATCTTTTAAAAAAACTCCCTCCAAGCTAACGGGTATTCCCACGCCTCAAAGGGCTGTCGGGCAGTTTTTTAAAAAGATATACCAACCACAGAAGCTATTTATTTTACTTATAATATCAAAAATTTTACATTCTAGGACACCGTACACATGTTATTGTTCTACTTTTCTATTTGCAATTTCGATTGCTTTTGTAATTATATTACCACATGTTTTGGAACTAACATTTGCCCATCCACCATCTGCAGTTACTTGATCGTACACTCCTAATTCTTTTGCTATTTCAAGTTTTAAATTTTCAGACATTAAACCACTATTTTTAGACATAACAAGTTCCCCCTTGAAAAGTAAATAAAATTACTTTTCTATTATATTGTTTGCAAATTATCTTTTTTTATTACATTTTTCGTGAGTATAGTGTATTTTTTTGTCAAATTTATACAAAATTATTTAAGAGGAGAATGTTACTAATTAACAGTGTAATGTTAATTGAATCTCTAAATATTTAAACTAAAAAAGGGGAAACATAGAAAAAACAAAAATGTATATAATGCTGCAATACAAGCATGAAGTAACTTTCCTAAGATATAAGATTTAATGGAAATATCTGTTTTTGATATAATGCTAAGGACTTGTAAAAGCACGGATATGCCTCCAAAACCTAGCAAGAATGAACATGTAATAATTGTTTTTGAAAGTTCTTTTATTGGAATGGTAGTAATAGCTTTTAGACCGTTTGTAAGTTCAATTATTCCAGTTGTAATGCCACTTGCAAAATTGATAGGAATATTAAACAAATGCAAGATTGGATATATTGAATAATTAATAAGATGTAAAACTTGGCTGTTATGCAGTATTGAAATTATTATTGAAAACAACATAATAAAACCACCAATCATAACGATTGTGCTGATACTTTGCATTATGCTGGTTGATAGGATTTCACCTAAGTTAGAGAAGTTAACGTGTTGTTTAGTATCTGCAGACCTTCTAATGGTCGAGGGGTAAGTCTTTTTTAAAATATCTTTGTTTCTCTTCCAAAATCGAAAAATAATTCCAACAGTGAGAGATGCAAATATATGGGTAATTAGTAGAATTATTCCAATAGCAGTGCTTCCAATTAAAGAAACTCCAACTGTGCCGACAATAAATAAAGGACCCGAATTGTTTGTAAATGCAAGAAGGCGTTCACCTTCTTCTTTTGTGCATAGGTTTGTTTCTCTGAATTTTGCAATAATCTTTGCACCAACAGGATACCCACTGATAATACCCATTATAAGTGCAAATGCTCCCTTAACATCATGGGAACAAAGACAAACTTTCAGTTAATAGCATTAATGGGTTGGAATTACTATATTGCTGAATATGTCGGTGGCGAAATTAGATATAACGCCATTGATTT
>Ga0123354_10003498_pt1 | contig 21711 bp, 14 predicted proteins | sample TergutLab28metaG_2_FD_97872 | JGI IMG/M metagenome (GOLD analysis project Ga0123354, IMG submission 97872) | Labiotermes labralis P4 segment gut microbial communities from Petit-Saut dam, French Guiana - Lab288 P4 | ecosystem: Host-associated > Arthropoda: Insects > Digestive system > Gut ... | reverse complement strand
AGTTGACTGCAGAACAGTACACTTGTCTCTACCAGTTGACTGCAGAACAGTACACTTGTCTCTACCAGTTGACTGCAGAACAGTACACTTGTCTCTACCAGTTCATTACGTGCTCAAGTAACGCCTTTCGTAGCGTTACGGTTAAGGTGGACATTCCTCCCGGAGTTTAGGAGACGCTGTCCGAAATAAGACATGTCCAGGACTAACTTTGTTCCCGATCCCCCTCCCCCCACCCTTTATAATTTCTCTGATACTATTTCGTCTTCCCGACAATATTCTTTAACGCGCTGAATCTCTTTGTTTTCGACTTTCTGGAAGAGCGGATAACAACATTGCTGCGCATTGAACGGTAAACATTACAGATGTTATGTAAGTTACAAAAGAAGTGACTTTAACGAGTGCATTAATTGTTTTTTTAATTCTGTACTCGTCCCCGAAAATGCCAAAGAGTAATTGTCACTTTAATTATGCTGCAAGTTTGCCTTAATGACACTCTTAGTTTTATCTAATGATTAATACTTTGTCGAATAATGCTGGCCATGTTATGAACTCAAGTACCGCATTCTTCTATATCAAAGTAACAGAACTATAGTACTAGTATTAGTAGCAGTAGCAGTAGTAGCAGCAGTACCTGTAGTTGTAACACTAATAATAAATGTAGTAGTAGCAGTATTAGTAATTGCGTTAGTAATAGTGGTAGTAGTAGTAGTAGGAGGAGGAGGAGGAGTAGCAGTTGTAGCAGTAGCAGTAGTAATGGTAATTGTAGTAATTTAGTGTAGTAGTTTTGGTCGTTCTAGTAGAAGTAGTAGCAGTAGTGGTAACTGTAGCAGTAATAACATTACTACTAGTAGTAGTAGTGTTAGTGGCAGTAGTAGCAGCAATTTATTTAGCGATTATCTCAGTAATTCAGGTTATGTAGGCCAGCGAACATTTGATCTGATAATGGTGATTGAAGAATTGAAAAGGATGTAGTGAGAAGCGTTTCTGCGCTAAGTACAATTAATATCTTATAATTTTACCGGAAAATTAAGTATTACATAGAGTCAAGGTGGAAATTAATAACCTAGACACAATAAAAAGTGGGAAGGCTAACTGAATTGGTCACTTTTGTGTAGGAGCTGCCTTCTAAAACACGTTATTTAAGGACAGATAGAAGGAATAATAGATGTGAGGCGAAGACGAGAAAGAAGACGTAAGCTGCTGCTCGATTACCTTAAGGAAACGAGAGGGGACTCGCGCTCTGTGGAGATATCACTTTGGAATAAGTTATAGGCCTGTTGTAAGATACATTACGGAAAGAATGAATGAATGAATTTTAGTGAAGGAAAGAGAAACATTACGAAAATCCTCAGTCAGGACAGACGACATCCTTGACGGGGATGGATCCGGACACCTGCCGGATACGTGTCTAAAGCTTCACAGTTTGGGCCAGCTTGTTCGGCACTATAAAGTTCATATTCCCACATCAGCACAAATAGCCGTAACACAATACCTTCCCAGCATTCCACGGATATGATGAAACAGACCACGGCTTCTTTTCTTTTTGCGAAGTCCCAATGGCTGGGCACCACACAAACTCACCTGCAAAATATCAGCGGCTCGTCTCTAGTGAATGTTCCTACTGTCGCTGCCACCGCTCCTGTCTGTATGAAGTTATAGGATGTTTTATGAGCTCGTACAGGTCTATCGTAAATTATGAATTACGCGAAGGTAGGAGGCGATATGAACCAGATGATCGTGCTTGTTAAGCAACGGCTTGGAATGAAGAATAAAAAGGTAGCATTAGAGTAGACTACTACTGCCTCTGCGATGTTATTACGGCCTCGGTTTTGTAATATGTTGAGGCTACATGTCATAGATTGGTATTATTATTAATGACGGCGTTTCGCTGCTACGAAGAAGAGAGATCTCTCTGCCTGACTGCCTTGCACGACAAACCGGTCTCCTTTCTACTCTATGATGTTAGCGTCTGTATTGACAGTTAGTAACTTGTACGTACGTTCCACAAACCTTCATATTTCACATGCTGTAACCTTCTACTTCAAATCTTGAAGCAAAAGAGGGTTATTTTGTTGGTTTTCTGTTTCGTATAGGAAAATGTTTCCATTTGCTGCTCCATTCATAATCCAGGCTATAAGAGATTTCCGAAATTTATCGTTTCAAAAATAATAAATAATTATCTTTGCTCTTCTAATTCTTTCGGTTCCGCTGTCTGTTTCCTTCGTACTGACCCGACGAGTTTGTGACGGTGGGAGAGTGATGCAGTGACACTTGCTTACCGAAGATTGTGAGGAGAGTAACAAGTCTCTCAACGCAGAGCCCTGGGTTCAGTTGCAGGATATTCTGCATAAGATTTGTGGTATAAAATCTCGACATGCGACACATATCTCTCCGAGAACACGTGTATATTCTTGCCACTTATCATTCTGCCATTTCTTTGTAGTAACATATTGTCAGGGGCTCGAGAATGACGTCCATTTAAGGTGCAGCATCAAGAGACCGGTTTTACTTGCACTCCTACAGCTATAAACTCCAAAGATTTAGTTAGAACAGGGTAGAGTTCGTATTGCTTAGGGGTCGTCCCTAAACGACGTTACACGATTCTGGCGTAAAATTGGCCCCCAACTCCCCTCTTGACACATTTCGTCACAAAAGTCTAAAGCCTTCCTTCCAAAATGACGTAACAAAATTATGACCCCCACCCCTCCCCCTATCCACAAGACAATGAATTGCCTGTAGGAAGTATTTGCCATGTTTAAAGTCAAAACACTGAGCAGTTCGTGCTATTTTATTAACACAAGACATCATAAAAAAAAAGTGCCCACTGGAAACAGATGTGGCAGACCGCCTTCTGCACATGCATCAACAGCCGGCGAATTGACTAATCGAAGAATGGAGCAGACAAGACATCTCAGCTCTGCACAGCGTCATACTGGCTACATTAAGACTGTTGTGACGTCACGATATTTCTAACCCCCCCCAACCCTCCCCCCTTTGTCATAATCGTCACAAAAGTCTCAACCTTCTCCTCCCCCTCGGACCATGACGTCATGTATGGATGACCCCTTACACTCAGTGTTGTCGGGAAATCTTTTGAAATAAACTAAAGTTACCACGGCTTTTTTGGCTTTCCGATGTAGGCTTGAGATAAAACTGCAGTTCAGCGACTATCAGCTTATCGAAAACTGATTCTAAAACAAAGAATTATTCAATCGAGACTCAAACAGATGCACTCAATTTGGAATGTTATGTAAGAGTTAAATACTAAATTGTTGTATCCTGATACATTACTCAGCAACATCTCGTTCAGACTCTTAGTAAATGTTAATTAAGACCATGAGATTGAGAACAGAGCGTAAACTAATGGCAGCTTCATTCCGATGGACAGTAGCGTTTAAGATGAGCGAGAGTCCACTTCTCCATTGCACTGCAGATTCTAGTGCAGGTCGTGGACTCCAGCAGCGCAGGAAACGTTACGCCTTACACAATGGTGCATTGTTTGTAATCTCATAAACAACACTGGCCATGTAACGCATATATATTTTCTGTTTGGGGCATTTTTCACTTGCGTTATTCGGAGTTGGATTTTTTGTAGCACGCAGAAGCCACGTCGGTACACTTGATTTGGTACGGATATTGGACAAAACAATGCACATTTAATTCCTTGTAATGACACTAGTCTGTTGATGTTTGCAGCACAGACGTCACGGACAATTTTTCTTTGCACCGTAGGTCCTACGTACAATGAGCTTGTGAGCGTTCATAACAGAGAATCCAAGTAGAATGTGTTCCCTATACCCCAGAACCTAAGTACAGTGTCTTTGTTAGGGTTTACAGCACAAAATCTAAATATCGTGTCCTCCTTGTACTCCAGAACCTAAGTACAATGTGCTTTATGTGTATTGGACCGTGCATCGTCATGATAAATTAAGAATAAAATCCAACTAGATGTCACTTATTACTTTATTATGCTTATGTTAGGCTCAACATGTTTCGGGCACCATTATGCCCATCATCAGGAGATCACGACGATAGCGTTGGTTACCACATAGGCCGTCTGGTTCTCGAGTTGCTGCTGGTTGGAAGTTAAGTACAGGCAGGATGGATGAGTGTCCGGACCGAAGGTTGTAACAGCCTTCGGTCCGGACACTCATCCATCCTGCCTGCACTTAACTTCCAACCAGCAGCAACTAGGGAACCAGACGGCCTATGTGGTAACCAACGCTATCGTCGTGATCTCCTGATGATGGACATAATGGTGCCTGAAACATGTTGAACCTAACATAAGTATAATAAAGCAATAAGTGGCATCTATTTGGATTTTATTCTTTATTTACAATGTGTCTGTTAGGGTTTATAGCCAAGAAACCAACTACAGGTTGTTCTTTGTACCACAGAACATAGGTACAGTAAGTTTATTACGGGCTTATAACACAAATAACCAGGTACAGTGGTTACGTTGTAACACAGAACCTACGCGCCCACTGAATTTGTTAGGGTTTACAGCACAAAATCCAAAAACAGAATATTCCTTTCACTGCAGAACCTAGACACAGTGAATCTTAGGGTTTGTAGCATAAAATTCACATATACGCTTGGCTTAGTACCATGGAATATAGATACTTTGAGTTTATTGTGGTGTAGTGCACAAAAGCCAAGTGCATTTTGTTTGTTTTATCACAAAGTCACGTAAGCCTGCAACGGAATTTTTGCGCTTAAGCTAGTGACACCAAACTCAGGCGCGCTTATTTGTTACCCGTTGTAACTAACAAAGCCAAGAATAGTGGATTTGTTACAGCACAAGTAGAGGTAAGCTGCAGATAATTTGCTGTCTTTTTAATTCTTCGTAGGTACCGTTCCAATTTTATGCTTGTATTTTTGGTAGACAGGGGAGCAAAAACTCATTAAGTTTTTTTTTTTTTTTTTTAACGGGATCGACTGTTTACGGTTGTGAATCCTCTGTTCACAGTTCAAGGGGAAATTTCTTGAATAATGGAAGTGCAGTTGAAGCCCACCAGTTCCTAAACTTGTGATGAGATGAACGTTCACATTCTGGCCGGTTCAATTCCAAGGAAAGGCCCTTAATTATTAGGTAAATTAACTGAGTCCAATGTCAAGTTGTCTTGTACTTTGGTCCTCGTCGGGAATCGATCGTTATGTGGTCCAGCCCGTACCCTGGACACTCTACCGATCGAGCTGTAAGTCATATTGTGCTACATACAAAGGCAAATGTAGACACATTCATATGCACTCCTTTCAACTGGCGACATTTGATAATCTTAGTGTTGTATTCCCCATTCTAACTAGGCGTACGTCGGGGAAGTTTCGACCACAAAACAGCCGCCATGCCACAGCCGATTACATTATTTCTTTACAATCCGTTCTGCTAATCTTCGTTTGCAGGCACCCAGTTTGTTAACGTTACACATCTCTGCATCGATAATGCTAATTCAGCTGCTACGTGTTTAAGGAAGCAACCAATACCAATACACTCTGCTCTCTAGTAGTAGTAGAACACTGGTCTACGGTCACACGACTTCTGTGCAGTCATCATGTCAGCTCAGACTGTTTGACATCATGAGAGGGACTTTATGAAAATAATTGCACTATACATGCGGATCACAATGGTAACGCTGTCTGGGTTGCCCATAGTCTAGGAAGCCTAAAGCGATGAAAGTGTAGATTCGATATATGTCTGTGTCTGTCTGTCTGTCTTTCTTTCTGTGTTGTTCCGTGCAACTAGAGCCTTCGGTGTATTGTTTCTCCATCCCCATCCATCAAGGTATATCAAATGGTCAACAGCACGTAGAAATCTGTACATCTGTTACTAAAAGGGACGAGAGAAAATAAATCTGACTAATTCTTAAGGATTTTCTGAATACTGTGTAAGACTCAGGCTTTAGAATCATGAATTTGATCTACATAATATTTTGAAAACCCACTTTCTACAGTATATAAAACACACTGCATCCTAATTACAGCCAAACAGTGGTTTATGTTGTTAGAGAAAAAATTGCGCCTATGAGAATCTTTAGAGAACCAAAATCACACCTGGTGCAAAATGCAAAACCTCTTTTGTTTTAACGTTCAAGTGACCACTGTGTTGCGGAGGGTGAAAGCTTCTGACTCGTATTCTACAGATTAGGACCTACTTGAAGAAATTTGATAAGAGCGTCAATACTGAATTGTTAGTGTTTGGAAACATGACGCAACTAGCTCCTTCAGCCCTACCCAAATGCCACAACTTAACTACATGACACAAGTCATTCTTTTAATAATCGACCCGTAAGCGGCCTGTCAAGAAGTGTCTTCAGTCTACCGGATGCGCTGACATTCTTCTTTCAGTTGCAACTAATCATATTACCATTAAAGTCTGGAAGCAAACAAATGGCACCCAGAAACGTAGGCGTAAGTTGGGAAAGAGGGGGGGGGGCAAGGAGGCAAATGCCCCCAATTTTTTCTCTACCTAAAAATAAATTTTTGGCTGCTGACTGAAAAGGGGTAAAAAATTTTGGGTGAGAGTGGAAGGTACAGGTGTATGTATATTAAGGACTGGTTCAAACCAACCTTCCTCCGCTTTCTAACTAGTCTACTTCGAAAATTAAAGTTCTTAATACCCAGGATCGATCCCCCCCCCTTTCCCAATGTCAGCAACCAAGCTTCGCCTATGCCCAGAAATGTCGCCGTAACCACTTGTCAACGGCCATGCCTTATAAATGCAGACGTAAAATTATAACAATTAAAAATTCGTTGTCGACTCTAATAGTTGACGTATAGAAATAGTCAATCCTTTATAATTGGGTTGTGAGGTTATTAATAACGTCAGAGAAGTTCCACGTTTCTGGTTTTAAGCGTTTGATTGGGTTGCGGAGGAAGTCGTGCACGCAGGTTGGAGGTGGAATTGCTCTGATTAGCAGCTGTGGCCAAATCGTGTGGCTGTACGGAGGTAGGGCTCGAAGCTGAGGTCATACCCACGCCCTGCTGTACCAATCCACTCCGCCCCTACAATTACTCCTCTACCGCGCCATCTTGCAAAGCATGCCTTGTTGGGGCGCAATTGGTGTACTTTGCCTGCTGCTGTGAAAGCCAGGTGACTGGCTTTTTGACCTCGTCCTGCTTCACCTTCTCCCCGTCTTAACAGACTTCCATATTTCTGCCGTCCCTTCAATTCAGATCACAGAATGTGCTGCATCTTACTGTAATACCACGAACATCTATTTGAAGATGAACCGCCACGTGATATTTCTTTTAAAGATGCTTCATCAAATTCCTTTTGAGGACGTCGTGATTGTCTCAAACTGCACAGTGTCGAATGGGAAGATGATTGATGGATTATTAATTAAAAAAGATTTAGAAGGAAATGATCGCGGTATTTTCGGATTACTAATTCGGCACTTGCTTGGTGGGAGTGAAGAAAATCGAACATAATCAGTCAGAGTAGGCTACGTAAATGCACTTATTATGTGGAAATGTCTTTTAATGTAATTGTTTGGATGGAAAAGTAGATGGGAGTCACATACTGAACAAATACTGTTGTAAAACAGTATGTAGCAATGGTAAATGTATCAGTTAGGCTGGCGATGGTCAGAGTAATAGTGGTGAAGGTGGCGGTAGTAGTAGTAGTAATAGTAGTAAAAGGTAAAACAGGCCCGTTACAGGCCTGGAGTGGCCCAGAGGATTCCAGGAAGTTAAGGTTCCCAGATTTCGTGACAACGGCACAGGATGGTGGTAAGGTTGTCAGCCTTACGCACCGGCTGTCTTTACCCCCAGGAAATGCTCCTGGTACTCATGTCTGTTAGAGGCTGAGTCGACCCCAGGGCCATAGTGCGATCGGAAGGATTTTATGTCAATAAAAAATTCCAATGACACCAGTTGGAATCAAACCAGCGACCTTCCGATTTGTAGCACAGCACCTTAACCACTGTGTTACCCCGGTCCCCAGTAATAGTAGTAGTAGTAGTAAAAACAGCAGCAGCAGTATGAGTATCAGCAACAGTACCAGTAGTAATAACAACAGTACTACAACCACCGATAGAACGAAGCAGAAAATTAAAAATATGTCAACGTGAGTAAAGGTTTGACCGTGACTCCTGTCAAATACAGTCGAACTCGGTTATAACTACAAGAAGGTACTTCGCGTCGTTATATAGAGGAGTATAACGTTACGGTTCACATGGAGGAATTATTTAATACCACAGAATATACGACGCTATAGGCCAAATGTCGCATAAACCGATGTCGTTATAACCGGGTCCGACTGTTGTTACCATCGTCTCTATGGCAGGAACGACACTTCGAATCGTCGGTCACAGTTCACTGGTTGACAAGATGCCACTAGCCCCATGACTTGAAGATTCAACAACAAAGTTGTGAGAACGACAGATGTCGCTAGCAAGCTTTAATTAAGCCAAAATCATAACAGAAGTAAGAAACGACGCTGCTGACGAGGAGACACCCTGCTTCCGTAAACGTTGCCTTGTGGTGCAACGTTGATAGCCAGAGGAAGCTTTAAGAACAGCTGTAATTCCACGTGTTCAGTGCATCAGGAATTAGATACCTGACGTACGTGTATTAGGAATGATTTTTTTGTGTAGTTGGAGACCGAGTTCTTTCTTTCCTGCTGTAACGTTTGCCGTTAATTGGGAGAATTGCGTAAATGAACAGAACGTGATCCACTACTCTGATTTGGCTACCTTCTGTGGAGTCCATGGCCCAAGCACAGCACGTGGGCCTACTTTTGGCTGGAATCATAAACGACGCCTCACGGTTGCTGGAACGTCACGTGAGCAAGACATGCTTCTGATAGAAGAATGACTCACGTCTTTGGCAGTGTTATAACATTACGCCACGTCCCGCAGCCCTAACAATCAGTAACGAAAAACTAAAAGATTGTTACATTATTAGCATTACATACAGTTTCATTCCAAAGGAAAGTAGACACAAGACATTCTCATATCCGTCTGTGTATGTTTCTTTTGTGCTTAACTAATTGTGTCTGGGAAACATGAGAGTCTTTCAAAACGTTGACATTTACATAACGCCAATAGAAGGTACCATATAATTGTATTTTGTACTAATAAGAAACCGATCCCAGTGGCCGCGCAGTCTAAGACCTAGGAATGCAGATTATGGGTTCGAATCCCGCAGCGGACACGTGTGTTTTTCTGTTGTGAGTGTTGTGTGTTGTCAGGTAGAGGTCTCTGCAATGAGCTGATCACGCGTCCAGAGGAGTCCTATTGGCTGCGATGAGTTGTTGTGTGCGATCTAGTTAACCTCAATGATGAGGAGGCCATGGCCCGTGTTGGACTGTAAAGATACAGAAAAAAAAGACTAATAATAATAATAAAATAGTATAACAGGTCAACTGAAAACATTTCCAGATAATTCATAAAATACCTGAGCAACATAACGGAAAGCACGAAATCAAGGAACTACAGAAATCAGCCATTTCTGGCACTACAAAAATACTTCGGATATTTTGAAGGTAAAAGATGTTTATCATGGGCGATAGCATTAGGCTAATACCCTAGAGACATGGTTTGATCGGGGTTATAGGCTATAGCTGTGATAACCTGTGTAAAGGTTATAACAATTATTAATAATAATAATAATAATAGTAATTTCTCGCGTTACATTCGAACACCTAAATTAGGAGAGACAGTATTAGCAGCATTTAATTATTATGAGACTTTGTAAAGCAAGAGGATTTAAGTATAAGTAGAAAATTCATAAGTTTGTTATTTTGTACGAAGTTACCAAGCCAAAATTAAAAAATTTTTACTGCCATATACATTTAACATTATTCTTGTCCTTCCCGTTAAAAATGTGGTTGTGCACCTCCTGTTATATCAAACCGGACTTGTTCGGAAGGCATAGTGTCTAGCTACGGTCTGGACAAGCGACGAATCAGATTTCGACTTACGGTAGTGTTAAGAGCTTTGTCTCCATTCAGCGGTGCCATATCGGCCCTGGATCTTACCTAGCTTCCTACCTATTTGGTACTGAGATCTCTTCCTGCGGGGTTAATACTGTCGTGAACTGAAGTTGATAAATCACCACTATATAATTCTTAGGTCAGGAATGCTTGGATGTCTCTTTCATACGATTTTATGACATGACTCTTAATTATGCATGGGGAAAACTTCACCTTATATAGGATTATATGGTAATATAGTAGTATAAAACTATATATTCTTATCCCATTGTAGTGCTCTGTACCTTATAAATTGTTGTCGAATAGCAGTTTCACTGATCTGAACCTTAGACTTCATTACTGGATAAGTGTGCCAGTCGTACAGTACAGAACTAATGGAAGAAGAACAAAAGGAAGGCCTGTGATAGGAAAGGTACAAGTTTCAAAATTGTTACAAAGTAGCTAGCAAAATCTTTGGAGAAAGAAGAAGAACACGATACAAAAATGGTATTTAATTCTTGAGTTTTGAGGTTTTCAGAACATTGGACTGAAAAGATATTTTTACGGAAAATGACGCCGTGTAGTCGCCATAAATTTTCCCACGTGTCTGAAAAAAATTGGTGTCTCAATCTCCGGGGCCAAATTGTGCCCCTGCACCCTGAGCACGAAAGAAGAAAATTTTCAAGAAAAGACATGGCAAGGCGTCCCAGAAAAAAAAACAGAACTTGCTCTTCGTATTCAACCACTGATATTGCAAAACTCTTGAAGCTATTCTACCCAGTTAATAATTAAGACCTTACGTACCATGCAATATTTGATCTTCCACAGTTACAAAGACGAAGTTGCAAAGAAGTTCAAAGAAGCAAGATCAGACCAATATATAAAATTACCGCTTTTCCATTACGCATGACTTCACATGCTGTCTAGACCAAGTGGACAGATCCGTGCTAAGGGCCCTAATATCGACAAGAAAGACAAAAATCGAAGAGCGGTATGTCGAAGAGTGTATATATTGACACGTGCACATTGAATTAACACAAACACTATCTCGTGGATCATAATTAACATTTATTCAAGACATTTGTGTCTGGTTAATTGTTAGTGAGATCCAGCGAAAAGTTTATTTAGCCACTTAATTAATGTGGGCCCAGTATTGTACGAAAAAGAATCCAATTTATGACAATGCGAGTATGTCATTACCAAACTCGAAATTTATAAAATGATCCCAAAATTTAAGCAGGATATCTTAGGCCGTGCAAAACTTGTAGTATAAATGTCCTATATGGAAACTAATCAAATTCTGCACAAGGACAGGAAACTCATTCTGATTGTTGAATTAAGGTATTAGTTGACTCAAGAATGACTCAATGTTAGTTAAATATATAAAATATGTAAAAATATTTTTCAGGGCATCCTTATTGTTGAAGCTACACGATACACTCACAAGAGAGAGAAATCCATGACTCGGTGGGATTCGAACCTGCGACCACAGCAAGCAAGCTGCCGCAGACCCACGCCTTACAATCTAAATAATATTACTTGTGTAATATAGGCCAAAGTCCCATATATCATAATTACAAAAAGCGGAGAAGATTTGTAGGCAAATTTTTATTTAATTCTAACCTGGAAATTAAGAGCATACAAAAATCCATTTGAGATCGAAGCATAATAAGTTTAAGAGAAATCCGTCATATTACTTGGACACACGTGGACAGAGGGACGGGAAGAAGGACAAAAATGACGTAATTGGTTTATAAAATTTTTCGAGACCCTTCTAATAATCGCTGTTTATCAGAGAACTCAACGAAATCCACAACTATAGTATGTGACCATAAGTTCTCGTTATTCAAGGACAAAATTTGAACTACAAATGTACGTATTAACGGAGTCCTATGAAGATATAAGAAACCTCTGAGTGTTATTGTAATACTAATTTGTACGTCAGCACAACTGTGTTCATTACACAAGGTAATATGTACGCTACATGTTTCGACTAATAAATAGTCATCTTTAGGCTTATTCTTTACAGGTTAAGTCACAGGATGCTGTGCACACATTGGGAATCCAGTGTGTTTACATCAGTGAAATATTTAAGCTTAACATTTAGCCTACATATTACCTTGTGTAATAAAAACAGTTGTGCTGACGTACAAATTAGTATTACAACACGTATTCAGGCACTTCGTGATGTTTTCATTCAAACTGTGGGTGTTGACATTGCAAAGGATAACTGCGTCTAAACTTCTTCCAAATTTATTCACCTTATATCCCGTCCTTCCCAAGAATTTAAAACTCTCAAGTTACATTTTAGGAACTAAATTAATATCAGAAATTCTCAAAAGCTGAACACACTACAAGTGACATGCAAGAATGTATCAACTCCACTAGGTAAAACTTTTGTGAAACTTCTAATCGTTCAAAGAACAAATTCCCTCCATTTAAGGGGACTGATATTTTATATTTGGCCACCTTCGAAGAAAGTTTTGCACTGAAATTGTATATATTCCTTTCTTGCCCATCCACTATATATAAACTCATCTTCTCTTATGCAAATCAATTAAAAATCCTATGATAGCTACCTAAATAAAGAAGTTGCCACAATGTAACTTATGTGCTTCGGACATGTCATATACATGCACATGTATACGAAGGGAAATGTGAATATGATACAAACTGTTTTACGAAGAGCAAGCACACAACATATAGCATGTGTGAACTTCTGAATTTAACATCCATACGTCCGTGCATCGCTAATATATTCGCAGAGTACAACCAACAGGATGCAACGTTTCACAGTTTATTTATTTCTGTAAGACGCTCTACATGTTTCAGATGGGTTTTCCGTCCATCATCAGGAGCTCAAAACTGCACATACAGAGTCAGGTATTGGTCTGACAAATACCTGACTCTGTATGTGCAGGTTTGAGCTCCTGATGATGGACGGAAAAACCGTCTGAAACATGTGGAGCGTCTTACAGAAATAAATAAATTGTGAAACGTTGCATCTTGTTGGTTGTACACTGCGAATGTTTGAACTTCGTTAAGGATATTTATCCTGTTGAAGACGAGCTCGAAAATCAATGATAACCATTAATTAGATCGCGACTGAGACACTTTTAAGTTTTACAGCAGTTTGTGAGCAGACAGTTTTGTGCAGATGAGATGAGCGGCCTTTTTACGATATAATCACGAAACCCAAGATGGATGTTTATCTCATTCGTAGTGGATTAGCTTACTTGCGTGTTGCCAGTGAAAGTCTGTGGGGTGCGGTCCTGACTGTGAGGATGGGAGCAAGTTCGTGAGGAAAAACACATCTGACCCAAATTACTGTACTTAAAAGTGTCCACTGTATTTCCTGGAATTCTGAGTGAAAGTACTTCGGTGCCCTGTATGTCTTACATTCATGGAGTGAGTAAGTAAGTAAGTATGTCTTACATTCAACAAGTGTAAGCTCTTGCAGAAAACTGTGTAGTGCCGAATTTTGGGAATTGTTACTATCACTCATATTATGAATCTGTTTGCAACTAGCCAATTCTTTAATGTAAGATTACTTCCTACTGTCGATAAAGAGCTGGTCCCGGTGGACGCGCGGTCTAATACATAGGTCTGCGGCAGCTTGCTTGCTGGGATTGCGGGTTCGAATCCCACCGGGAGCATGGGTGTTTGTTTCTGGTAAGTGTTGTGCTTTGCCAGGTAGAGGTTTCTGTAATAGTCCGATCCATCATCCAGAGGAATCCTACCGTGTGTGTGTGTGTGTGTGTGTGTCATTGAGTTTGGTCAAGTGCAACAGTAAATCTCTACACCTACAATGAGAAACTAAAAAGAGATCTGAAAAAGAAAGAAAGAAAGTCGGCAAAGGGAATATCAGCAATTGAAACATAATTGTCATTTTCTATTATAGCAAGTATTTTATTGTGGTTCTCGTGGTCTTATTCTAGGCACGTAAATTATCACATATTTTAACGTGGCAGATGGCTACTAAATTTTCAGAAGAATAATATAGGACTGCCCCCCATCTTCGCTGTAATGTTGGTCTGCAGATAATAGTAATATATTTCGTATTAAAAAATTAAGAATTTCACCCTATAATTTTCAACACTCATTATGCAGTGTACAAGCCAATACCAAAACCTGCAAGCAGCGGGTGATTTCGAAAAATTTATAAACGTTTAGGCCTATATGAAAGAAAAAAAAAGAAGAATGCAACTTTAACATAAGATAAACTGTATCAGCTTATGATTTATATATCACGTTATGGGATAGAAACCTAAAGTAAATTGGGGACATTAAATTAAGGGACATGAAATTGCTATAAACGCAACACTTCCTTATTTATTCAACTACTGCGTTGCTACGTGTTTCGGCCCGGGTTTTCGGTTGTCATGAGGCAATTCTTAAAGTATGAGGTCTGGAAAATAAACGCAAGTGTAATATCATGCGTACTACTCTGTTAAAAATCAAAAGGATTTTAGAGATTTAAGTACGGTACCTATACTTTGTGTGGGTCGGGTAGCTCAGTCGGTATAGCGACTGAGCTACGGGCTGGACGGTCCGGGATCGAATCCCGGTGAGGACGAGATTTCCCGCCCGTCCAGAACGGCCCTGGGGCCCACCCAGCCACCTGTACCGGGTCTTTCCCGGAGGTAAAGTGCGGCCGGGGCGTACAGCTGACCACTCACCCCCTTCTAGTGCCGCGGTCATGGAAGAGTAGAGCTATACCTCTACCTACCCTCTGGGCCACTCCGGGCCTGTAACGGGATCACTTTACCTTTAACTATAATTAGTGTGTTGATGTAAACTGTGGCATTACATTTTCTCTCTCTTCTTTTTCATTTCTTCAACCGGTAGACATTAAATCTTGACTTGTGTGCACAGTTTTTATTTTCACTGATTTTATGTAATCACGAGCACAAAAGGGATGTATAGAATAAAAAAAAAACTTAAGGGAATTGAATAATGTAACAGAAATACGTAAATCAGTTTACAAGTTTTTTTTTTTTAAATCCTCACAGTGTGAAGCCCTTTGTTTGTCTTAAGCAAACCCCACATTCATCTAAACACTTTCGCCATTTCCCTCTGCATTAACGTGTGGGTGGACGTCGAATCTGTTTCTATATGGACTTTTTTTTGTTGTTGTAAACAAACCTCCAAACTGAGTTTGTCCATTAAGTTTATATGACAAGATCAGAAGGTTGGAAAAATTTTAATAAAGAACTCATGTTCCTTCATTGTTATACAGCTTCCTACTTTACTATAAATAGTCTTTTAATATACCTCAGTGCCTGACGATTCCTATCGACCACCTGCTTTTCAAACACTCACAGACCCTTGAAAATTCAGTATTATTTATATATATAAACACACACATACAGTTGTTATTTAAAAGGTGAAATTTCGGAGTGTGTTATTATAGCCACCGGCAATTTGGTCACGAATATGTACGTTGGTTTCTCAGCAACATGACCTCTGTGTATCACGAGAAGAAACGAGATCCAGGGTGTGGCAGAGACTCACGATCTTGGTACTTGAGGTCAACAGACCTCCTGTAAAGAAGTCCATGCTCTGGTGTACGGAACACAGTGTGCTTGTGCATTTGTTGTCAGCGATACACCTTCCTTGCTTGTCGCAATTGCTGTAGTACACGCAGCTTCAGAGAGAGAGAGAGAGAGAGAGAGAGAGAGAGTATATTGGTCGTGTTAAAAGTATGGTCCCAAAGTGAAAGAACTGCAGTTCTGCAGTTTCAAAATTCAAACTGCGGAATAAATGTGTATATTTTTTGTTTCAAACTTTCACCGTGCTTTCTTCTGGGTAATTCCCGGCGTCTGAATTTTATATGCCGACGTTTCGGGACACTCTGACTGTTCCATCTTCATAGGCGGATAGGTTTGAAGAATTACTAGGTTCGAGAATATTGGAAAATTTATATGGGAAAAGGTTTGGTTCCAGCCAAACCGTTTCCCCTAAAAATACTTCAACCTTCTGAAACATAGTCATTCTTCATACCCATCCGCCTATGCAGATGGAACAGCCAGAGCGTTTCGAAACGTCGGCATTTAAAATTTAGACGCAGGAGGAATTACCCAGAAGAAATAATACAACATGGGTATATTTAATTGGAAGAGAAGAGATGTTGGTTGCATACTTCCGTGGTGGGAGGCCATTCTAGGGAAGACGAAAAATGAAATGTGGTTTCTTCCGTTAAATTTTGCGAGCCTGGACGCCTTGCTAAATGGCACTCTGTGTTTTCGAAATATATAAACCTTATAAATGGTGGTACTTACCGAAACAGTCTTCTCCTAACTTGAGTCCAATGCAGGCCTGGCAGACACAAGTTTGGTGGCGGACCAAATCCGAAGTCCAACTCAACAGATTGGGCCGCAACGTATAATGATACATTCCTTCCGCTCTTTGATTTTAAATTTTTCAGCGTAGAAAATATTCAAGGTGTAAAATACATCCTGTATTTAATTTGTCGTAATTTCTTAGGTGCATTCGACAATAAAAGTTATAAGAGGGAAGTGAAATTTCGTGAAAACCAAAATCTATATGATTCACACCCTGAGGCTCTGCGGACCTCAAGCGGTCCGTAGGATGCAGGTTTGACAGGCTTAGTTTAATATATGTCGTCGCTGGTTACGAATGGAAATATGAAATACAACTGCTTAAAATCTGCCAGTACTTACGTCTACCTAAGAGCGGTACGTGGCTTCGTAAGTGTCGAAGCAATGTTCGCCTTAGGAGAAGGTTTTAGTTCATTGTGACCAAATATGGGGTAAAAAAATGCCGCATGTTTCCATCTTAGGTAAAGATAAAGTGATCCCGTTACAAGCCCGGTGTGGCCCAGAGGATGGGTAAAGGTATAGCTCTGCTCTTCCATGACCGCAGCACAGAAGGGGGTGAGTGGTCAGCAGCACGCCCCGGCCGCACTTTACCTCCGGGAAAGATCCGGTACCCATTTTACAGGAGGCTCGGTGGGCCCCAGGGTCGGTCTGGACGGGCGGAAAATCTCGTCCCCACCGGGATTCGATCCCGGACCGTCCAGCCCTTAGCTCAGTCGCTATACCGACTGAGCTACCCGGCCCACTTTGTATCTTAGACATAAGCAATTTTATTTCAAGAATTGAATAAACATTAAGCCTAAATGAAAGCTGATATGATATTTTAAAACCTTGAACTAAAGAGTTTTGTGTTACATGTTTTGGAATAATTCATCTATTCCAGGAAGCACATTTCCTTGCTTCCTGGACTAATTTATATTTCTATTTGAAACTCCTGTTGCAAACGGCTGCCGATCGCTCTTGTTTTCATCAGTTGACAAACTCAATCCTGCAGATCATTATAGGGGCAACGGTTAGGCCCCCTACCGCGAATGTGAAAATTCAATATCTTTGTGTAAGTTCTGTGTTATATATTTTGTATTCAGATTCTGTGCACCGCTAGGCTGATATGAGCAAAAATAGAATTATTAATTGCAAGATGTCTGCCTATTTGTTTATCGAAATTGGACAATGAATTCTGATGCCATATGCCTGCTTGATGATCTTAGCAATTGAACGTGTTTTTAAATAGCATGTTAGATGCCGAATATTAACTACACTCGTACGTTACTTGTTTCCATTACGACAGCCGAAGAGGAAATGACAGAGTCTGTCTGCAGAATAATAAAAGACTTGCTGATTAGGCTTGTTTATTGCTCCCAGCCACATGCAGCCACCAAACTAAGATTGTAACTTTGTCTGCATTAATCTACAGTTTTGGCTTTCAGCTGGAATAATTGAGGAAACCCACTGGAATCCTTAGCCAGGATGATTACCTTCACCTTTAGCAGTCACATATTGTACCTGACGACCACATAAACGTTACTTTTAATCTGTTTACTCTATTTTATGTTTTATTGACCGTGCTTCTTATTATAAATAACCAACTTGACGCCTAATTTTTTTTCTTTTATTTGTTTATTGCAACTGTCTACATGTTTCGAGCAACCAAGTGCTCATCATCGGGAGATTCAATTGTATCAATACGACCTCGGGTATATGTCACTGTATGTAGGTGACCGTGTGGTATGCAGGTTTAGATGGAATTTCATGGAGTTCCATCCAAACCTGCGTACCACACGGTCACCTACATACAGTGACATATACCAGAGGTCGTATTGATATAGTTGACTCTCCTGATGATGAGCACTTGGTTGCTCGAAACATGTACAGAACTGGAATAAACAAATATAAGAAAAGGAATTGTGCGTCAGGTTTGTAATTTACAGAGACTGTTTACTCTTTATTCATACCGCGTTGCTTGATGGGTTTGTAGAACTTCATAATCACATTCGGGGCATAGCAGAATCAGATATTCGAGGACCAAACGATATCTTTGAGAGTCAGTAATCTGACGTGGCTTACAAGCTCAGCAATATTAATTTAGTATTTCACGCAGCACAACTGTCGGTCCCAATGGCCGCGCGGTCTAAGGTGTAGGTCTGTGGCCTCGCCTGCTGAGATTGTGAGTTCGAATCCCACTGGGGCATGGATGTTTGTCTGTTGTGAGTGGTACGTGTATTGTCAGCTAGAAGTCTCTGCGACGAGCTGATCACTCGCCCAGAAGAGTCCTACCGACTGTGGTGCGTCGTTGTGTGTGATCTAGGGACCTCGTGAATGAGGAGGCCATGGCCCACTGGGGGCTGTAGTGCCAAAAAACAAAAACACAGCGTAATTATTTGTGTCCATTCAAAACGAATAACGGTATAATAACCTGTAAAATGTCATAAACGCGCCTTAAAATCGATACATAGGGCGAATCATTGATGTTCATTCCTTATACATCTGTATAACTCAAAGTTTAGTTCTGCAGACCGCACTATGGACCTAGAGTCGGCTTAGCCGAGTATCGGGGATTTCTCCGAGTGGTAAAGGCGGCCGGTGCGTAGGGCTGACAACCTTGCCACCTTCATGTACCGACTGTCTGGAAATCCAGGGAGACTCAGTCTCATTAATAACTAAGAGCCTATCGAGGCTTGCACAGCGATAGCTTTACATCTCTGCGACTTCCCCTAGTGCATAGTGCCATTAGAGGCCTATGACGTAAGAAACAACCGATATTTAGCCTGGGCCTTTCAGTTACTTTTCGAACAGAGAATAACTTGAAACAGGTGGAACACTAGTACTAATGCTCTTTCGGAAATGGCGCAGCAGAAAGCTGAGATCATAACATATTTATGCTGCCTGTTGGACGCCCTAGATATGAGACAACGCTGGTGTGTTCGTGCCTGGGCTAAAGGCCAAACCGCACTGGCATTATTCATAACGGGTAGCAAAACGGTTCCCGGTGTGAGGCCGAGGCTCCTATTAGTCACTGTATTAAGGAAACTGAGGAGCAGAGCGACGTAACGTGGTGTGCATGTCTCATATCTATAGGACCATAGATCGTGACTCGGACACTGAGATATCATATAAGATTCCTCTTTATTTTATTATAAGTAGATCCATTTATGAAAATATCCTGCGAGATACTATACAACATAAAGATTCTCTTTACTAATACAATTGTCCCTTTCATATAGGTATTTTCTTCTGTACGCCAACCACATAAAAGTATTTATGTTTTTCTTAATTTGACGGTGTAATGGCAACAGTTCATATTAAACAGCTTCAAATGGCAGAACAAAAATTAAGAAAAAATACACCCTAAAAATGCATTATAAATTTAAAATTTGAAAACATAAGCAGTTTTCCAAGAAGTGAAAAGAAGGTAATAATAAAATAACTTTTGAAACACGTACCGAATTTTTTCTTGCAGGAATAAAAGCCCAGTAAGGGGGGGGGGTGGTGGTGGGAGGTGTAGGAGGGAAACATGCACCCTTTCTCTTAAGTAATTTCGACCATACATATAAATACTCTTCATAAAATTATTTCTGTCTTATTCATTGACTTAGTTACAGTTCCCAAAATTATTTTTATGTTTGAAACACGTAAACACTTTGTTTATTATCTCAGTAGACATTTATAGGATTGCAAGTGCACACACACACACACGTTCACTACACAAGTAAATAAAATTGTATTTATGTGCTTTGTGATTAATATGTCGGACACCGACAAATGTAAAATTCGAGTTACTTAAAGGTTTTTATCTCCTGAAACAGGCAAAGACAATTAGTGCGCAGTAAAGAAAATCCTAAACCTTTAAATTCGAACATTGCCAGTGTCCGTCCGACCCCAGCAGCTGGTGCGTTTGTCATGACGAAATTTCAGCAATTATGGGTTTAGAAACTTCACCGAGGCAGAGACCATGTCCGAAGTTAAATCAAGGAACTGAGACACAGACTGACAGCTCGCCAGTATAACTGTAAACTGAGACACACACTGACAGCTCGCCAGTATAACTGTAAACTGAGACACTGACTGACAGATCGCCAGTATAACTGTAAACCGAGACACAGACTGACAGCTCGCCAGTATAACTGTAAACTGAGACACAGACTGACAGCTCGCCAGTATAACTGTAAACTGAGACACAGACTGACAGCTCGCCAGTATAACTGTAAACTGAGACACAGACTGACAGCTCGCCAGTATAACTGTAAACTTCACTTAATTACAAGGCTGTGCAATGTACGTAACAGATAAAGTAGGAGAAGTGTGCAATGTATTTTTTTTCTTTGTTGAAACATAGAATGATAGAACAGGAAAGCAGGCGAAAAGATTTTCCTTATTTCACGTTCCTCCATTGTTTATCCATTCCCTGTGAAATGTCTGAACGACCTAACACCTTTGCTATCCCTGTTACATGCACATAGAAAGTTCTCTGATCGAATCCCATTTGTAGTGGGATATTTGTTGCCTGTTAACTCGGTTGCGAATTGGACACGCACATTTCGATCTCCGGCAACATATCCACCACGGCATGTAGACCAATTCTGGGGCCCACATCTGTCCAAGCTCTACTGGAGACTCATCGAACATTAAGCAGATTTCGATGAAAAATAAACTTGTTCTAGATTGAGAAATTTTGTCAGTATTCCCCTGCTAGGAAAGAGATTTTACAGGCATGATTGAAATTAATGTTGTCTTCAGCTGTTAGTCGCTTTAATCACTATGAATCTGGGCAGATTTGAGTATCCCCCCCCCTCTATTCGCTCTATTAACCGCGGTACAGTCCCATCGAACCAATAGCAACTTGAACCATGCTCCTCCCACACCCCGCCCCACAATGACGTATGTCTCACGTTTTGTTTCATAAGAAGCGGCCTGCATAGTCTTGGGAGGCCGATTGTATGAAGGTTACACAACTTTTAGAACTTAGCGATAAAAACTTACAACTTGTGCTACGCCCCGCAGAAACAACTAACTGACATTACGTAAGCGATCTTTGGTTCAAGTGCGGACTATTTTTATTTACAATATGCAGGAGTAATTTATATGTAGGCTAATGGTTCTGGGAAAATTTATGGGGCTTACTCAGAAGACCGTATTTTAGTGAAACTGAAATTACTACTTTCCTAACTCCTGACTTGAATATTTCTGAGATTTTTTATGAATGATTGGATATGTCATGTCAAGGGGTTGTTTTAACTACTACCCCACAGGAGGTGGATAATATCATTGCATGATATCTATTTTGCACTACAGTTCAGTCCCTCTAACTGGTCGCTCTTTGTTTGTCTGTGTATCGTAGTATAAGCGTAGAGAAGAAAACCAACTAGATGCTACTGAATGCTTTATTGCACTTATAATCTGCTCAACATGTTTCGGGCACTTATATGTCCATCATCAGGAGCTCGAGACTATACTTGTGTTATT
>Ga0123354_10003494_pt1 | contig 21722 bp, 11 predicted proteins | sample TergutLab28metaG_2_FD_97872 | JGI IMG/M metagenome (GOLD analysis project Ga0123354, IMG submission 97872) | Labiotermes labralis P4 segment gut microbial communities from Petit-Saut dam, French Guiana - Lab288 P4 | ecosystem: Host-associated > Arthropoda: Insects > Digestive system > Gut ... | reverse complement strand
ATAAAAACATGGAAACTGTATTAGTTGTTAGTAAGCATGATGGCCTAGAAATAAGTGCAGAGAAAACGAAACGTAGTTCATATCATGCTAGAATGATTTCAGAATTGTTTGTTTCCTACAACCATGAAAATTAAAATATACAAAATGAAACTTCAATTTTGCCTGTTGCTTTTTATGTTTGTGAAACCTGGTGTGTTACATTGAGGATCAGAAATGGACCATGGGTGTTGGAGAATGGGGCATTGAGAACATATGGACCTGGGAGGGAGGCAATATTAGCAGGTTGAGAAAGTTGTATACTGAGGAACTTTGTACTGCTTGCCATATATGAGGTATCCAGAAACTTGCTTAATGGAGATGGTGAAGTACTTAACTGTGATTATCAGTTATGTGCACTTTTTGTTTGCAACAGTCAGCAACACTGAACATAGTAGACAACAATTTCAACAGTTTCATTAGCTTCTTATTGTCACTTTCTGCTGGTGGCTGTTGGCAGTAAAGTAGTGTTTCCCTGGAACATGAGTATAATGTCAGCACAGTGATGCAAGACATTGCATTATAAGGATTATGAAATGAAAATGTTATAATGTGCAGACATTTAGGACACATGGGAGTTAAGAGAAATGCATATGAAGCTTTTCTTACAGTACCTAAAGGGAGTAGACCACTTGGAAGATGTAGCTGCAGGCAGTAAGATGATATTAAAATGGATCTTAAGGGTGTAGGTTGGGAGGGTGCAAATGTACTGCATTCATTTGGCCCAGAATAGGGATGGTCATTGGTCAACTGTGAATATGGCAAACAACCTTCAGGTTCTGTTAGACGCTGCTTATTTTCATATAAAATATAATGTTCACATAGACTTTTTAAAAAATAAGCATTGAAAGAGGAGTTACATATTCATGTCAATTGTTGTAAGGTATAATATATTTAAAGATCTCGCGTATGTCTGCTTTCATACGATCACATTCATGGGAAACTGTGGGCATGCTAACGAGTTTCTTCATAAAGTGGATTCTTGGACATCTCACCCATACAGAATTCAGTTCTCACATCCCCTACTACAGTTGGAGGAGCAGAAGTTTAGTCTGCCATGTGAATAAAATATATACCATAATGGGCAAGATGAATATATTATAGGATAGGTAGGCTTTTAGTTCTGCCGATCCGCCTTTTCTATAGTTTGCCTAAAGAATAGAGTAGGATATATGTTCCCTACCTCATAATGTTGCCATGATGCCACATCCTTCACCACTGAGGTATTTAAAGGAGAAACTGACATCAGCAGATCCAACCTAACTGAATGGCTTAACATTTTATCCTGAAAATTAAACTGTAACTCACATTTTCAGAATGTTCGTATTTTGATTTAGATTGACATTATGTGCTTAAGTGTCCAGTGCCTTGGAATGACATAATTTTTATAACTATCAGTACTTGACAGTATTGGAAATAGTGAAATGTATAACAGACGAATTCTGTTATTTGTGAATTACTTGAGATAGAGTGATAGATATGTTGATGGCTAGTAATTAAGTCTGGAAAATTTAAAAGAAATCTTGAGTGTAACAGCTTTAATGTAGCCAGTCATGTCCCCATTATGCAAGTTGATATGTAGGATATTCTTTTTTTGTAGGCTTACAGGTAAGAGCTTTGGTAAGGGATCCTTCCAAGCTACCAGAACACCTGCAAAACCATATTGAAATTATTCAAGGAGATGTAACAAACAGTGCAGATGTACAACAGACTGTTGCAGGACAAGATGCTGTTGTAGTTACATTGGGTACACGTAATGATTTGGGTAAGTTAATATTTACACAGTGGTGACTTCAATTTTAGAAAGTCATGAATAGCCAGAGATACTTGAGCACCTCTAAATCCCAACTGCCCACCTCTGCCTTCCTCCCATGCACACATACATTCACATATATTGTTTGTGTAGGTGATGCCCTCAGAACTTGGCAGAATGAACTTAGAACAGTAATATGGCAGTAATTAACTTACTGTTTGCTAATGAGAATGAGGGTAACCTTGAAGGAGCACTGTGTGTAAACAGTAATGGAATAGTCAGAAATTATGAATTAAATCTCAAGACAAAATGGAAATTGTATCTTTTGAAGTTTAAATTTTTATAAGGGCAGAGGCCCAAATGGAGGACAAAATAATTGGAGAGATAAATAATATTCTCTGGCTGTGAATGTAGCTTCTTATATTTTGAGTACCAGTACCCCTAGACATGAAATTCACAGCTTTTCAATATTTGTGTGTTACCTTCAGAAGATCACTAATGGGAAAAACAGAACAGAGATCATTCTTGAAATTATTGAAAGGCGTGGCTGTGCCCACACTGTTTGTTGGGTCAGAGTGCTGGACTCTTCACCGCTATATGAAGAGAAGCAGCAGAGATGAGATTTCTTGTCCCATAACCAAACATGAAAGATCTGATCCAATTCACTATCGAGACATAAGAGAGCAAGTAAATATATTTTCAGTCAATGGAAACATAATAAACTATAAGAGGAGCTAGCATGATTATGTGGAGGAAACTGAAAAACATATGCTCATAAAAATATCCTACATTTTTGCTGTGAGGGGAAAACATGTAAGAGTAGGGCCAATAAAAAAGATGGAAAACCTAGGTCCAGGGAGACTGTGTTGGAGTTGGAACTGCATAATGTTTCAGATCTTTGTGTTGATGATCACAAGTATCATGTTGTCTTGATTCTGTTGTTAAGTGTCCATATTTTTAAGTAAGGCTAATTGATTGTCTTGTTTAACAGTGCTTTTTAGTCTCTACAGTTTAAAGAGGATAGAATGGAAGTGTTTCTGACATGCTTTAAATCTATTTTCCTGCAAGTCTAAGAAAGGTTACAGAAAACCTCAGTATAACTAACTTTCAGGATGACAATCAAACCTAGGACCTCCCAAATAATGGCAGTTACTAACCAGTCAACTGCAACATGAATTCTAATAGTTGAGTTACTTTTGTCAATAATTTGGTTTATTTGACATATGCTTCTTTTTTGCAGGTCCTACTACAGTTTTATCAGATGGTATGAAGAACATTATTGAAGCCATGAAAGAAAACAAGATAGAATGTGTTTCAGTCTGTTTATCAGGTTGGTGGGGACATCTTGTAACAATTACATGCATTTTCAGTAGTCTGGTTATGGCATGCATATGCATAGCATTATTTATGTTGCAGCATTCTTATTTTATGAACCGGAAAAGGTACCAGCAAGATTCCATGATCTAAATGCAGATCATCAACGCATGCTGGACTGTCTCGTTGCAAGTGGACTGAAATGGGTTGCTGTGCTGCCTCCACATTTGACAGGTCAGAGTGAAGTATTGTATTATGCCAATATGTGGAATAGCTCACACAGCAAAAACTTGTTAATTTGAAAGTGATGAATTCAAAATGTCATAAAATAAAGCCCTTTGATTAATAAAATTTGGATAACTTTACATATATTACTTGCTGGACAATTTGTCTAAATATGTCTTTTGTTACCACTGGGCACCCCTGAGCTCCTGAATTATGAAAGCAGTTGATCTTGAGCAGCAGCAACATTTGGCTGCTGGCAGGTATTGTCCATTGCAGGATACAACATACTCCATACTCCAGTGTGACCTTTGCAGAGGCAACCAAAACTCAGCCTGCACATTGAATGTATGCCTAGCTGAATTTTGGTTATCCCTGTGATGGTAACATGGGACTGTGGAGTCTATTGCTTCCTGTTGTGGACTGTACAGCAAACAGTTGCTGCTGGTATGTGCAAGGCATTATGAAAAGTGCATTAATGTACTGGTGACTACAAGAAGGGTGACACCACTGTTGATGTATATGCAGGTGCTGTGTCCTGATAATGAAAGTTGTGCTCATTGCTGTGGTGTCGTCCGAATATTATTATTTTTTGTTCCATTTAGTGGGGTAAAATATGAGTAAAAGTAAGGAAATGTGGAAGACAGCTGCTTGAAATTCGAGTGTAGGCTGTGATACAGAAAACAATAAACATGAGTGGGAGGAATAATTGTAAGGTCAAGTTGATTGTCCTAGAAGGTTTGAGGAGCGTCTCGGTGTCAGCAAATCTACCTTAACTGCTGATAATTAAAAACAATTTCTGGTGGCACTAGCTTCAAGCAAAATGGAAGTGTTGAGGGAGAAGAAGAGAAGATGGAAAAAAATGCAATTGATTGCAATGTGACCAGCTTGCAAAGATGCATTAATGACATTATCAGTGCTGGACTCTTTTGTAAGTTCACGTGATGTCCATGACAGAACTGCCAAAGCCATGGATAAACTTCATAACTTTGTGTCAAAAGCTTTTAAGAACATTCTAACACAGGTCAATTGATTCTTATTTTAAGAAACAACTAAGATCAAAGTGTAATTTCAGTCTTCCACTGTGAAGTAGATGAGAACTATGCTTTTCAAGGTTACAATGCAGTGAGTAGTGATAAGAAATTACCACTCCTCACTGTTGAATAGCCCAGAAGAGTGAAGTTCTCAACTAAGATCAGAGTTTTACAACTATAAAGTATTGTTTCCTGGCTTGTTTTGATGTCATTTACAGTAAATTATGCAGTAGATGTTGAAAAATAAAGAAGGGGTCTTCTAATTATTCAAGTGAAAATCAAAGTAACAAACATCACATCGCAACTTAAACCAACAACATAACAGATTACTGTGTATTAAGAAACTGGATCATTTCAAAATCTCATACTTTGAAACTTGATTTTTTGGTCCCAAGCACTGCACATTGACAGGGTTTTACTGTATGGTGATAATGTACATCTCCCTCTTTAGCCTGTACCCACACTGTCCTTCACAGCCATACTTAATTTAAGTATGTTACACCACCACAAGCACACAACACGTAACTGGCAACTGAAGCCATCTTCAGATGCAATTAATTAATACCCAGTCATTTGTACACTGTTAGAAGTTGTAATTATTGCAAAAAATTTTGACATTATAGTTATTTAATGCTAATTAACAAACCTGAAGCTCAACAATTTCTAGATGAAATGCGTTGTGTGATGCAGCATCCATTGTAAGTGTTATGCAACCTAAATATATTGTGCATACCACTAAAAGACAAGTTTCTATAGCTACATTTGTTCAGACGGTCATGTTTGGTTACATTCTTAAGGCTCAAAGGAAGCCAGTAATTAAACTTACTGGATAGGTATTATGTTTTATACATTTTGATTTTCATGTGCTCTAATTCTAAGAATACCCATTGTGTCTAACCACCATACGTTTCCTTTGAATATTCCCACAGTTGTAATCACAAAAATCACTGTAATCTGCAAACTATGGGTCTAGACACCTTAAGTCCTACAGACTGTGTGTTATCTAACACACCGCTAAGGATCTTTCTGATCAAATCATGCCCTTTCATGTGGATCTGACCCAATATCTTAACAGGGTAGGAAGGTATGAGGTTTGTGAAGTGCATTGTTGGTGATTTGAGGTGGATCACAGCCAGTCAGGACATTGTATGTTTCACATATTACAGATTATCAGCCTTCCATTTCAAATGAGGTGAATGACATATTGTACACATGGTTTGAATTTATCAAGGCGTCAGAACCTGCTGAAAGTTGTTACATATCACATGCACAAATGGTACTGGACATGCAGACATAACTGTTCTGAGATCTCTTCAAGTATGAATTGTCTAAGACCACAGTTATTAAATATAATGCATTTTAATTGTGATTTTTTTATTGTATTCTAGCTCCTTACGGCCCATATACAGCACCTGGTAATTTTGTTGAAGCATGATGTAAATAATTAACCAATGTGGTTCTTATGTGAATAGATAATCCCAGTGGGAAGTACACAGTGAGTCATGGTTCCTCACCAGGACGGGCAATAGCTAAATGTGATCTTGCCACTTTCATGCTGGAGAGCCTTACAGACCCACAGCATCATAACGAGTTGTGTGGCATTGCAACTACTGCTTAATCACAGAATTCTTGTAAGTACTGGCAAGCTCATGTGTCCTATAAGACTTGTGCATTGTTGCATGTTTGACTGCCAAAACCCTGGAATAAGCCGAGATAAAATTTGGTATTTGGAGGTCCACAATGGACATCATTAGAATATTTAATGTTCAAGAATGCCATTCACCTATAATGCATACATTACATGAAACTGGCATTGAACTCTCAGATTTATCAAAAACAGCACACTATGTGAGACACTGATACTTGACAAGGTATTGGCATTCATAAGGTCAACTTATGCTTGAAACATTTATTGACATATGTGATGAGATACAAGGCAAATAAAGCTGAAGGCACTATGATCTTATATTTACAGTGCATTTATATTTGCAGCAATAAGTTTGTAAATTCAAGGCCAATGAAATATGTGGAACAGTAGCTCCAATCTTTCAGGTTTTGAATATTGGAATTCAGCAGGTGATTGACTGAAATTCAAGAGATTATCCATCGGATGCCATTTAGAATGCAAACAAGATCTGTGTTATATAGGTATACTGAAAGAACTAAATTTTGTAGGCCTTGTTTATACAAGGAGTATGTCATTGTTCTTGTGTTCTATCTATAAGTATGTTGTAAATCATGAAGTATATCTGTTTTAACAGGGGAAATTGGATTTCTTAAGGGGATGGTGTTTGCTGTTAAGCAGAGTATTTACCGTCATGGGGACCAACACCGAAGTGTTTCTTCCTAGCCATCTTATACACAGAACAGTTCCTTAGTTAACCACGGAACAGAGTCTCACCTGTGGCTATAGTATGAAACATATTCAGATATATTATATAATTATATTTAACAACTGAAATATATATTGTACATTTACTGTTGTATTTTTATTAAATTTGTGGTGCTAGTTCTGAAAGTAATGCAGTAATTGCTAATTCTTTGATATATATAAAATCAGTTTGTAGGCTTCTGATGAGATGTCAACCCTTTCATGACTAACTCTAAACATACACATTTCTAGTTCTATACTTTTCTTAATTCCCAACACTGATACTGAATACACTCATGTTACATGTTGTGAATGAATGAATTTTCTTACCTGTTCAAAGAACATAAGTTGAAAACATAGCAAAGGAGCCCGTCTTTTTCCAGGAGTACAAATTGAGGTGAATAATGAAATAACAAAATTCAGGCTTAACACAAGAGGAATATATTCTTAGAAGTAATACTTACAATGAGCTAAACTGGGATCCCAGGGAAATACCTTCTAAACTGACAACATTAATAGGTACTAATATTACAAACCTACAAACTACAGCTGCAATACTAAGTACAAATATTACGTGATACAAAATAATGGGGTTTTGTGGGATCCCATGGTAGACACAGTGACAGTTACAGGTCCATTTATTAATCAGCATGTCTGCCCTCCTGTTCTGTCCTTGGGTCTCCCAGCACATGCCTCATCATTCCATGGCTTCACCTCGCACTACCTCTACTCAGTCCTACCTCGTAAGCAGTACAGTGAGTGTTTGTCTGCTTATTTGCCACTCCACACAAAACATATTCCACTCCTGTCCTTTCCTTTGTGTGTATGGAGCACTGTCCTTGTCATGAGCATCACTTTTTTGAGTCTCTCTCCTGTGGCAAATAGCTGACCGGCCTCTGTAGTGGAGCACAGCATGGCTGCGTCTAATCTGATCATGCCTGACCCCCAGACCACACTGTATGGTGATGCCAAGCCTTGGCATTAAGCTAACCCCTACTCTTCCCACTTGCCCGGCAACTGAGAAACCAGTCTGTTCAATGTACTGCACACTAGCCCACCCTAGCATGAGAGAAACTACAGTGGGCATATACCACCCAGAACCATGCGGTGTGCACGGTTCCATGTAGAAAGCCATGTTGCTTGGCAAAGTTGAGGTAACAAGAGAAACACACAGGCTTGAAATGGACAAAAAAGTTGTATGTAAAATGTGTCATTGTTTGAAAAGAGTGGGTGTGAAAATTTTAATGTTGTCTGGGTCATTCTCTTCAATATCAACAGACCATTGAAATCAAACTGTTCACTAAGGAATGCCTAGTGGTTCTATTATGATGGCGACACCAAACATGCAACTTATCTTTACTAGTGCCTCTGTCTTTTCTATTCTGCATTTGTGTATTACTTCCTTCTTCTGAAGACAATCTTATGTAAGCTGCATACATTTAGTGGTAACACTGTGGCATGCTTGTAATAATCAACTGTGATAAGAGGGTGCGTGAACATTTTCGGAATGATACTTAAGAATGACGATGACGGTGTAGCCACAGGAAAGCTGGGTGCATATTGTTGATCATACACATTATGGGCTGTAACATGGAAAGACTGATCAGCAATCTGGGATAACTGGTGATATGTCTACAGGAGTTCAGGAATGACTTTTGGCCAAACAAAATTCTTTACTGTAATGATCCTGGGGAAACCCTTAATTGTTGGACCAAATAGATTGAAAAGCAGGGCCATTATACTGAAGAATAATGTGTGTATTAGATGATTTTGTCAAAACATCCTTAATTTTTTACAACCTTAGTATGGCAGCAAGATGTATTAATTGTCATTTATGTGGGTCTACCTGTATACACATGGATGCATGTAAAGAGAAGTGAATTTTTTAAGTTTTTTCTGAACTTCACATTTTTTAAATGTGATTGTTACAAAAGCCCACATCCAGCCACTGGGCAGACTGCGTGGATATGGGTCTAGCCCTTGCTATTTAGTGGCTGTTGAGGCTTAACAAGAACCCTCAAATGGATGACTAAAGACACTTTGGTCAAGCCACAACACACCTAGTACACCAGCAGTGAACATCCTGTGTTTTCAAGAAGCACTTTTTGATTGTCCATTGTAATTTAAAAATTAAGTATAATTGAGAAGATGATTACGAAGTAGGTAACATACTAACGAGTCTTGGATAATCCCTACATAAGAAAATGCTGCATATGTAAAAAAAAAGTAGGTCATGACACAAAGAACTGCTTTCGTAAGTATTCCCTTTATTGTTATTCATAAATTAAGGTATAAATATTAACTGCAGTACATGTATATGGACAACAGTTTCACTCAACATGCAGTTATTTTTATCCTTTTGGGACAGTGGTAACTGTGTCACCCATCTCCACCAGTAACCAAATAAAGTGAACATATGATTCTAACTTTTTTTTGTACTGTGACTGATTTTTGGTTATGAAATGAATACTGTTTTGGCCAGTAAATTAAAATCACTGTCAAACACAACTACAGTTTACTTTAAAAAAAATCAATGTGCTATGTGTTTTGGCCCTGATGGGCCATCATTAGGTTTTGTATAAAAACAGAAAAACATGTACCATACTGAAAACAAAATATGTATTGTTTTTCAGTAAACCGTAGTTGTATTTGACAGTGTTTTTAATTTACTGACATTTAAAAAAAATCATGGGTTTTCACATGTAATGATTTTTCTTTTGGAAAGCAATTTTGTCTCATATTTTTGAAGAAAGTTTCTCATGCAAGATTTTTAAGACATGTTTATTAATTTTTTGAGGATTCACTTATATTTACAGATTTTTTTTCATACATGTATAAGAGGGTCGTAATGTGGCTAAATAAACGGGCTTTGGAGGAAGTGGTGGTGGTGGTGGTGGCTCAGGCTGTGGACATGTATTATGCTGGTCTAATATTCTGGTCTGTGGATATGTGTTCAAAACAGATGGAACTGACAGTGTTAGAGAAACTGCCTGCACAGGGATATTAATACAGCCCTTTGTGGCTGTTTCGTTAGATGGCACATTTTTGGAATTCTGTCCTAGTACATGTGTTCCATAGATCTGCACAGGTTCACATTCTTTGTAGCCAATCTTGGAGTAAAATCCCTGCTTATCTCTAGTGTAGAGATAGAGTGTTTTCATTCCTCGCCTGTAAGAGAACAAAGTCAACATAGTAGTCTGTTATTTCCTTACCCTATGTTGTGTATCACACGATAATGGACATACGTGCTTCTGATTAAAGTTTTATTACTCTTAAATGCGGGAGAATAAACTGGGTGCAGTTCAGTATTGAGACATAAATCTCTAAGATATTAAGTGTTGTTCAAACAATTCTTTCATGCAGTATCATAAACTACTGTGTAACAGGCATCTCTCCACATCCTACATTTTCAGTTAAACAGTTCTGAAGTGTATTACATAACTGTCAAAGTACACCCCTTGCCTTTCTGTTTTTATACTTTTTGGCACATTTCTTTTTTGAAGCTACTCTTTTATGAAAGATAATTGCCTGAATAGCACAAAACCCATCCTGTGATCTTTTATTGAAAATATTCTGAAATTCAGGTATCTTACTACCCATTTGCAGGTCTTTTGCTTCTGGTTCATGTATGCAACTTACTTGCTGGATGGTGCAAAAAAAGAAATAATGTTCTAAACAAATATTTGCATTGTCACCATATTTCATATTTAAGAATTATGGTTTCATCATATATGCAATATTATTTGCAACTCAACGATTATAAAGATGGGAATGATGTAGGTTATAATGAAGTCTGTTTTGTTTCTTATATTTGTGGTACCCAATAAATGTAGTTTATCACACTGCATTTCATCTTTTGTGGCATGTAAATATAAAAAAGAATTTGCTGGTGTGATTAAACAGTGGTACACATACTTTAACCTGAAAAATTGTGTGTCATTATGTAACGCAAGAGTTATAACCAAGACTTAAAAAATACAACTGCCTGCTCAGGAACTGGCAAGCAGATATGCATAATGATATTTATGTTAATGTGTCATAAGTGCTAATTTGCTGTAGGCTGTGAGAGAGAATAAAAGTGAAAACTGATACTTCATTTCAGTCTGTAGGCATTAGTTCATGGCGTTCAGTGGACGCAGTGTACCCTCAACAACTTTTAACGAAAGAACATTTCCCTGTTACATATTTATGTAATAGTTACACTTTTTGTTCCTCAAAATTGTTAATGAGCATGTTTTATTTTCTTTCACTCTACTTGACAATGGTGGGAAGCAATATAGGGATCTGATGTCAACATAAATTTACTTATTGCATGATATTCTTTTACCTTCTTGCAAGATCTTCACTTTTAGTCATAAGGAACTTCCCAAGACCTTTCCCTCTGTGTTCAGGATGAACAACAACTGAAAGAAAGTGTATATACACTGTTAAAATTAACAGATTTAATATTCCGTAGGATTAAGTTTCTCATATTTTCAAATACAGTCCCACTGCAAGAATGCTGACCTTTAAATTAAGTAATGGTGACATGTATTTTTCACAGCACTTTCTTCTGGTAAACAGTATTTTGGAGGAACATGCTGCCCCCATCTTCAGGGTAGAAGTAAGATGAGCATGGGAAAAGTTGGTTATGATGAAGAGAAAAACCTGCTCCCACCACTCATTCAACAATAAAGCTATGCTTTTCACCAAGGTGTAGGGTGAAAGCTCTTTGCAATGAGGACAGTTTTTATGTTGAGTTTCTTAAGGTCACTTTAAGAAGGAATAGCTTCAGTGACGAGATGTCAGGCTCTGTATCTCCTTGTACATATCACTCTGCCCAGCAAGGATCCTGCTTTGGTCACTGCTACCCTATCATCACCACCTACCACTGCACTGGTGGGGTTATGTTCAGACATGAGAAGTCAGTTGGCCTCCAGATTCAGATATTCAAGAATTATCTACAATTGAAGTAAGTGTGTAAGTGTGAAGAGGTCTACACTGGAGACTTGTGGTTTGTCTGAGACCAAGATAACAAGCTCCAACGGTATATCCATCTCGTTAAGTCAACCATGGCTGAGTGCATCATCAACCTGGGCCACCACATCTGACTCCAGGATCCTCTACCAAATTTAGATATGTGGATCGTACCATGGAGAAGAGAAGCATAGAGCCCCATCTCAATAACATGGGCAGGGAAGACAACTTCTGCCTCAGTAATGCACAGCAACTGCCTGGCTTCTCCTGGAAAGATCATCCTTTGGCAATATCCCATATCTTCAGTTCTCTGGCTGGCCTGTCAGTGCCCAGTGACAACTATGCCTTTCAGAGCCACTGGTGAGTGCTCTTTTCAGAGCCTCTTTCATATTTCTTCCATCCTCTCATACTTCATCACAACCCTCTTCCATACACATGCTGTTTTATTCTTCCTCTTTTTCATCTACCTGTTCCAGATCTCAACTCTTCACTTCTTTATTCTCCATTTCCCCACCCCACCTATTTTCACAGCCTTTTCTAGACTAGTTTCTTCACTGTGCTTGACTGGCCTGTTCTGTAGTTTATTTCTACTTCTTATCATTATTTCAAATTTATTTTTGCTTGGTCTTGTCCTTTCCTTACTCCTATTTTCTTCTTCCTCTTGCATTCTGCTTATAGACCCACTTGTTGGTTCTCTCTTCCTGGTTATATTTTCCCTTGGACTCTTAACAGACCTGCCTGCGGCACTAAGTCCTTGTTTATGTCCCCACTCCTGCCTGCAGCCCCACCTTTATTTGGACTATGCCAGCCCACTTCTGGGCAGTACTAATTCAATGCTTGTTTTTCCTCATTCCCTCAGGTCTTCCTTTCACCTTATTTTATTAATTGTACTTATTCGTACTACACTGTGGCTGTATAGTATTTTCCTCATCATTCTCCCTCACCCACCTTACTTCATTCCTCTACACCTGTCCCCTTACATCTGTCCTTGGTATATTGCCACTTCGTGGTGCATCTATTTCCTATTACATCCTCTTATCAATATCTGATCTTTTTTTTTTATGCTTGGCGTATTCTTCTACCCAAAAGACAGAACTGGCACACTCCTCTGAAATGTTGTTACCTATCTACCAAGCTACATGGTATCATAACCCAGAAGGAAACAATCTTCAAACAATAATGAGTTGAAGTTTATTTTCTGAAATCTGTATTTTATAAGTAAACAATCAGAATGCATCAAGTAAGTTTGCAGTGGATGGATGGATGGAACTGTGGTTCCATGCCTCTTATGAGTGGCAATATGACCTCAGACCTTTCAGCATATTAAATTTAGTATTAGACAAGGTTCTAAATTGGAATTATGATTATTAATGTCTGAAATATAGAAATATTAAGAACCAGAAGAAATCCAAAACATGTCTGCTTTCCACTCATACCACTTGTGGACTGTGGACATGTCAGTACAACAAAACAATTTTTTTTTTCTGAATATACTTTGAAACACAGGTGACTCTCATTACACACAGGAACTGTGTTCCTGAAAATCACCTTGTATGTCAAAAATGTGTGAAACATACAACATGCAGTAATGGGAATTACGTTCTCAAAGATTCAAAATTTCAACCTTTCAAGATCAAATTAAATATTAAAATTAAAATTTGTGAGTTGAATCTCAAGTTACAATTCTTTGGTTGTGACTCCCGACACCAGGGTAATTATATATTAACTCTCAATGGCAGGTTGGATAAATGTACACCCCCCTCATCCAAATGGGAAAATACTATCCCAAAGTTGGCATTTAATTTGAACAGTGCTTTGGATGCAGCAGAAACCTGACACTTAAAAGGCCCATATACTAGAAGTTAATACACTTAGTTTTCATACATATGAAGATAAGAGAGCAGTAAATAAGTAAAAAAAGAACACAAAGTAGTCTAAAAGTAAAAACGCTACAACAGTACGTAAATCCAAAAGTAATAATCTTAACCATTACCATTACTGCCTTGCTTAAGGTGCCTGGCTGGAGAGGTTACTGGGCAGCTTGGTCATCAGTGTCTGATGACTCGGCATAGGTGAACATTTCTGCAGGCAATGAAACCACGTATAACAAGAGTCACCTGTATGATTGTTTAATGTTAGCTTTTAGATGTAGCCAGTAAAGGTGTAGGTCTAAGTGTGCTGCAATATTGTCAATTCAGATGTGTCTCTACATATAACAATAACTTACGAAGTAGTGTGATAGTGGTGTCATCTTTTTCAGCCCCACTGGATCAATAGATTCATGCTTTGGTTTCTACTGAAATATCTATTACCAAATAGCTACTTATTTTAATTAGGCATTTCAAATTTCCCAAATACATTATTTTTAATATTCATTTATACATATCTTTATGGATTTGAATATTTTTTCACTGTTATCATTAGTCACTTATTTCCAAAATATTAATCTGTAACATGTTTCAGTGTAATGTAATGCATATGAGTACATACTGGAAAAATATTATACAAATAAAAATCAAGTATAACAAATTACATGACTATACTGTGACTGGCCAGAGTCTGGAGTTCAAGTCTCGGACTAGGCCATCAAGAAGATGAGAAGATAAACTGGTTGTCTGGCCATTAGCCGGTTTAAATTATAGAGGAAATAAAGTTCTGTATTCAGTTTTGGAATGGGCAGAGAGGTTTAGCAGTTCAAACCTCTAATTGCTCTCCGCACTTAGGCCTAGCAGGTAAAATGGGTAGAGGTCTAACACACCTCATTTCCATAAAGGGCTTGGATTCTCTTTCTTGTATAGTGATAGGTAGCTGTATGCAGATGTTCCTTTGTTCGAATGATACTTTTCAGATGGGCTTCCCTGCAGTTACCTGCTTCCTGACAAGGGAGAGACATTCCAGAATGAGACACTCAGTTGTTAGACTTCGAGAGTAGAGTTGCGAAGTGAGCAGAGTTGTGAAGAGATTATAATTGCAACTGTGTCGTGATCAAATCTTAAGTTACATGTTTGTGTGTGTATGTGCTCAATAAATGAGGAGAGTGTAATTTTATGTAATATAAAAATTATCAAGCACAGCGGTTTCTATCCCCCAATATATTCCTTGAGACAGACTTGAGCTCACTGATGAGTGTACAAAGTACTGTAACCCCTAAGTCACGAAAAATTTAGGACAGTGGTTACAATACTTCATGTACACATACACACACACACACACACACATGAAACTTTACAGTAATGTATATGATTCAATATGTCATATGATACTAACCTACATTTTATTGAACCACCATATAAAAAAGACTGAGAAACACTGACTGCACCATACAGTAAACTTATTTTTGTTCCCTACAGTACTATATTAATATAGTGTATTATTGCTGTACACAAATTATACAGGATCAGTCAATGGAGGTAATCTGTGCTCATGCCAAAGTTTTAACTGCTGCTGGCCTAATTTCACACAAACATTTATAGTTTACATACTGAAATTGTTTGTACATGGCATGATGAACTGCTTCACAGACTGGCTGCAAAACAAATCTGCCAGAAGGAGGTATAGTAGGATCTGCTGAGTTGTTTTTCATTAATTTCAAATTTTATTTAGCTTTGCCTTGAGGTTGTGCATGTGTGTGTGTGTGTGTGTGAGTGAGTGTTCGCACGCGCCTCCTGTGACCCTGTCTTGTATCAGAAAATGGCAGATGTAAAGGAACAGCACATCTGCATTAAAATCTGCTTCAAACTCATCAAAACTTTCAGGAAAGGAATAGCTGGCACAGCTCAACCATTTTACTGGTCTTCTAAGTCCAAAAGTGGAGTGACATCAGGAAATCATTCTGGAAAGCCTCCCAAGAACAAAATGGAAGAAAATGTATGACTCCAGGTTGTTCACGAAAACAAAAATTACCCTTTGATTTGGTGAATAAGATGACAATCTCATTTAGATCATGCCACAGGATTGTAACAACAGATCGGAATATGCAAGATATCCTCCAGATTTGTACCTTGCCTACTGACTGATGAGCACAATCACAATCATAGCAGTGTGTGAGTGTCACATCCTTAAGAGACCCACAATTCCTTTCAAAGATTATCACAGAGGAGGAGATTTTATGACATCATTACAATTTGAGAATAACCACAGGCAAAGTTTAAAATGCAGAACTTCCAAAAGTGCCCCAAGTAGTTGTATGAACACTGGACTCATTAATCCCATCTCAAGAAAACTAGTGTACTTCTAAGGCAACAGAATGGAACAATTAGTAGATGCACTAGCATCTACATTACATATGAAAAATACAGTATGTATACTATGTGAACACACCATGTAGATTGAGCAGCTCACAAACCAGTAAGAACCCCTGGGCTCAAAAAAAGAAAGGCACTGATGTTAAAATGATAAAGCAGACAAATATCAAGTTTGGATCTAATCTTCTTTTTTTGGACCCTGTCCATCGTCTATAGGTATTTTAAAGACTAAACCACTAAATTTTTGAAGCCATCTCTGCTTCCACCTTCAGGTGAGAAGCACCTAACCTGTTGGAGCTCTTAGATCGAGTGACTGAGAACAGAAGATTGTATCCAGATGTTATACACCACTGTCAATGCATTACAGTATTGAATTAAATATCAAGTTTGAATGTCATGTTCCATAATTTGAAAACTACTTAAAAGTTGCAATGAATATGTGCATCTGCAATTTATGATTCAATTGAAATGTGACCAAACAAAGAAATCTGAAATCGGGAAAAATACTCATGCTGCAAAAAGTCTGATATGGCTGGCTGATTGCTACTCAAACAAAGCTATTCATTGCTGAGGCAGGGAATATGCTATGCACACACCATTCCTGACTGATGAAATCCAATTGGACACCATACTGTACAAGATTTACAACTCTCACAATGGACAATAATTCCTTAAAAGAAGTAACTGATTACACTAGACAGTAACATACACGTTTTTAGCTGATGCAAGTGATAGTTTTACCATTTTCACATAAGTAAAATCAAAGTTTAATCTTTCACTAAGTGCAAATTCTGGAAGTAAATTGACAGATAATCTTTACTTGAACCTGATTCAATTAGACATCCCAAAGGCAGGCTTGGCAGTAATGACAATCTGCTGTGACCTAAGACTTCATGTGAGTGCACCAGAACAAGGCATGTTGGAAAATTGTCACATGACATCTCCAAACGTCTCAGTCTGAAACAAATAATTGCTTGTATTAAATCCTTTAACATAAGAATACAATGACCTGTGAAATCCATACACCGGAAATCTCTGTATGGAATGAGATAAACAGAACTCAAGTGTTATGGACACATATAGTAGATTTAACACTTCAATTTCCAGACTCATTCTGTAAAATAAGTATACTGCCATTAACTTTTAGTGGATCTGATCAAGTACAAAGTACTGTACTTGTCATCTGACTATGTATGTACTTGTTTTACTTTTGTTCTTATGGTTGTGTACCACCAGAAAAAAGTCTCAATATTAATTACTTAAAAACCTGACACTCCCCAACAGCAATAATTTTAAATGGTTTGAAAAACTAAACTATAGTAGTGCTACAATACACTTAAGAGAGTCTATTGCACCCCTATTTTTGTTACCCTTTTTTAATATCTGAGTAACACTTCCTGTCCAGCTTTTTAAATTTAATTCTATACTGCAACAAGATAGTGAATGTATGTATAACATAACACTGTGGTGATTATGCATGACCATTATTGAGCCATATGTCACTGCCAACAATATCAAATAATGTTTTCAGCATTATTGCCATAGGGACTCAACACATTTGCATTTGTATTGATGTATGTATGTATGTTGCTGTCAACAACATAAATACTGAATGCATTATCAGAAACATGTAACAATGCATTCCCTTTAGTAGTTTGGCAATGCCAACAATAAAACTAATATTCATAATGTTGTCATAGAAATGCAGTAATGAGTTCCTTCTACACTGTGGCACTACATGTCACTGTCAACAATTCTTTTACAGCAATTTTATGTCACCAGCAACAATGAAATGTACTTAGGTCAACATGTAAACAGCCTGGTATTTTTGTATGACTTTTAATGGAATTTGGACTTTCTCAACAGATTTTCATGTAAGTACCCAATATTAAAGTTCAGGAAAACCCATCCTGTGGGAGCCGAGCTGTTATATATGGATAGACATGACAAAGCTAATGGGCACGTTCTATGAATATGTGAACACACCTAAAAACTATGACTACATAAAGAGACCCAAGTTCTTAACGAAATAAAAGTGATGAGTCCTCCATCAAGCTATAGGATAACCAGTGAGATGCAGAACATACAATGTGTACCATGCTCTTTTACATTACTGCAAGCTGGAACAGTCTGTATACAAAGACATGTTACTGTGCTTAGCACCTAAATAGGATAGCAGCAACTGTAAAAATATCATGGATGTTTTCAAATTTCAGTGACAAATATTTGTCAACTGTAAAGGTTTTCTGAACACTGTAGTTGTGGAAAGCATTTTATACATAAATATTTGTCTCAGTACATGTCTAGAAAGTAGGATACATGGTGTGAATTTTGTGTCTCCTGAGCTCTTTCACTATAAAAACATTTCATACAAAAAAACAGTATAATAAATAATGTAAGGCCTAAAAATGGCTCTTGTATTCATTGGCTATTTCTCCTTAAAGATGATTCAGTTTGGATCAAAACATGCACAAGACAGATTTGAAATTATGACAGTCCAAAAAGGTCAATGGTGCACAGAATTACTTCTTAAAAACTTCCTGACCCACTGTTTTCATTATTAAAAATTGTTGGGTAAATGCAGAACATTATGCAAGTAAATACAGATTTAACTTCATTGCTTTTACAGATTATACAAAGACTTTCACTAGCAAACAACTCACAATTAAATTACCTAACAATGATGAGAGAAAGATGGGTATAATCTGCTGTGCAAGGCCTGAACTGATAAGGGGTCTTGGGAATAACGGGACAGAAAAGCTCTGCACATTTGTAAGACACCTATAACAACATAAAACTAGAAAATTGGAGCACCATATAAGGGGTGTGTCTTCCATCAATGGACAAACCTATCGTCATGTCACAGGCGACGCCCCAAAGAATTCAAGGCAGATACTGTCAAAACTTTAGGACTAAAATTTGGTCACAAACCCCTATTGGGTCTTGACACAATGATGAATAGATGGGCAGTCGCAAAGTGACTTGGCCCCCCCAAATCACTTCAGCACCCAGCTGTACCTAATGTACTCGTCCTTCAGATGAACGCAGCACGTTCCACCGAAACGTCGACGCAAACCTCTGATACTACAGGTGTAATAACCCAACGGACGGCTATTATTAGAATATATTTACCTTGCAGTTTTACTCCTGGGCCATTCCATATTGATTAAATCGCAACACTGGTCCATGAACTGTGGATAACGGTGAATTTCATGGACTTCCATTATTTCAAACCGCTTACAATTATCTTCTTGTATTATAAAAATAGCTACCACTCTGCACACATCATTTTCATTCCGTACTAGGCACCTATACTAGATAATCTGTGCTAGACACAAAGTACTAGGTATTAGTATGTGATTACGTGCGTCAGCGACCTAGATGACGATAGGTAAGGAACCCAATTAGGGTGGCTGGTAATTGTGACGATGAGCGGCGAAAGAGTAGTTACTCATGAAATTTAGGCAAGGGCGCTAGTTGGGTAATAACAGGAATCTCCTCTGTAGTTAAAACGGACAAAAAGTGTAAATCAGTAAGCACGCTGCATTCGCACCACGGATCCTCTACCTCATTTGTAACGTTGCTAGCGCTATTTAATTTTAACCCATAGAACATTCACATTACCAACATTTCCATGAAATGTCCACAGCGTGAATTGGAATGAATTTCTTAAATTTGGTATACCTGTTCATTCGGATCACATAACCAAATGACTACTTTTTGGCGGGATTTCAGTACGTAGGAAGAAATAACATATAATTAGGGCTGTGACAGCGAAGCATGGATAGATCCGTTGGTGAAAAGAAAGCTTGCAATAGTGATATGCATTCTGTAGACTTGAATCCCCTCGTAGGAGAAGCCAACCTTTTAAAGCAGGCTGCAGAAATATTAGAAGGTTCAAAAGCCAATACAGCTGGTGTTTGTTTGAAAATAATGATACAAGTGGAGGAAATGAAAGAAGGACTTCAAGCCTTAAAGATTCTTCTAGGTAAAGAGGAAGCCCAACTAGAGACTTGCAAGGTATGGTAGAGTTTTTTAAATTTTGAATCCTTTATCTTGATGTCAAATTGCAATCCCATGTTTAGATCTCATACTTAATAGGCGTTTAATAATGGACACCACATTAGTCTTGTATGAATCAATAATTTTACGTTCACATAGTTGCATGGTAACATTAGACTTGTCAATATGCAGAAAGTCACATACACAATAAGTCGGTTTATAAATAATATAATACTAATGCACTAATAGAAGGTAATTACTAAAGAAATTGAAGCACTGTTCATGTATTGGTATTTGTTAGTGGTGACAATGTTCTACATTGCACAAATCTTGCCATACTTTTCATGCACTGGATTGTAGAGGGTGGTCAATTACATAATTTTTCATGTTCCTGTACTTGTGACACATTTGCTTGCTGACCACAATGCTAATTCCAATGGAATTTACATGGCATGACAAACTGTTATCATAATAAGTTTATATAAGATAAGTAATCCATGTCATGGTGTTTATGGTGACTTAGTGCAATAGTTACTTGACCATGACCTCAAAAATTCAGAATAGGAACATCACTTCACATCTGCTGAGATATGACTTTTTATAAATTCTCAGTTACTGACACCTTGAAATACTGCTCTGCTTTATTTTGTATATTTTAATAAAAATTGTACTGTGATTATAGAAAATACCTTCAACTTTATATTATTTATCTGTTTGCATTATTATGTATAAACCAGTAAATTACCAGTCAAACACGACTTATATTTTAACCACAGTAACATTTTTTTGGCTTTTACAAAAAACTCATTATCAGACTTGCTTGTAAAAGCCAAGATATACAGCTGTGGTAGAAATATAAGTTGTGTTTGATAATTTATTGTTGTATATATATGTTTGTGGCTGTGTTAAATACTTTTTACATCTAATTTATTTGAGATTTAGATCACTTGATGCCAACACAACACAGTCACACTAACTCGTCTTACACCCTAAGTATCTGAAAACCCAAAACCATTTAAACCAGCAACATTTGACTTCGTTCACTTATGTTAGTTTGTGAGGTTCCATTTTAGTCATGGATACTCAGTTTACCTTTGCCAACATACATTTAAAATACAAATCATATTCTGGCAAGGCTAGAATTTTCTGTTATTTTATTGTTACTAGTTATTTTTAGAGTTCATTTCAATGCCAGGAATTCAAGTCAAAAATATGTTTTCCACAAAGGATATGTTTGCAGGTTTTAGTTTAATGATAGCTACCTAGTAATATATAAAAAAACAAAAATAATTTAATCCACCAAGTTTAGGACCTAAGATTCTAGCATGGCTGGCCTCTCATTTTGTAGGTATCACTTTATTGACAGTAACTCAGTAGATATATGTCATTAAGCTACCTGGGTATCATGCTTACCTTCATAACTGTGACTTGTGGTCACTATCAGTGTTGGCAACCCTCATTCAGTATGGTTTCTGTTACATTACATTCATCCAGGCCATAACTGAGGTACTCTTCTTATCATTTTTTTATTAACATGCTCAGTCATAAATGTTTCTTCTATTACACCAATAAGCCTTTCAAGGTAATGGTTTGTGCACAATTGTAAGCACTTCTAATTGCTAGGAAAATAAATGGGGCTTATTGGTAAAGAGGTAATATTCCTGGCTTATACAGGGTGTTTCACGACTTTAGGGCATAACTGCAGGAGGTGATTTCCTAGGTCTTTGTGATCAAAAAAGTTCATATAAACATGTGTCCGATTTTGGACGGTTACGGAGTTATAACCGTTT
>Ga0123354_10003493_pt1 | contig 21722 bp, 18 predicted proteins | sample TergutLab28metaG_2_FD_97872 | JGI IMG/M metagenome (GOLD analysis project Ga0123354, IMG submission 97872) | Labiotermes labralis P4 segment gut microbial communities from Petit-Saut dam, French Guiana - Lab288 P4 | ecosystem: Host-associated > Arthropoda: Insects > Digestive system > Gut ... | reverse complement strand
CCCAAAAACACCTTATTTATATTACTTTTAGGCGATTTTCTGCCAAAAAGACACGGTTTTTACGCTCTTTCTTCGCTCTGGTTTTTCGGTAAATGTGGGTGGGGATAGTCCGAAATCCGCACAAAACACAATTGCAAAGCATAAAATACTAAATAAAAGCGAGATGAGTGAAAAAATGGTATCGCTTCAAGCTCAATTAGGATTACCGGTAATAGACATAATGAATAAAGAAAATGATAAATTTATTTTAGAGATAATTGAAAATACGTTTGATAAAAAATATGAATACCCGCAATAAAATTAAATTTAAAATTTATGGTATCGCTAAAAATCTTCTAAATGAGAATGATGGAGATTTGGATAAATATGATGATAAACTATTACACATCATTCTCAGTGAATCTTCTCAAGCCTTAGAATTTGTTTGTATTGTAGAAGATGAATTTAACATTGAATTTGATGACGATGAGGTTGATATTGATTTTTTTTCTAGTTTTGATCGGATAGTTTTTTGTATAATAAATCATCTGGAAGAATCCGAATTAGATTCATTATAAAAGCATCTTTTTGTCTATCAGATTCAAATGCTTCAAAATTAGCTTTGAATGCTTTGGGATCATCTCCATTTTTGTTTACAAATTGATGTAACTCATCAGTAGATGAAGTCAATATATACGATTCATCATCGATTTTCTCGTATTTTAATCCTATGGCTCTATTTTCATTTATCAATAATTCAAACCAAGGATTGTTATACCAGCAAACTTGAATTGAATTAACATTAATTTTAACTTTGGCTAATGTGTGTGTGCATATTTGTGTACTATATTGAGAGTTATTGCCAATAGACTGTAAATCTACATAATACTCATCATTTAAGATAAATAAATGAGCATTAAATAAATCTTTAATAATTCCATTTTTTTCTTTTAATGCAATTAAATATGATGGCGAACTTTCATCTGTTATTTTTTTATTAGTTATATTATTACAACTAAAACGATTGATGCTACAAATTAAAGAATCATTAATAATCCAGTCGCCTAATAAATTATCAACAAAGATAATATCTTCTTTTTCATAAAAAGGATATATTGATTTTACTGCACATCCGTATAGAAAAATGCATGAAACAAAGACCTGAATTATAATATATTTTTTCATTGATATCATGTTTTGAATATTTTTATCGTACATCAGTTTTATTAAAAATGAATTGACTTAGAATAAATAACAATAATATTTCACCTAAAAAAAGAATAATGAAATAAAAATTTTGCAGGATAATATTTGAATATGTTCTGTTAACTTCTATAAAAGAAGGTATTAAGTCTTTATTAACCGGCTTTTCCGACATATAGCGGGGTAAAAAACACAAGTGAAATGATGTGGTGTCCGCTTTGTCAAGCTCGATAATTGCTTGCATCAAATTCTTTCGGAACAATCGAACATTTTCTTCAAATTCATGCTGACCTTTGTTGTTGATTGATTCAATAATTCTGCGATATAAAAAGGAAGGAGAAATTGTAGAATAATTATAGAGAAAATCTAACTGGTCTATTTGCTTTGTGATTAATTCATGCTGGTAATCGTCCATAATATCTAACCACCGGCGATATACAGGCGCTAGGTTCCTTTCCTTTATGTGATTATCCACAGCGTTTGCCTTAAGAATCCCGCCACGCCATCCTCCATTATTCTTTCCGGCTTCTTCCCACATATCATTTTCAATTTGTTCGTATTTCATTTTTAATTCTTGAGTTGTCGGTAATTTATGTCCCCTGTTTTCAAGAAAAATACGTCCGGAAGACGGAATAATAAAGACAATAACTATCCATCCTATAATCAAATAGGTAAGCGATATTGTTGATTTGTTTACACTTGCAGAAATACATAGTGATAATACAATCCAAAAAAACAGATATAAAAATGATAATAATAAAAAATATCCTATGGAAGAGATTATTGAAATATCAATCGGAATTATATGCATAGCTATTATTACCAATAATTGAATTATTACCACAAGCGCTAAGGAAATCATTGCTATTACAGAGTAAGCTAATATTTTACCAATAAGTATCGATGTTCTGGAAATATTATTGGATAATACAAGCGATAACGTTTTGTTTTCCTTTTCTTTAGAAATACTGTTGTATGCAATAATTATTATCATGAAAGAAAGGAGAACTTCTACGACATATAATAAATCATATCGGATAAACGGCAGTGATGAAATACTGCTTGAGGTTGTTCTTTGAGGAAAATGAAAAGTTCTACTTCCGAAAAAAGACATCGCTAATTCTACATAAGTATAATTGGGGTATTGAGAAGAAATACCTCCCGTAAGAAACATATTCGGATTTATCTGTCTCAATGCCAAATGATCCATGAATGAAACATTTTGAAGAGATTCTTTACAATTCTTTTCAAGGTCGTTCTCATAATTTTGAATGAGAAATTGGTTTTGACTGTTAATTGATCGAAAATTTAATGATGAGACAATCCCGCTGCATACAGTAATCACTATAATTACAAGCAGAAAAATCCATACGCGATTATCTTTGAGTAAATCTTGCAGTTCTCTTATAAAAATGTATTTCATAATGTTCTTATTTTATTCAAATGAATAATTTCTAAATTTATATAGGCTTAATGAAAAAATTATCAGCGACATAGAAACAAAAATGAGCAAACCGAATGCAATATCTTTATATTCACTGATAGATTCAGAAGATATATTGAATAATGGAAAATCATTAAGGTCTAAAACGCTTTTTTCTTGTCTTATTTTGCTATAATACTCACCTAATTTATCTGACTCCTCTTTTGTTGGATGTATTGGATCTTTAGGGCAAAGGGGATGATTGGGTGAATATGGATAATATTCCGGCTCGGGAGTAAACCATAGTCGTGAATCGAAAGCTCTGCGCTTCGCAAAAAAATCAATTATTTGATCGCGATAAGTTTTGAAGTCATCGAAAAAAGCAAATTGATCTCTATAAGAGGTATTTGCAATTCTCATACTCATTTGCTCAAATAAAGAAACCGGTGAAAAATTAGATAATCGATTGTTTAATTGTATCTTATGCTTTAACGGATCTAAATATTTTTCATCAGCTACTGCGAATTTTTGATTAGCGATACCATTTTTCATTGGATTTAAAGTATTGTAAAGCAAAATAGTTGCCTGCATAGTGGGAGGATTGGCTCCCCACATGGGCGCTTGGTCATACCCTGGAGAACCGCCATATGTAGAAAATTTTAAATCTCTAATCAAAGGATCTATATACTTATTCGAAATCTCGTGATATTTTTTATAATAATCTTTCATTGTATCGTCTTGTAATAAAGTTATTTCATTCTTTTCATTGATAAAATTCGTATCTCCCAGTATTGTTTTTATTACAGTCGGAAATACTAACAATAAAACCAGCCATATCGCGAGAGATACAATCAATGATTGTGATGAGCTTTTCATCAAAATGGAAGTGAAAGTGGCAATGGAAATCCAAAATAAAGCAAACAGCATTGTTAATGCAAAAAATGCTAATATGGCAAAAAGTACGTGTTTATCAAATTCAATCCATGGAGAAATCAGAAATACAATTGAAACTATTAATATGGAACTAAATATAACAATTAAAACTGAGAAAAATGAAGATATAATTTTGGAGAAGAAAAATTCTGTTTTAGAAATCCGGGATACAAATATCAACTTTAAAGTACCATTTTCCCGTTCTTTTGAAATCGAATCATACGATATAAGTATAGATATTATGCTAAAGAGCCATATAAAAATGGTTGATAAATCGAGATTGATAAATCCTTCAATATATTGATTGGATTCATATATTTTAGATGCGGAATAAGGAATCGTCAATAAATCAAAAGTATAGCAGTTTCCGAAGTCTTGTTCAACCCCTTTGCAGAGTATGGATAGTGGCGTAGGCGCTTTTATCGCTTTTGGATGTATGGTTGCATATATTTTGTTTTGATACAGTTGCTCTGTATTCGATGCGTTTTCCGTAATATATCGCTCATTTTTGGCTTTATATTCATACGTTCCCAAAATAGATACAATTAGCGTTAGGCATAAAACTGTTACAGCAAGAATTTGAATTTTAGTTTCCTGCAAATTTTCATACAGATCTTTTTTAATAATAAAGTTCATTATTATAATTTATTAATAAGTATTTTGTCCGATATATTCCAAATACAACTGTTCTATATCTTCTTCCAAAAATTCTTTTTTGGTCAATTGCTTCACCATGTGTCCCTGTTTCATAATACCCACTTTATCCGCCAATTCCTTGGCTCTAAAAATATCATGCGTACACATTAATATAGCTTTACCTTTTTCTTTCTGTTCTTTCAGCAACAAGACCAATTCTGCCGCCGCTTGCGGGTCTAATCCGGATGTCGGTTCATCCAGCAGCATGTTTTCGGCGTCTTTTGCTAAAGCAATAGCCAATCCAACCTTTTGGCGCATTCCTTTTGAAAATGTTTTCAATTTTTTTTCAAAAGCCTCATCCTGTAATCCGACCTTGCGAAGCAAAGCGTAGTAATCCGCCTTGGTAAGATTTGTTTTACCTCCGATTTTGGCAAAGAAATCCAAATTCTGACGTGCTGAGAAGTTACCATATAACATCACATTTTCGGAAAGAAAGGATACATGCTTTTTTGCTTCCAATGGCTCTTGGACAACATCAATACCATTGATTAGCGCTTTTCCTGAAGTCGGATTGATAAAATTCAGAAACAAATTAATGGTGGTCGTCTTTCCTGCGCCATTGGCGCCTAACAGGAAGAAAATTTCTCCTGCCTTGATTTCGATGTTTAAAGAATCAAGAGCTAATTGATTGTCTTCATATCTTTTTGTGAGTTGTTGTGTTTTAAGCATATAATTTTAATTATGAATTATGAATTATGAATTATGAATTGCTTCGAGTTATTGCACTTGCAATGACGTTCAATATAATTCAATATAAATATATATATACAAATTTTATGCCAATAATATAAACAATTAATTGTTAGTTGTTTATCAGTTATAATTGTAAATAATCGTTTTTATTTTAGTTGAAAATACCCAAAATGAGTAACTTTAAAAGGATATTGGCAATTTAAAGAAATAAAAATACAACCTTTATGTCAAAAAACAGGTATTGTTAATTGGTGCATTATTGAATTACCTTTATCCCAATGAAAATTTGTTTATTTTTACGGTTTGCACGTTATCTTAGACCCTATTGGTGGAAAGAATTGATATTGCTGTTACTGATGATATTAGCCAGCGCCGGCACATTGGTGTCCCCTTATATTTTGAAAATAATCATCGACACTGTTTTTCCTGCCCATGATTATTCTCTATTGATTCAAGTTCTCTTGGTTTTATTCGGTATCAACATATTTCGATTGGGTATCAGTTATTCTTCCGATTATTTGTTTGCGTGGATTGGAAATCATATTACGCACGATATCCGGATGGACTTATTCAAGCATTTGATGCAGTTGCCAATTTCTTTCTATAATAAAAATAAAACAGGCGATTTGGTTCATCGGGTAAACAGCGAGGTTAACAGTATTCAAAGCATCCTTACAGGAACTATGGTGCGACTAATCAATAGTTTCTGTTCGGTTATCGGATTAACAGTCATGTTGAGTATTCTTAACTGGCGACTGTTTTTACTTTCAATGGCAGTGATGCCGTTTATTTTCGTGAATACCCGCTGGTTTCAACCCAAGATACAAAAAACCATAAAAAAAAGCAGGGAAAAGGATTCGGATATCTTAAGTTTTCTGATGGAACGCTTCTCCAATATAAAACTGATTAAAAGTTATGTACGTCAGGATTTTGAAGATAATAAACTGCATAATAAGATTGAAGAGTTAAACGGCTTAAATATTAGAAATGTACAATTAACGGCAACTACACGAAACATTACAATGCTGTTTACGATGCTTGTTCCCGTAATGATTTTCGGATTTGGAGGTAAATTGGTAATGGCAGGAACTATGACCATAGGTTCATTAGTTGCTTTTATCCAATATATGAATCGTATTTTTGATCCGTTTCGAGATTTGATGGGATTTTACTTTGATGCAATACGGGCTTCGGTGTCCATGCAACGAATTTTCGATATAATTGAAATTAAGCCGGAAGATACGAAAGGAGAAAAGAATATTTCGATGCAACAGGATATTATTTTCCAACAAGTCCATTTTAAATATGAACAATTGCCTGTGCTTCAGGATTTCAGTTTTACTTTTCATTATGGAAAGAAATATGCTTTGGTTGGTGAAAGCGGTTGTGGAAAAAGCACATTAACAGCTCTGTTATGTAAATTTTATGAACCTCAAAAAGGAGATATTTGTGTTGGGAATACGAATTTGAACAATATAAATATTACATCTCTCCGGCGTAGAATTGCGCTGATAACTCAGGATAATCAACTGTTTCATGAAAGTATAGCCGAAAATATCCGTTATGGGAAATTAGACTGCACAGAGGAGGAAATTGAAGTTGCTGCAATTCAGGCAAACATAGCGGAACATATTCATCAATTACCGGATCAATTTGATACAATCTTAGGGGATCAAGGAGCAGGATTATCAGGAGGGCAACAACAGCGAATAGCCATAGCAAGGGCTATACTTAAAGATGCATACATAATTATTTTAGATGAAGCTACATCAGCCTTGGATTCAGACAGTGAAAAAAGCATATTGGAACATTTGTGTGAATTATATGCTGAAAAAACAATGATTATAATCAGTCATCGTTTAAGCGCTATTCGTGACATGGAAGAGATTGTATGTATGGATCAAGGACGATTAATAGAAAATGGGACGCATGAAGAATTGATTGATCGAAAAGGATTTTACTGGCGGCTTTTTAAAGAACAAATCGAATAGAATTATTCAATTATTCAATTATTCAATTATTGTATAATGGAAAAAGCATTATTTATAGAAGGTGATGTGCGTTTATTCGGATTCTTATTTCTTCCTGAACCCGATATTCGTAAAGAAATTGGATTTGTAGTCATTCATCCGTTTGCGGAGGAAAAGAAAAGCTCGCATCGAACGCTGGTTGAATTATCTCGGGAATTGTATAAAAAAGGATTTCCGGTATTGATGTTCGATTTGCGCGGATGTGGTGACAGTGAAGGTAATTTTAGTTCTGCCCGATTGTCTGATTGGCTTTTAGATATAGATAAAGCTTTGTCTGTCATTAAAATGCATACTCAATTACTCAAAGTGGGTATTATCGGTGTACGCATGGGCGCTTATCTTTCATTATGCTATGCCTCTATAAATCCATGTATTTCCGAATATATTTGGATAGAACCGGTATTAAAACCAGTGGATTATTTACGTAAAACATTGCGGCATAAATTAATGAAAGAATTATGTACAGAGGGTATAATAACTTCTAACCGCAACAATTTACTACAGGATCTTCAACATAGCAGCATTGATTTTGATGGATATGAAATTGGATCCGGTTTATATCATGATTTTGTAGCTGAACAGGAAAATGGAATAATAGAGGAAAAACTGAAAAATATTACCAACGGATTGGTAGTTTCTGTATCTATGAACGGTAAAGAAACAAGAATCGTTCAGGAGATTAGAACGCTAAAACCTGAACTGAATTATGAAACCGTTCAAATGGAACTGTTTTGGAACAAAGTCGAAGATGTGGATAATGAAAAACTTATATCTAATATTTGTAATTATCTTGTTAATAATGAATGAAATGATTTTTGATACAGATATAAAAGGTGAAACCATTTATGGAATATGGCATCAACCTGTCGTAAGAAAAAATATTGCTGTTGTTTTTTTGCATGGTTGGGCGGGACACCGTCCGGGTCCTCATGATATGCTGGTAAAGTTAGCACGAAATCTATGTAACAATGGATACGACTGCTTTCGTTTTGATTTTCGAGGGAAAGGATACAGTCAGGGTGACCGGCATCAAACAAATAACCAAACGATGTTGAAAGATTTGGATTCAGTATTACAATATGTGAACAATTCACTGAATAGACCGGACATTGTCCTGATTGGAATATGTTCAGGTGCAAAGTTAGCGCTATATTATGCACGAAACGGAAATTATACAATCAATCATGTCATAGAAATGTCCAGCCCCGTATTGCGGCAAAATGAGATAGAATCAAAACTGATAACAAATAATACAAAAAATACCATCAATGAATATTATAGAAAGATATTTTACAAAGAAACCTGGAGAAAATTGATAAGTGGAGAAATTCATTTTTCTAAAATAAGACGTAATATATTTAAGCCTTTAGTATCGTTTTTTAAATTACCGTATAACGTTATTGCGAAAGCTACGAGGAATAAAGCAGCCGAAAAGGCAAAAGGTGGAGGACAAAAGGTGCAGGAAAGTCCTTTTCGTCCCTTTGAAAGATTCCAAGGGCAAATGTTACTGATTCATGGAGAAAAAGATCCCGAAACAAAATTATCCCTTCAGCAAATACAGGATATGCTTCAACGATATGAAATACTATCAGATACACGCATCATAAAAGACGCAAATCATAGCTTTTATTCCTTAGCTTGGGAAAAAGATATAATTCAAATCATTATGAATTGGCTCGATTGTCACAATTAATTAATTCATTTTTAAGTAAATACGAGCGAAGCCAAGCAATTCATAATTCATAATTCATAATTTTTAGTTGAAACATAGTCTGCTTCACTGCACACTTATAAATCATATTTTTTCATTTTAGTGAATAAGGTTTTTCTACTTATCCCAAGAAATAATGCTGTATCTGTTTTATTGAACTGGCATTGTTCAAGCGCTTTAAGTATTGTATCTTTTTCTGTTATCCTTTTTTGAAAACTCAATCTCGCAGGGAGATGTTCAGGACGTATTTTTCCTGTTTTGCAAACAATCAAAGCGCTTTGAACGGCATTTTCCAAATCACGGATATTGCCGGGCCAAATATAGGTTTGTAAAATATTCAAAGTATCCTTAGAACAGCCTGTCACTTTGGTGTGCAGCAGTTTGTTATGTTTTTGGATAAAATGGTCTGTGAGCAATGGAATATCTTCGCTGCGCTCCCGCAAAGGCGGAAGTTGAATGATATACACATTGATACGGTAGAACAGATCCAAGCGAAAAGTGTTTTTTTGAACCCGTTCATATAAATTGTTATTAGTTGCTGAAATCAATCGGATATCTATCGCTATTTCTTTTTTTCCGCCAATCCTGTAGATTTTTTTATCTTCCAGAACCCGAAGCAGTTTCACTTGCGCTTCCAATGGGAGTTCGCCAATCTCATCTAAAAAAATAGTTCCACCCTGCGCCTGCTCGAATTTTCCGATTTTAAGTTCTTTCGCATCGGTGAAAGCGCCTTTTTCATGACCAAATAATTCACTCTCCACCAATTGTGAAGGAATCGCTCCGCAATTGACGGTTATCAAAGGTTTGCTTTTTCGCAGGCTATTAAAATGAATCGCCTTTGCAATCAATTCTTTTCCTGTTCCGCTTTCACCCATAATCAAAACCGATGCGTCGGTTTCACAAACATTTGATACCTGTTTCAGTACTTTATCCAAGACTTGACTGTTTCCAACAATACTCTCAAAAGAAAACTTTTTATTTACTGCCTCTCTCAAATTCAAGACCTCCGCTTGCAGCAGATAATGTTCCCAAGCACGTTTGACTAACAAAAGCAATTTATCATTGTCAAAAGGCTTCTCAATGTAATCATAAGCTCCCATTTTCATTGCATCAACTGCCGAAGTAACATCGCCATAAGCAGTTACCATGATAATTACAGTCGCCGGATAACTCTTTTTTATCCGTTTCAGCGTTTCCATTCCGTTCATATACGACATGTTTTTATCCAACAATATGATTTCCGGATGAAAACTCTTCATCTTTTCCATGGCTTGCAATCCATTGTTTGCAGTTTCCACCTGATAGCCGGCTTCTGAAAAAACGCTTTCAAGAACCAAGCGGATGTTTTCTTCATCATCAACAATTAATAATTTCATGTTTAATTCTTATCAAAATTTTCTTTTCCTTTGGGTAATTGAATTTCAACTTGAGTACCACCACCCGGATGATTGCGTATTTCAATATTTCCGCCATGACGATGAACAATTCCATACGAAATGGATAATCCAAGTCCTGTTCCTTCTTCTTTAGTGGTAAAAAACGGATCAAACAATTTTTCCAATTGCTCTTCATCAATACCGGTTCCGTTATCGGTAATAATAATATGATAATAAATAATCCCATCCGTTAAGGCGGGCTTAACCTCTATTCGGATAAAACCTTCTTCCTGAATAGCATCAATAGCATTTAAAATGATATTGATCATCACTTGTTTCAACTGATCCTGATCTGCAACAATTGGAAGAGGATTCATTTCATATTTTGCGACAAATTGAATTTGCTTTTTAATATGCGTATTTTGAATAAATTGGAGCGTTTGCTCAATCAATGAGACTAAATCAAACTCGCGTTTAACAGGATCGTTTTGTCTCGAAAAAGACAATAACCCGGTCAGAATTTCATTGATGCGGTTCACTTCCACCAGAGTCGAATTGATTATCTTTTGCTTTTTCGGATCCATGATATCCCCCTGCACATATTGTATGGCGCTTTTAATACTCGTCAACGGATTACGTATTTCATGCGCAGCTCCCGCCGCCAATTGCCCGATTACAGACAGACGGTCGGTTTGTAAAATGTGTTTCATACGAGCGACCCGTTCCTCATTATAAATAATGTTTTCTATGGCAATGGCAGCGCTATCCAATAATACGGATAAAACTTCCATATCTTTTGCATCATAATCTTTTTTATCTTCATTTTCTCCTATGAAAATTACGCCTCTGAACTGATTATTTGCTTTAAGCGGACAAACTATTTTACAATTAAAAGACTTTACAATTTTCAAGTCGTTTTCGGAAAAGATATTAATATATTCCGGAGCAAACGATATAGCTAATGGTTTCTCATTTATCTGCAACCATTTAATCAAACTTTCACCGGATGATATGTATAATTCATGGTTTAATTCTTCCTCCCCCTGTGGATTTATCAATGTATAACGGGTTGCATCATAGTTTTGCCATAAAACATAAATATTTTTTGTATGAACCAGTTCGTGAATACGGGTAATAATCGATGAAATTAAGGATGATTTATCTTTAATTGTATGTAAGGACTGATTAAAATCAAGAAAAATCTGACGATAATCATACCTGCTTTTTTGATTTGTGAAAAACTGTTTCAAAGAGACAATTATTTTAATTTCAGATGCAAATGTAAGCGGAAATAATCGGATTTCCTAATTCTACTTTTGCAGAATCATTAATCAATGAATATTTTTTACCCAATTTGTGTAATATTCATTTTGCATAAGGAAAAAATAAAACATCTATTTTTATAATATACTTATAAACAGTAAATTATATATCTGGTACGGTTTTTGACTTTGATTCAGTGATAACAAGTAACTTGTATAGTATGAAACGATTCATTTTTATAATATTCTTATCATCATTTATAATAACAATTGTTGATGCTCAACGTAAAATTACTTTTGACGAAGCGATTTCAATAGCGTTAGGCGAAAGTTATACGGTCCATTACTATAAGGAAGATATGGAAGCAACCCGCTATTCCTACCTCTATACAAAAGCACAGTTCAAACCGTATCTGGATTTTAACATTTTCACTCCATCGTGGGAAGAAGGAGTTCAGGAAATCCAACAAACCAACGGTTTACCGGTTTACAACTCTACCGGCTCGCTGAAAGCCGGAGAAAACCTGAATTTCAAATATGTGTTGCCGACCGGAGGAAATTTCAATCTTTCCTCTTATATGTATTACGAAAACTACCGTACTACACTTTCCCAGCAAAACAATGAAACGCTGATGCAAAATCAGGTTTATTCGCAGTTTATGCTGTCGTTCAATCAGCCGATTTTTACCGCTAACACATTAAAAGAAAATATGAAAGTAGCGGAATTAAGCTATCGGAAAAGCGTTTGCTATTTTACCCGCGCTCAAATGGATATCATATACAATGTTACATCGGCTTTTTATGAAGTTTACCGCACGGCTTTTGAAAACAAGATTAATGAAGACCGGCTGGCTAATTCCAAAGAGGCTTATCGCATCGCCAAACTGAAAATGGAGATGGGTAATATTCCGGAAGGAGAAATATTGACTACGGAAATTATTGTCGGACAGGACGAATCACGGTTGGCGGAAAGCCAGGGTACATTGGAATCCGCTTATGATGATTTTAAGTTACTGATTGGATTAAATCTAAATGATTCAATTGAATTGGTGTCGAACATGGATTTTGAAACTGTTTTGATTGATATGCAGAAAGCAATACAGGAAGCCATTCAAAACCGGATGGAAGTTCAGGAAAATGATATCAACATTCAATTGCAACAGATTGAAATAAAGAGAGCCAAACGGGAAAGGGAAGTGAAAGGGAATATTTCAGCCTATTACAATTTTACAGGATTGAGTACGCTGGACGACGGTTCGCTGAAGCAACTGACGCAATCATCATTCAACAATATGACAGAGCGTCCATCCAATCGAGGAATTGTATTTACGCTTTCCTATCCGATTGCCGATTGGGGACGCGCCAAAAATCTGGTTTTGCAGCAGCAGCGAATATTGAAACAGCGGGAATTAGATCAGGAGAATATGAAGCGAACAATAGAAACCGACGTGCGTAAGATTGTTCGCAGTGTTTATGAAGCTGACAAACGATTTAAGATTAATCAGAAGAATCGCGACGTAGCGCTTCAAAGCTACAAGATTAGTCAGTTACGGTTTGCAAACGGCGATATGACCAGTCAGGAGTTATCGGTTGAGCAGGAACGCTTGTCACAGGTTCAATTAGACTATATTGATGCTTATATTACTTATCGTTTGTCGATTGCTGATTTAAACAGGAAAACGATGTATGATTTTGAAAATAATAGAAACTATGTAATTAAGAATTAGGAATTATAAATTATGAATTATAAATTATAAATTATAAATTATAAATTATGATAAGAATATTTAGATTTAGTTTAGGTTTGTTTTTGAGTCTTTTTATTATAACAAACTTACATTCTCAGAATGAAGACGAAGCGTCATTATTGCTCGACCTGAAGAAAGTGAGGGCTGATTATGAAGTTGCCAAACAAATGTATGAAAATAATACGAAGCTGTATGATGAAAAGGCGATTTCTTTGAATGACCTGAACAAGTCGAAAAATGAATTGTTGAGTCGGGAGGTAGATTATCAGAAATTGATTCTAAAGCTCATTTCACAGCAGTCATATATCACAGTTGAACAGGCGGTAAAATATCAGAATGAAAAAGGCGAACGGAAAGTCAGGGTAACGCTTAAAAGCGCGATGGAAGGCAATGAAGAATATCTTAGCCAGTTTAAGGAGCATTTCGATGTTTTTACTCCGGAAATGCGTTCCGGCAAAATATATAATATTTATGTTTCGTTAATCGATAATGAAACAAAGACAATAATAGGTTCGCCCTACGAATATCAGATTCCATATATTGAGATGGGAAAAACCGGAACAGCCGATTTTGATTTGCTGAAAGACGCGGAATCATTGACTGTATCCCTGAATTACAACAATAAAAAAGATGAAAAAAATATCTATCTGAAAAAGGGCGGAGGTTCTAATGTGATTGATATTGCTGCTATGCAGTTTTCTCAGGAAGCCGATTTGAGTTCGAGTGCGACCTATCAGCTTTCATTAGAACGTTTTTCCACTTCGGACGATATTTATCGCTTGGTTATCATCAACCTGCCTCGTCAGATTACCTACGACTTTTCGGACGAAGGAAGTAAGGTTTCACAAATCAAGTTTGCACAGGGAGTAAACATAAAAAAATTATCTTTGCAAATCTATTTACCGGACAGGGACGACGATCAGGTTGTGATAGACAAGCCCATTCATTTTCAGGTATTAGCATTGACCGATGCGGAATATAATAAATTAAATGGAAAAGATCTCTCAAATATTTCCGTACTGGACACAAAGGCTAATGTCAGCGGCTCGGAACAGTTGGAAATAATTCCTCGCGGGAAGGGAAAGATTGAAGTTCGCGCAAACAGTCTGTATTACGAAATAACTACCGGAAAAGAGGTCGCGATGGATGTTACGGTTCACAACGGCGGACAACGTCGCTTGGATAATATCAAAATAAGTACGGAAAAGCCCTTGGGGTGGCAAACGGTGATTACTCCCGAAATCATTAAATCGCTTGACCCGGATAAAGAAGAAAAAGTCAATATCCGGATTTTGCCGCCGAAAGATGGCGGCGTCGGCGCTCAGGAAGTAAAAATAAAAACGGAAGCGATGGCTGACAACCGGAAAGTGGAAACAGAAGATAAAACCGTTCGCATACAGGTGAATGCTACTACTTCCATTTTTGGAACAAGTCTATTGATTCTTGCACTGCTCGGATTGGTCGGCGGCATTATCTGGTTTGGAATAAAATTGAGTAAGAAATAATTATGAGTCCTATCCGGCAACAAATCTTTTTAAGAATATCTGAATCAGTCTTATTATTGATTTTGATTATTCTTCCTTTTTCATGTAAAAATATGGATAATCAATGGATTGTATTTCTTTCAATTTTACTGAGCGGTTGTATATTCCTGTTTATATCAAAAAAGATAATGCCGGTAAATTACAGAATATTAAGAGTAATTTTTGCACTGCTTTTTATGTTTATTTTTGATATTGCAGAAAATGTAAACATCATTCGGACTATTCCTCTATCAACCATATTCATTGCAGTTGCGTTGTTCACATACATGATACATATTATCATTCAACGTAAAGTAAAATTGATTTGCCATCCTTTTATGCTGTATTTCTTTTATGCTTGCGTATTTCTGATTATTCTAACGATAATATTCTATCCATTTTTTTACTACCATTATCAAATGCAAATGAGTTCAAACATCCATTTATTCAGTAAGATAGTAAAATATTCGATATTATTTATACTTATCACTAACTATTTAGCAAATAAAGAAAAGTTCAAAAAAATGAATTTGGGATTTATTTTAAGTTTAGCAGTAACAATAGTATTAAGCGTTCTGATTAAAATGATAAACTCATGAAATATAAATTGTTATCCGAAAAGATTATTACTTTTGGTCTTTTATCCACGCTATTACTGTTTCCTTTATTAATCAATATAGCATTGATATCTCCAACAGATCCCGTACATCCATTCATTGAAATCAATTTCTCTTTTATAGATGTTATCATTGCTATTTGCTTGTTACTCTGGATTATCAATTATGGGATTTATAAAAATCACACCAATGTCAAATTACCGCCGGTTCCCATTTTGTTTTTTATTGGAATTGGATTGTTATCCTTTGTTAATGCTTTTTCAATGCTTGTATGGTTAAAGGGAGCTGTTCAATTCATTGAATACTTTTTTTTGCTCTATCTATTGTTGATAAATCATCTTCAAACTATAAAAATTGAAACTGTTAAAAAATTATTATTTATCTCAACATCAATAATATTGATTGTCGCATTTGTTCAACACACTCTGTTGGCAGGTGAACCTTACTTTGTAAGAGGCTTGTTCGCAAATCGAAATATTTTAGGGACATATTTATGTATGGTTATACCTTTGATTTATATTGAGTTAATATCTTCCAATAAAATAACCTATAAAATTTGGATGGGAATATTATTGTTGATCACTTATTTAGTCCTGTTATCCGGCAGCGCTTTGCTATCCATATTCATAAGCTTATTTGTAATCAGTTGGATATTTGGAAAGAAGATATTTATTCGATTTATTATAGCAACACTTCTATTGCTTTTGTTGTATCCGGTTATCATGCCTGTCAAGAACATAACTGCCCTAAAAGAGTTTGCAAGTATATATGAACAAGGTAGTGTAAATGAAAATTATTACCGAAGGCTTGCCCAGATTGGCGCTTTGAAAAAGAATAATCTATTTACAAAGAATTTGAAAAATAAACAATTGTTGATTAGTAGCAATGATTTTATGTTTGTTAAGATTCCCGAAATAGAACAGGGAGAAGCATACAAAGATATGGACAACAAACGCCAAATTAAAAATCGCTATATTGAAATGCAGGCTTCTTTGAATTTGATATCGAAAAATACACTTATAGGCGTAGGTTTGGGAAACTTCCAAAATCAGATTGGTACATATTACAAAGAATTGCCTAAAATAAATACCGCTGAGATCAATCAGAACAACGGGTATTTGATTGTTGCTTCAACTATGGGTATCTTAGGATTATCAGCATTATTGTGGTTTCTCATTGCTGTTTGGAAAAATGCAATAAGGAAATTCAAATCTAATGCACAAGACAAAAATATGTATTTAGGATTGGCAGGCAGTATATTAGCCTGCATGATTGAGAGTTTTTTTTCCTATTTGTTTATTTCAAGCTTGTTGACTCCGTTTATTTTTATTGTTTATCTAACCCTTAAAGAAAACCATGCAAATGGGATTAAATAACTGGATACAGAAAACAGGCGCTATTGTAATTATTTTGAGTGCAATCGTATTCATTATATTTACTTCTTTAAAAGATTTAGGTTCAGATGAATATATCCGGATAGAAGCCGAGAATGCCGATAAAGTAATGGCGCCTCTTTATATTGTTCAAGATGAAAACGCTTCAGGAGGTAAAATAATAGAATGCAAAGGAATTCATGTGAGCAATTCAGGTATTGCCCAATATAAAATATCTGCAAGAAAAGAGGGTAAATATTACTTCTGGGGAAAGTGCTACTGGAAAGATGCCTGTTCAAACCAGTTTAGAATACAACATAACAACACGCAGTATGGTTTTGGGGATGATCCTGTTTATGGCAGATGGCATTGGGTTAAAGGACCCACAATGGACTTTAAACCGGGATTGAATGAATTTTTTTTGTTAAGCCACGACGAAGGAGCCAAGATGGATGAAATATTATTGACCATGGATCCGGATTATGTTCCATCAGATAAATTGCATGAGGTATATTTTCTTGATTTTGAAGACTCCTTACTTAATAAACTAAAAATCAGGAATGAAGATAATTGGCGAATTGTAAACGACAGTGCATCGTCAAGATGTGTATTAATATCACTAAAAGAGGACAAAGAAATTGCTCTGTTGGACAAGACAAATTGTAAAGATGATTTTATCTTTCAAGTCAATGCAAAGTTAATGGAATTACAGTCTCAATTACTCATTATTATTGATTACATCAGCGATAATAATTATCGTTTCATCAGCATAGACAATACAAAAGTTCGTTATTGCCATTTTAACAACGGTCATAATGATATAATTTTCGATAAGGGAGGCGCTTTTTTAGACAAAGAATTTAAAAGCGTAGCCTTAGCAAAAACAAGTGAAAGCGTAAAATTGAAAATAGAAGGAAAAACCATTTTCGATTTGACAAATACTGTTGGAATGAAAGGGAAAATGGGAATTGGCGCATCCAAAGGAAATATTCTTTTGGATAATATCGCTTTTTATTTCCCAAAATCATTGGTTCAAGAAGAAAGTTTTCACGACATGGTGAATTATCAATTTTCTAAAAACAGACCGGAGAAGGCAATAAAACCATTTGACAACATGAAAGCCGGACATAACGACTGGTGGGCTGTGAGTGGTATATGGAACAGGGTCAGAGAGAATACTGAAGATGTAAGAGGAATCAGAGATACTTGTAACATCATTAAAAAGCCGGCAATACTAATAGTTGGGAAAGATTTTTGGAAGGATTATACATTTGACATTGCAACAAAAGTGGAAGATAACACCGGTTTTGGAATTTGCACGTATTTTCAAGATAGTCTTAACTATTATTTGTTCCGGTGGGCTTATGACAAAGATGGATATTATAAAAGACAGCTAATCAAAATGGAAGATGGAAATGAGAAGATTTTAGCTTCGGATAATGCTGTTTTTGCTGTTGATGCATGGTATGATATGGGTATGAAGATACTTGGTGATCAACTCACTGCAACTGTAAACGGTAAACCTGTTTTGACTGCTTCCGATCATACGTTTAAAGAAGGAAGATTGGGATTCTGGACAAACTCTTCCCGTAATGCCCATTTTGACGATATGAGAATAAGTGTATCGGACAGTATATCGAAGATTAATAATTTAAAGAACTATGTCTTCCATACAGGAAATGGAGAACCGATTGCCAGAAATTTATGCGATTGGACTCCCTGTTCACAAAAGAATCTTCAGCTAAACAGTCAAGAAGACAATTGCTATTTATCCAAAAAAGTATTTGAAGAAATCCTTTTAAATAATATTAATGTTTTACCAGATAGCTTTAAGATTGAAGTAAATACGGATGGGATACCTCAAGACATAGATGCTGTTTTCGAGTTTACTTCTCAAGATGAAAAAGCAATCGTTTATAAAATCATACTATCAAATGATGAAATAACCTTATTTAAAAATGAAAAAGCGTTAGCTTCTGATTCCATAAAGGAAGACAGAAAAAATATAACAATATATAAACAAAACAATGAATGGACGGTCGAAACTTCCACAAAAAAAGTCTTTGAATATAAGGGAAAAATTGAAATCGGTCATTGGAACTTATCCATTGGCTATTCAGGGATAGGGAAAGGACAAATAGTTATTAATCAAATTTCCATTGAAAATCTTCTAAATAATTAATTATATGGATATTTTGGTAAAGAAAAATTTCGTTTATTTAGTTCAGTTTCTATTGTTTATGTTAATTGGATGTTCCCCGTCCACAAAAAGTGATAATGATAAAATTGTAATAAAAATAGGAACGTTTACAGTTGATCAAGAACAATTTGAAAGCCGAACGAAAAAACTGACAACTATTAATGAAGATTTTACACAAGAAGATGCAGCTCATTTTGTATTGGATAACTATATTAGCGCCGGCTTATTGGTTGAAACTGCAAAAAAATTAAATTATGAACAACGAAATGACTTTATAAAGGAAGATTCTTCCTATAAAGAACAATTGATTATTAAATTCAGTAAGTACCGTAGAGCCAATAAGAATAAACTGCATAGGGTGAACGAAAGCATAGTCAAAGAAATGATGCAACATAAAATTAAATTGGATTATATACGTATTCCTAAAAGGCATAAAGAATTATCTCAATCTATGCTTTTATATTTCTTAAACGGGAGTAGTATGTTGCATATTCTTGAAGATCCGGAATTACCTATGTGGAATAGTAGTGGGTTGAGTTTCTATGAAGATATTTCTCTAAATCAAGCTATATTAACAGAAAAAGTAATCAAAGAAATAATGATGATGAAAGATGATGAAGTAAAACTTATCCATGACAATTCAGCATATTATGTTGTTCGCATTTTACAATCTATAAAAAGTCCTTATATAGACACCGGTAATAATGAACCTGTTTTTCAAAACTTACTAATGGCGCAAAGTTTAGAAAAAGACGATAATATTTTTGACCCGTACAGATTCACAAAAGCCATTAAGTGCAATGAAAATCTTCTTTCAAAAATTGATTTTTCAATTCCGCCTTTTCATAGCGACAGTGATTTTATTGTGAAAATAGATGGCCGGTTTATTCGTGAGAATGACATTAAAGAAAAAATTTACGGACTACCGGTTAAGATTCAAAGTTTGTTTGTAAACAGAACAACAAGAGCGAGAGCGATTGCCACATTGATACTTAATAATAAAGATGGGATACCGGAAAAAGTAAGTGGTTGGTTACAGCCGAACAAAATCAATGGTTATAATCAATTGTATTTTGATTTTGATAAAATAGAGAAAATGGAAATAACTCAAAAAAATACCATTGATGATCAGATTCTTGCTTATTCCGACAATTGGAGCATGACTGTAAAGGATTTCAAAAAGGAACTTGATAAGTTAACTCCAATAACTCGACTTGATATTGCAAATAATAATTTATTACCTGAAATGATTGAATATTTGGCAGAAAAAAACAATATACCTAAATCTAAATTAATTGTCAATTCAAATCTTTTTAAATCAATAGACATTATGGGTAATTCCTATGACCAGCTAAACTATGTTTTTGATGAAAATACTATTGTGGGAAAATTAGGAAAATTTGATATATCAGTTAAGGAACTGAGAGAAATAATTACAAAACTGTCAGAATATGATAAAAATAAATTTTTAAATTTAACCTCCAGAAATGAGAGTTTTAATGAAATAATAACCAAAAAATTCTGGCTAAATCTTTATGACAGAAAAATAATAGAAGATAATCCTGATTTTAAAAAGGAATTATCCGGTTTTCAAAACAACCTCTTGGCTGAACTATTGTATAAATCTGAAATACAAGTTAATATACCTCAAATTGATGACGGAAATTTAAATTGGGAAATGCAGAGAAATGTAAAATCTACTAATGAAGATAAATTGCTGTATTATATTCAAACAATTATGAAGGATTATCCTATTCAAGTAAAAGGCAAATTCTTCCAAAAGTTTTATAATTTAGATATAGGAACTTCTAAATATAACAAATTAATAATTAACAATATAAATTAATCAAACATGAAAAGCCATATAAGAATCATATTCATATTCACATTTATAACTTTTCAATACTGTATTGTTTACGGGCAATTTAGAGCCGTTCATATACCTGATAGTTTGCTTGAAAAAATGAAAATAGATGGCGACACTTCCGATTGGGATTGGGTACCAAGAAAATACATAATAACAGAACAAATGATGAACAAAAACATTTCTGCGAATAATAGTTTTTGGAAATGTCAAATAAAAGTAGGATGGAGTGATTTGAATAATAAGTTATATATCATTGCCAAGGTAACTGACGACACTTTAATTACAAATAATTCAAAGTATTTTACAAACGATTGCATGCAATTTGCAATAAACGCGGATAATGCAGGAGGGTTTTATGTAAATGGAAATAGCAGAACAAAATACTCTGTTCTCTATGCCCTTGTTCCTACCACGGAAAAAACTTCCAAACTATTGATTAATGCAGGACCGAGTTGGATGCAAGAAAAAAAATACACTAATTGGAGTGTTAAATATTACAAAGATGAAAAAGGGGAATATGAAATGGTCTATGAATTATGTTTGAGTTTATGGGACAAATGGGAAGATGCAGGCGCAGAATACAGTTCATCCACAGAGTTGCACCCTTTTAAAATAATACGGCTGGCTTTAGCGTTTAATGACGCTGATTCTTCAGATGGAACATTTACCGAATGGGCTAATTCAGCCGGTAGAAAATGGTGGAGAAATGCAGATGAAATACCTGAATTTATTTTGGATATGCCATTAAAAAAAAATGACGTTTCATGGCAAGGTATTTGTTATGTACTAAGCCAATGAACAGAATATATATATCCTATGTTTTTTCATTTCGGAGGAATATCTAATCTTTTTTCCTAACTGTTTTTCTAAAAGCTGTTTGATAACCGGCGATAACATAAATTCAAATTTTATACTAAATTGCAATCAGAGCATTTTGTCAGAAATGCCAAGTAAGTTTAAAATCGTCAGTAACAAAAATTTGCGACATATCAAGCCCTAAAACTTGTTGAAAAAGTCCCGTATCGAACAAAAACATTCGCTGAAATTTCGGATTGATTTCTGCTCCTAAAGGAATGCCGTTGGCGGCT
>Ga0123354_10003492_pt1 | contig 21723 bp, 15 predicted proteins | sample TergutLab28metaG_2_FD_97872 | JGI IMG/M metagenome (GOLD analysis project Ga0123354, IMG submission 97872) | Labiotermes labralis P4 segment gut microbial communities from Petit-Saut dam, French Guiana - Lab288 P4 | ecosystem: Host-associated > Arthropoda: Insects > Digestive system > Gut ... | reverse complement strand
GGTGGGGGGTGGGGGGGGGGGGGGTGGGGGGGGGGGGGGGGGGGGGGTTGTGCTGCACTATAAAAACAGAATGTTGAGTTCAAGTTAATTTTCATTTGTGGAGATTCAGTATAGATCTTACATCACATTCATTATTTTAATTTGTTAAATCTTAGGTTATACAGATTGTCTGAGGAAGATGAATCTATTTGAAAATTAGTGAAGGTACAATTGAATTATTTTTACCGCATGAAAAGGAGCTGTTAACATTTTATTTGTGCTGCATGTTGCAGTAAACATGTATTGATATGTGTGCGTGCGTGTGAGAGTGATCAGCATCTCAGAATGTGGTGGCCAGTCAGCAGTTACGCTGAGAATGCATCCTACAAGCAGAGGTTGCATGTATACATTCTGGAGCACTTACCTTAACATACACTGTGTTTCTGTTGGCCGTCTTCGCCCATCAAGGATTGCCTTCACAACAAGGAGGGTTATTGCGATAGGTTGTTCTGAACTTTGTAATACACAGCCGTCTATTGGTTGGATGTCATTCTTAGAGTAACCAAAGTCAAGCTTCTGATATCATGTGCAGTTTGGTGCATGTACACACAGTATGTGTAGCATGTACCATAAATAAATTTCCCCCTCCCTGTGGTGGAAATCTCACCCTTGTAGCATCATTGATTTTCATACTGCATATGTATCATTTGATGTGAACATGATTGTGAATACAAAAGGATATGGATGAATACAGTTTTATTTTTATTTTATTTTTTATTTTTGTTTATTTTTTTATTCTTATTGGCCAGGATGGCAAGAAAACAACACAGAAACGTTTTAATATGTCTCGTACCTGACCATAAATTGAAGAAAGTTTTTGTCACTTGTGCTTTGTGTGAGACCTTCGAGAGTTAGACATGTTATCATCAGTTTCATGGACATATTTTCCACCTTCCTTCGGTCCCCAGTTTTTTGTAGTGATGACTTACATCCTCACTCACATACAACTGAAGGTGTATTTGTGTTGTGTAGGTGCAAGGTCAGTACCAAGTAATACCTGCGTACTATGATCAGAATGGCTCGATAGTGATGGGAAATGTTCGTGGTATTGGGAATGGGACTCCCATGAGGCTGGTGTCACCAGCACCTGTAATAGTCAATGCTACTGGAACGCCAGGCAGTAACATGAGACTGATCGGAAATCAGCCACAGCAAATAGCCACACCTCCTGCAGCATCAATTTACAACAGCAGCCAGCAGCCATCACTGTACAATTCCACTGCCTCCAATGGGACTACAATCAGTGGTAAGTTTTTTCTCTCTCTCTCTCTCTCTCTCTCATAATTGTGAATGATTGTACCTAACCCCAGCCATGTGTTTATAACTTCAGTGAGAGAGCATCATCATCAGATGGTGACTGAGATTGTTGTGTCCTTGTTAGAAAGTTACAAGGTCTTTTTTGAATCCAGTTTCAATACTTATACACCTGTGGGAAATTGAAACATAGTGGGTTAACAGTTTAGTAGGAAATAGTCTCTGTTCTTCAACTAGTATCCCTTCTGAATTTCCATGAGGCACTGGTAAAACAGATGTCTGACACTGGCCATATTACTGAAACAGTAACAGAAGAGAAAATAAGTCAAGCAGTATTAATGAGACATTAGCAAAACTAACACTTCTGTAATTGTGATTACTTATAAAAGATGTGTGTTTATGTTTTTTCTTATAACGTGTGACTGATTGCATGAGGATTGATATTATATATAAGTCATGAAACACTGAAATGACAGTTACTGGGATTGTCATATGGGAGATCTCATTAAACACAGAAGATTTTTATTCCATAACTTTGCCTACTGAAGGTATGACATACCCTATGAGATGTTTTAGACAAAGTAGGCATATGTTTCAGTATCTGTGGTTAACAAAAATTGCATGAGTCCATGATGATAACTGTAAATGATATTGGTGGCGCCTGGTGAGGATAACTGAGGGACGGACAATAACGAACTTGGAGGCTAGGGATGAAAACCAGAGGGTTGACCACAAGATTGGTTCAACTTGTTTACCCAGTGGAACTGAGTAGTGCTCGGGGGGGGGGAGTTATGTGAGGGATCAAGAAGGCAGACATTGAGAATCAAGGTAGTCCATACCGGTTGTAAGAGTAAGAAAGAAGAAAAATTAATGTGTTACTAACCTAACAACAGTGTTTTGTTGCAAAGAAGAGGAACTCCCACAAAATATTTATAGGGCAGGGGTGGGCAATGGTTTTAGCTAAAAGGCCATACCTCTAGTTCCGGTAAACTTGATGTGGCACACATATTTTTGTCTCTCAGTTCATAAAACAGTCACTGTAATATCCAGTGCTCATGGATTGATCTTAATTTTTATTGTGGCCCTGAGAACAGCAGCAGTCCTAGAATTCTTATTGTTGAATGTTTACGTAAGCTGAATGTATTGGTCACACACAAGTAACAGTTACCATTGTTCACATTTTTCTGTCTTGCAGGCCACAGTTCATGAGTTTGCAACAATTTGCTGAGTCTGTCTTTTGGTGCAGTCATTTGAAAATTTCTGTGCATCCTGTAGCCTTGCCCATAAAGTGACCACATATTGTTTCCTCTTCTGTTCAAAGAAATTTGTGAGAATAAGTTGCTTTTAATGGTCATAATTTGTTTCTTTGGAAAGTGCAGGCCATATCACTTGTGCATCCTCTATACGCAGTAGACTTTAATACTTAAAAGGACTGTGGAGAAGAAGTGTGTGGACTGTACTGGAACTTGGAACTACGGTTTCTTTTCTGCTGTAGGGTGTTTGCATTCCTACTCCATGTCAGCCATGCCTTATCCAAGAAAAGCACAATTTGTCCACCAGTTGTCTTTTTTATGCACCACCTAATCTGTCACTCAGAATTCTTGCACAGTTTTGTATATTGGTCATATACACAACACAATGTATCAGTGGCATTTTTTCAATGATACACGTTGTCCAGAAGTCCTGCAGAGGCAGATGAACATGCGTTACTGAAGTCAGTGCATTTTACAAACACACTGAGATCACCTGCACTCCTGAGTATTAAGAGCTTAAGTTCCCATTTGAGCACTTTAGGTTGTAGTGGTGATGACAGCAGTAGGGCAGTCTAATGTACGTAAACACACAGGCCACATTTTCCTGCTTAGGGACATGATAAATGTACCCTTCTGCAGAATGGGGAGACAAGATTCATAATTCAGAAGAGGTAGTATGAATAATCAGAATGTGTTGTTTGTTAAGCAGATTAGATTGAATGAATAAGCGTAACTTGTAGGTTATAATTGGAATACGTTTAGCAAGTCTTGAACATCTGACAGAATTTTTAACTGCAACATCTGACAGGAAGTTGTGTTTGAGTGTATCTTTATTAGGTTTGTAGTGTTCCAGCTGACAAAATGTGAAGTCATTGCTGATTGTGTATCTGACTGTTTACCTTAGGATTTCAGACCACCGTGAAGTTGTTACGTATGCAGTTCTCTGTGCTTAGAAATGTTTGTTAATGCTTTAATGTACATGTATCTTTGTGGGCGGGATTCATCTTATTGTGGTATATCATATCATTATTGACATACATAGTACCATCAGCTACAGCAAATTTTATTAGTTTTGCCACCAAATGCTACATGTATCCTTGGGCATCAAAATACAGTTTGTGAGATTAACAAATTTAAAATATATGCATTTTATTCAAGGTTTAAAAGTCATGTACTATAATGCCTGAGGGTGGTCCACACGACCAAAATGTGTAGCATATTTTGACAAAACTAATAAAATGTATGGTGGTTGATGGCAGCACATATGTCATTATTGATTTAATGTAATGTGTTTGTGAATATTTTGTGAAATTTAAGTGTGACCTGCTTAATACCAGTCTGTTATCATGCATACGTACTTTGTGCCCCTGCATTAGATACACACACACACACACACACACACACACACACAGGCAGGCAGATAGACAGACAGACAGATAGATATATAGATATTTAATTAGTTATAAACAGGTGAGAGCATATGTACTCACACTTATATACAGCTGTTTTTACTGTATTAGTAAGAATATTTTTAACCTTTTGAATATGTAGAGGATGCAGATTACTTTTTGGTGTTCGTTTGTCATTCTTTGTATTATTATATGTATAAATTTGTAATTGTTGCTGTTTGCTTCTGAAGTGAAGTCATTAATATGTAACATTGTTAGTATGATGCCAGCATAGGTGATAAGGGGGTGATTGGTGTAGTGTGGCATTCAGTGTGAACATCATCAGAGCAACAGCTCCAACTGTCTGTATTTAACCTGTTCAGAATATAATACTGTACAGCTGAAACAACATTGGGATGCTGAATGAGAATGTAAAAAATTATTATTGTTATAAGAATGGGTTAATGTATGTATAAACCATTCATATCAGATGTTCATATTCAGCATGCATAACTGCTTGCTTCACTCATCAAATTCTTAACAAGGGCACAAGATGATGGTATGTGGCTTGCCAGATCGTCAATCTGACCACACTTGGAAAGATTAACATATTAACTAATTTGATATCTGTAGAAATATCTTGCCATTCCTTAGTATAATACTGTGTGAAATCTTAACTCTTCTTTAGATGTGTTCCTTATAGTTGTATTATTTGTATACAGTAGAATTCCTGTACTGCAGCGCCAACAGCACAGGACATGTGTCACATTATCAAATACAGTACTCTGAATCATAAGACGGTACTTAAATTTCACAGCCAGTTCTCAGAGAATGAGCACTTGTCAGTTATTTTCATTTTATCTTAAAAAAAAAACTTCACTTTTTCAGCTATCATAAGCCCATTTATGGGTTTATCTTCAGAGCGCATTGCTGTAAACCACTCATATAACACCCTGTACAGTTGCGGTAAATTAGACCATTTCAGTGTCTTTCACATTGAAAGGGCCTTTGCACTTTCTCTTGTTACCATAAAGGATTGTAATTGGATCTTTCTCATTCTTTATATCGTGGATGGTTGGCCATCCAACGTTAACCAAACTTCGGCTTTTGTCATTTTCAAAGCCGCCTAATTATTTCAAGTGTGTGAAGAACCATTAATGTATCCTCTTGCCAGCATTATTGTGTTTACTCACTTTGGGATCTTTTGAAGCTGTTAATAATATCTCAGTGGGCTCAAAACCATATGATGCAACATAAAGTCACAGTATCAGTGCAAACTGTATGTTATTGGTGCTCTCAGGACTGTTTTTCTCGAGTGCTGAGCTGTGTCAGGATTTTGGGAGTATCATTAGCTGGTTTAAGGGAATTCTGTATTTTGATATACTTTTTTTTTGTATGTATGTTATGTCATGAAGTGCAAGTTCTTGAAACAGTTACACACATAAATATTATCAGAAGAGTACAGTGATAGAATCCCTCACTGCTTGCAAGAAAATAATCATAAGATAAAAGACAAAACATTTACAGTTAATTCAGTTTGATTACATTTATTCTGTTCTTCCAAAATAGCAAGCAGAAGTTTTGTACATAACTCTGCCTTTCCTTCCTCACATCCTATTGCTACCAGGAGTGTAAACTGTAATATTTTCCAGCTAACACTCGTGTATAACATTAGTTTCTGAAACCATATATTGTTACACCTTGATATGAAATTGACATTTAGGAATTACATTACTGTATTTGCTCTTGTAATAACTTTTGCCTTCATTCAGCATCCATTTAAATCTTGCCTTACCTTGATTTCTTATTCATTGAACATGTGATATTAAGTGATTCTGGCTTTCATGAGATGTATTATGAAATCACAGGTCAGTCTGTTTCATTAAGAGTTTTTTTTCGTAAGTATGATTCTAAACAGGTTATGTGTTTGCCTGTTTGTTTTGTTGCATATTTCTCTGTTGCATGAACAAATGCAGTAATTTCCATCCCATTTGTTTGACTAACTACAGATGATGGGTCTAGCTTGTGGTCATGGAAGGGTATGTTTGTGGGTGTGTGTGCAGGTCTGCAGTCAGCAGCTGCAGCTGCTGTGGCCGCTGCAGGTTCAGCAGCAGGTGTGGGTAATGGGTTCTCATCTCTAGCCAACACACTGGCTGCTGGCTATGGGAACAACAGCTTGGGCACCATTGGCTCCCCTGCACTAGGATCTCTAGGATCAGGTATACTCAGTAAATAACCACATGAAGTGTTCCGCTTTTGTTTCATTATCTTATGTCTTAGAACAAGGTTTTAACAAGCATGATGAAGGAATGATACATATTAAAATCACATGAAAACACTCGAACTGTAGTAGTTCTTTCCTGTTGTCAAAGGTTTTGAATATAATTCCTTACAGATCCCCCTCCCCCAGTTTGGAACAAGGAATGCTTAATGTGTTGTCACATTGTTGTATATATGCCTTTTCTTTTCTTTTATGTTGCTTTTTTCTCTTTCCTTGTATGGAATGAAATCCCATGATTTACTTTACAGTGCAGAGGATGTGTTCATCAGTAAAATTAATACAGTATTCAGATGAAACCAGTACATTGATATAATGACAGTTCTTTCAAAAGATAGATTTATAAATAGGCTGGCAACATTTGTAAGGAGTTTAATTTCCTTTGGAGCTGTTCAGCAGGTACATCATTATGTTATTTGTTAGAATGCCATCATTTGATGGAAGAAAACAAATGGGTTTGTGGTCTTTCAAGCATTTTGAAGCTTCATAAATGCCCTGTATATATATCTTGTTTCACTAACTGGCAGTTACTCACAATTTGAAAGACTGCACATCAGCAATGATGAGCATTGGTATCAACATATTTGAAACCAAGCATGTTGTGTGTAATGACATCTTCATCATGTTTTCAACGTTTTTATATTGTGTAAATTTCATACTGATAATAGCTGCTTCATTCCTTTAGTAGCTTCTGGGGATTCATGACTTCCATTTCCCCTCCAAGACCCTAAAATATCAAGTGTCACCATCCAACACCACTGGCTTCCTGACACCCTGAGTATCTATTAACACAATCCATATTTCCTCACAATTCCACTTACATGGTTTTGTATCCATGCTATCTTCCTTTACTCTCACTTCCTCACATGGCTTGCTTTATTTGGTTGTGTAAAGTGTGGTAATAGGATGCTTGAAACAGTGTAACTATGAGCATGACACATTGAACAGGGGGCAAATATCACTGCTGATCTATGCTAGATGCTTACCAAAATAAGACACTGCAACATGCTTGTAAAAGCAAGCCAGTCATGACTACTGCAGCACAGGCATGAATGCTGCACCTTCTTCCAGTGACTTACACACACAAGATATTACACTTTTTTTTTAGTGGACTGATGAGAAGATTTTGTATAGTGCTAAATTGAATCATATGTTAAAAATTTATCATACTGAAATTCTATCATATTTTTTACTGAAAGTGTCCTGATGCTGATCTTCCTAGCAAGTCAGTGATAAATTGGTAAAAACCATTTTTGGTTCATTTCTACTGTACAACATAAAGAACTGTAGAAGATGGAAAAGAAAAATTTGGTGAAATGTAATTGTTCTGGAGAGCGCAGCATACATGCACGGTTACAATGTGTCATAAAAGCACAATCTGTTGTGTTGCTGGCATCTGTTCACTCAGCAGGACTGTTGAAATGTGTAAAATAACTGTTGTATGGAACCTCCAGTCTTAATTATGGTGCTGGGATCCATTTCTGACATTACAGTAGAGGCAAACTGATTCTGTTATACAGTAGTAATAAATCAGACACCATACACAAAATTATTTACTGTTACCTTGCATGGGCATTTGTGTATCATGTTGTGATGTGGATTTCTTATCTGCCTTTTGTGCATATACATGTTAAAATGCAAACATAAAACCCTCGTGTGATGTGTTGTACATATCATCCGAGAGGTCATACAGTACAAAGTTTAGTTACATTGCAGAATGGTAGAATGTGAATATGTAGCTGTTTTACTAAGCTCTTTGTGTTCGAACCATTATAGTTTACTACTTTTGGTGTTCATAGGTTTGTATTGGAGATTACATTGCACATTAGCGCAAAATCCTTTCAGATTCTCACTTCATACAATTCAAATATAAAATAAAAGCAGGACGGCATGTTTCAGAATTACGAACCTCATCTGTACTTCTCACTAGCACTGTTACCATTAAGATATAGTGGGGGGGAGGGGTTGTGTAAGCTGTTCTATGAATGAAATTTGCAGCAAGCCCTTCTAACATTTCTAACACAATTAATCTAATGCACTTTAAACTGACTACCACTCTGTATATTTTTTGGAACGTTTGCTTTACTGAAGTGCTTTGAAGATGGAAGTAAATGTAGAAAGTACAGACAAAATGTTATTTATCCCTTTAGGTAAGGTATGGCTTCTACTACACTAATTTTCACAAAACTCTTGGCTGCTGAGTGGCATTACATGTGGTCTTTCATTCTGTATTTCTCCTGAATTGTCCAGAAAGTATGGGTATGAATTCCTTTATACTACTTGGTATTATAGTACTTGTCATTCAGCTGGTTGCAAAAAACTCATACCTTCTGAGCAGTGTATTGTGATAAGTCACAGGCAGGCAGGCGGGCCATTGGCACAGCACGTAAATCCACATAATGCTTTTTCTTATTGGTAAGGAATGCCAAAAATGGATTCATTAGTGGAAATTATGCTTTATATGTGTGAAAACCCTCTTTCCAGTGCTTACTGAGGGTATTGTGGCCAGGGCATCATGTTGTGCTCAATTAAGCACAAGGAAAACTTCTTCTTTATCCTTAAATGTAGAATAATTAGTTTTGTAATAACTAAATACATATAGTTGTTGGGTTTGAAGTTTGCTTAAGTTTGGAATATATTTTCCATATCCTGTGTTTTAGACATTTTCAGTCAACTTAGGATTGCTTTCTTCTAGGGCGTGATGCCATTTGGTTTGGTAGATGGGTACCAGTGTTTCAGAGTAATGTGCTGTGTCCATCTTCAGTGAATATTATAAACAGTATGGTGTTAGTACCGAGCTGCCAAGCGACATGGCATCACATCCCAGAAGAAAGCCATCACTATGGTCACCATCATCACAAATTCAGATTTCATGATTCAGCACACTTTGTATTCTCAGGGCTAGGGCTCAGCAGCACCAGCTCTGGACGACGGGATTCATTCGACAGAAACACATCAGCATTCTCTCCATCATTAGATTATGGTCGTCCCAAGTGGGCAACAAATTATGGTGCACTTGGTATGTAACTTGCAGTGTATGTGAATTAAGGTACTGTGTTTATAAATAAAGGGGGTGCATGGTGGCGCAGCTGGTTGAAGTACTGCGCTACAAACCGGAAGGTCAAGGGTTCAGTTCCCAATGGAGACATTGGGATTTGTCATTGATTTAATCCTTACACATTCCAAAACAAGCAACTGTAGAGTTCTTTCTTTCCTCCCTCCCTCCCTTTGTGCTTATCTTACTTTAATTCTCTCACTTGATGTACAAATTGAGCCGGTGTTGTTGTTTTCCAGGCACAGTTACTGCATCTCCTAGCCCTATAGGCATACAAGGATCTCTTACACCTCCACCCACTCTCTCTACAACTGGAATGGGCAGTTCTTCAAATTTGCAGCTGGGAGCTCTAATGTCCAGTGCTACGGCTGCTGGCAGTCGCCTTCTTTCGGCAGCCCCAGGAGCTGAAGCAGCAAAATACAGAAATGGAGGGTTGCCAGGCATTAACACAAATGGAATGTTTGGCTCTAACAGCTCGCTGTTCACTAAGCTTGGAACTGGTGCCCGAGCAACAGGTGTAGCACCAACTCTTGAAAAACCTCCTGGCAGAAGTAGATTGCTGGAAGACTTCAGGTGTGTTAAAAATGCTTTCAAACTAGCAAACTCTTTTCATTAGTAGCTTTATGCACAGTATTGGCAATAGAGGTTAGTTGTAAAAGTTCTTGGACATCCTGCATCACATGGCTTGTAGGTATGTTTGTAACATAGCTCCTGATCTAGAAGCAGGACTGTAGCAGTTCCTGACATCAAAGTGTTGACCTGATAATTGAATAATGGACCTCCCTGGACCCAAACAACCTCCTGTTTAAGATTTTCTGTAGTAAAAGTAAAAATTGTGATAATTTTGTTCTTATTTCTGTCTACCATGTTGCCTGTAATATTTCTGTTTAGAAACTTTAAAGGAATAGATCTTGCCAAAACCAGCCTATGAAAAAGCTTATACTCCATTATCATATTTTAGAGTATTGCTGTCTTCCCGTCTGGCCATCCTGTATGTATCAGGAAATTCATTTGATCTGATGTTAAAAATATTTATGATCAATTTGACATGTCACATACACGAAAAAAAAATAGCTTCGTACAGAAAATGAAATCAAGTGCAAAGGGTTTTGAAAAGCTGTTACCTTGGATGAGCAGAGTAATGGTTTGCTGTGACTTGTGGAGGTGAATCAGATGAACTTACTGAAAGGCTTTACATAATGTTGGTAAACATCCTTGAATGGGACAGTAGTTTTAAACATAAGAAATGTGTACTTGGTGACATAACAGGAGATGGACAGGGTCATCAATGGCTCTCAGGATTTCCACATTGGAAGCGAGATCATAATTTACTCCCTCTACCTGGATGACATGAAACAAACAATTTTGTTTTTTTATCCTGTGGGCACATTAGTCATAACACAACAAACATCTGAAGTAACCCCTAAAAGGAAACCCTGCCTGCACAGTGGTATAGTGACAAGAACAATCTCTTCAGTTGTGAATCAAGACAGCAATGCCATTAGCAAAGAAATGGGTACTGAGGTGCATACTGTACCACTCTTCTTCTGGCATTGTAACATATGAAGCAGACTGCTGTGTTTTATGAACATTTGTTTCAGTTACAACAGAAAAAGTAGCAAGTTGTATAATTTTCCCTTGACTGTTTTCCAGTAATTATGTTTAAAGACATTTTTAATCTTTACTGCCTTTTTAATTACTGACATTCATGAACTGTGTCTAATTTCTTCTTACATGGGAGTGACACACACACACCTCAATGTAGGCTTTGTCACATAACACTGGCATATTTTATGGTATGCAGTATTATATGTTTCTTTATTAAGAAGTAACTTTATTTGTGCTCGTAATGGGAATAGAGTGCATTAATAGAATTACATAATAAAAATACTAAAGAGAAGTATTATCTTTCAGGGTGTGACTCTGTGTAGTTTTCTAGATAAGTTCCTTCAGAGTGTTGGTATGTATTTGCCGATCTGCATGGCTTTACCTCCCAGAAGATGGGACTAAGGTCTCTGTTGTGACAGCCTTAAAGTGTACCAAATGAAGTGATATCCAGTCCTGTAAATGTCCACTTAAGTTGAGAGATTTACATCATGTGAGAAGGTTCTTCCATGTTTTCTATGTTGTGCTAATTTTCCATTTTTGCTTGCTGCATTTCCTTTTACATCTTATTTTGTATTATGTCGACAGAAATAATCGATTCCCAAGTCTGCAGTTACGAGATCTGGCAAATCACATTGTTGAATTTTCTCAAGATCAGCATGGGTCTCGATTCATCCAACAGAAACTTGAACGTGCTACAGTTGCAGAAAAACAGATGGTATTCTCTGAAATCCTTACAGCTGCATATAGTCTCATGACAGATGTTTTTGGAAACTATGTGATTCAGAAGTTCTTTGAATTTGGCACACCTGAGCAAAAAACTACCTTGGCACAGAAGGTAATGGAAAAATTATTTTATATAATATTTTTTTTAAATATATATATATATATATATGTTTTGTTGACCGTCCATCCTGATATATCTGTACAGTAAGAACCAATAGGATGCACTGTTTACTTCCAATTTATTTCAATAAATAACCTCTACATGTTTGGAGCAGGCTTACTGCTCATCATCAGGAGGTACTTCTCTGTATATACAGCAATTGGTATATGTTGACTGGCTGTTGGCAGGTTCCTACCAATAGCCAGTCAGTATAAATGCATGACATAGACCAGTTGCTGTGTATACAGAGTAATACCTCCTGATGATGAGCAGTAAGTCTGCTGGAAACATGTAGAGGTTAATTATTGCAACAAATTGAAAGTAAATAATGCATCCTGTTGGTTCTTATTGTACACCTATCTTAACTACTATTTAAAGTTTATATTGGGAGGGGTATATCATGAGCATGTTCAGAAGGGTCTCTTGTCCTTCAGGCTTTTCTTACTCGTTTGATAGTGAGATACCTTTGCAGATGGTTAGACATGACCAGTAATTCTTTTACTGCCATAGACCCTACATGTATAAGACTCATAATCACCATGTGTAGGTCTCATTTAGTTGGATTTGTGTGAACAAGTAAGCATTTTATGGCACTGATTAGTGGTATCTAATTTTAAGATGTGCGTAGTGGTTCAGCCATGTTATGCTTTGTGGGATGCCTGGTGTATGAGTTCACACAGTTTATCTAATTATGTTTTAAATTTCTGATAGAGTGTTGATCTCCACTGTAAATCTTAAAACCCCCTGTGTTCCAGGTTCGAGGACATGTGTTGCCATTAGCATTGCAGATGTATGGTTGTCGCGTGATTCAAAAAGCTTTGGAGTCCATCTCACCTGAGCAGCAACAGGAGATTGTGCGTGAACTTGATGGACATGTCCTGAAGTGTGTGAAGGACCAGAATGGAAACCATGTTGTGCAGAAGTGTATTGAGTGTGTTGACCCTCATGCATTACAATTCATCATTAATGCATTTTCTGGCCAGGTAAGTGTACTAGCATAAAATGTTTTTATCTAGCAGTCTACTGCCATCCTGATTAATGGGATTCTTATTTTGCAGCTTACCTTGTCATAGGTACCTAAGAAATGTTGGACATGTACAGTGATATCCCTTGACTTAACATGTGTTGCATGCACCCACTCAGGCCTTTTAGTGTTTAATACATTGTTCTCATCATTATTAGATTAAGTTTTTCTATGCTGATTTATTATGGGTCTGAAAGCCTTTCAACCTGTCTCTGGTTTTTCTAAATGATCTTCAGGTAATATTTTTTTTTGCATGCTTTGAGATGCAGAAATATCATAGAAATCTTGATTTCTGACATTTAACCTTTTGGCACTGAAATTAAATGCCTGGTGTGATCTGCAAAAGACCGGAATTTAAATGGGGGCTGCATAAGTGAGGCTGTAATTGGCCATCACCAGTTTGTAATATTTGCTCTTCTGAGCATTTTCACACTACATGCTACCAACTGGTAATATTTAGCACCAGAGGGTTAAATTAAAATTCTTTAATTTACCCTAAATTGTTATTTAGTTCTCATTTTTGTATCCACTAGGAAGTACAAACCAAAAAGTTATACCCACAGAGTTTAGGTTATTTTTGTTCTTAGCAAACCACTGTAAAAGAGGTTGCACTATAGAGTGTTAAAATTCACTCTGGAAGGTCAGCAGCAAATAGTGGCAGGGCTGCACAAAGCTCCTATGGACTGATTATTGTAACAAGAATCATACAGCTATACCCCCTCAAAATGTGTCTTGTGCACTATGTTTCTTATGCCTCAGATTTTATGAAGCAAGAAAAGTAGAATATGAATGGGTAGTTACACAAGTTGTTCCATTCATAACACATGTACCACTGGTTTACGTGTAGGTGTTTTTAAAGTTTTCTTGTTTTCTTTCTGGCAGTAAAAGCACAGCCGACCATATGATTCTGCATTAAGGCTTGTGAGGAAAAAGTTCTCAGTGTAATTTCCTCTTTTATTGAAAGAATATCTAGCATTGACTAACGTATTGCTTTGCTGATTAACATGTCAGGCCATTGACCTTTGAAGGGAAGTAATGCCTAGATGTTCTGCCCGTCCTGTTTTGCCCTCCATATGACTCCACAGAGATGTTTTTTGTCATCCACTGCCATATAAAAAGGGGTTTCAAAAAATACAGTTTTCTCGTGTCTGATACATTACAATTTATGCTTCTTACTCCCCTTATATTAGTGAATTTCAGGAAGTGCCAGTTGCCATGATAGGCTGCTAGATGTTTATTCTCTTCAGACTATTTACTTTACCCTCTTTTTGAGGTAAGGCAGTGTTTAGATGTGATACGTAATGTTGCAGTATTACAGTTAATCTTGCAAAGAGCAATGCATGGACAAATGCGGCATAGTTAGCATGAGGTAAAACAGGTTTCATTGAATACATTGTTGGTGAGTTAAATACAAATTTTGTTATGGTTTTCTCATGTTTTTGGTGATTGGCATTTAGAGGTTACATGGTACATAATGGGGTGCAAGCATGTGATATGTTGTCTGACATCAACTAAGTGTTTGGCTATATCTGTAATTTACAGTAAATGAAATCGGAATATAATGTATGACACAATACACACAACTTTGTTGCTGATTGGCCGTAGTGTCTGCTGGTCTCTTTCAGTGAAACTCATCATTATAAGCTGTTACAAGCATTTATTAGTTGTTATGTTACATTGCAGGTATTTTCTTTGTCAACTCACCCGTATGGATGTAGAGTAATTCAGCGTATCTTGGAGCACTGTACACAGGAACAGACAACTCCAATCCTTGAGGAACTGCATCAACAAACTGAACAATTAATTCAGGATCAGTATGGCAATTATGTCATCCAGCATGTGCTTGGTAAGTATTGTCAGATGTTGTATACTGATATTCATGATATCGACAGATATCAAGATGCAATATATTGATAACACATATAGTTTCTGATATACCAGTAGTTCCAGATGTTTGTTGGAAAATTCGTAGAGTATGCTTATCCTGTGTTTCATATTAACATGAAAGAATCTGATCTTATATGTCAGTTTCGTACTATTACTGCAGTGACTCATGGAAGGTGATAAGTTTTTGAAAGCATGTGTTGTGTATACTGTTTATTGAGTTTTTTGTGTTCATAAACTTTTTTTTTTTAATTTTGGGGTCTCATTTCACAGTTTATTGATGTTTGGTTTGACAGAACATGGGAAGCCTGAAGACAAGACACAGATTATTTTATCAGTCCGTGGGAAGGTGCTGGTATTGTCACAGCACAAGTTTGCCTCCAATGTTGTGGAGAAGTGTGTTACTCATGCAACTCGTGCTGAACGGTCCTTTCTCATTGATGAAGTCTGCAATTTCAACGATAAGTAAGTGCTTACTCCACGTTCAAGGGCCATACCGGAAGTAATGAGCATTTTTATATTACATAAAATGAAGGTGCATATGCAGGAACAGAGACTGTCTTGGGCAATTGGGGGTGTTCTGTTACATTTTGTCAAAACCTTCCATATGATCCATTCATTTCTGCCTTTGCTGTACATGCTTCAATATGCTCCTGTAGGAGAAGTCCATTGCAGCTTTCCACAGCCATTTATGCATGGTTTTCTGGCCTTCAACATCTCAGACACGTGGTATTCCGGGTGGTCCGTGTCTGGATGCTAGGGAGGTTGGGGACAAAGTTTCCATCCATACTTTGCAAGTGCATCAGACATAAGATGTGCTGCATGAAGTTCTGCATTTTCTTCTGGAAGGGATATGTTCAGTTAGGCACTTGTCAAAAAGTGCTTATCACAGTTTCTGGACCATGTGAACATAGCGAGTGGCATTCTTGTTTCTTCTTTTATGCAATAAACCAGCCATTATGAATCTCTTAGAATCCCATACATCATGTTCCCATAACCTCATGGGCTGAGGATATGATTGTAGCATTCTCCTCTGGGACTGTAATGTGATGCCATGCTACATTGTATTTTGGGGTAGAAATGATGGAACCAGCATTCATGACCATTTTTAATGTTAAGTAGAAAATTATCACCCTCAGCGGCATGCTTTCCAAGAAGCCATGAAGCTATACCCTCTTGTATTCATTCACTGTCAAGCATGGAACCCACCTGCAAAACTTCCAGTATCAAGTGAATTTGTCCTGCATGGCATTGTGTCCAGTTCCAAGCCATGCTGCAGCTTTTAGGTCCATATTTAGTTGTCTGTGATGAGTACATCTGCTTTCTGCTTGCTGTCCTGCTGGTGGTTCTTGCTTGATCATTGCAAGGCAGACCAGCAGTGGTCATGTGCCATTCCTGAAGTGTTTCACCAAACACTGCACATTGCTAGCACTTGTGCAGACATCTCTGTATTCAACAGAGCTGAGAATGTCTGCAGCCAAATTTTTTTCCATTATAAGAAATTAAGTCACGTCATGCTGGCAGAATAAAACTTTCATAATAGTCACTCTTAGCAGCGGTTTTTGGGTACATTTTGGTGTACTTGTGCTAGACATTATGTTTCTTTGTTTCACCTTGGGGATGAGAGTTGACATTACCAGCCACATGATTTTCATACTGCAGTATATAGCTGTAGTGTGTGTAATATAATGATGCTCACAACTAGCAGTATGGTTATTGTATTTCTGTAGACACCGGTCATATTATGCATTTGGGTACTTGTCAGAGTTGTTTAATTAGTGCATGTAGGTACTTCTCAACTAGACTGGCCACACACATGTATAGCATTACAAATGCCAATTATGAAAGGAATGAATTAGCATATTGTGTGAAGTGTAATGCAGTTGTATGTGTTGCAAGCTCATTGCACTGCCAAATGCAAGTTCAGTGTTTGGGTTTAAAATTTCTCATTATTTTATGAACACCGAAATGAGAAAAGGAGAGTTTTGTTATGTTTCCACAAACTGAGGAAGTACTCATCAGTAGTAAATACAGCAGAATTCCCTTAATCTGGATGCCAATACTCTTCCAATCCCAATGCTTTGGCAGTTAGACAAGGTGTTGTGTAAGTGGTTTACAGCAACCTGTTCCAAAGGAAGAACTGTGAATAAGAAATGTGGTGGAGTATACATAACATTTGGTAATGCAGAATATTTTCATAATCCATTACCTTTCTGAACCCCTTGGTACCAAATTAAAGGAATTTTACTGTATTGCTTTCAGTGTTTACTAGCAGAATTCCATATTTGAAACGTAATTTTCCATTTCTAACGAAAATCTAATGTTTTTGCCCAGAAGTACATTGTGTTCCTGTACTGCCCATGGCACGATACAAATTTATGTGGGCTGCAACATCTGTAGCAAATCCCATTAGTGTGAGATCCTTGATTGTCACAGTAGTGACTGAAGATTGCTCTGCTGTTTTCTGCAGAGTGATGCCATTGTAGTCTGATAGATGTATATTGATGTTATGGAGGAACCTGCTACATCAGGCACCAGGGTATATCAGCTGCAGGCACAAAACAGAGAGTGTATAGACTAAGGGAGGCAGAGATCAGTAAGAGTGGTGTGTTTGGTAGTTGTGGTTCTTACAGCCCCTTTTCAGGGCTGCAAGATTATCCCATTGGTGTGTTTTTAATCCAAGGCTTTTTTTCACCTCTAGCTTATGCCATTGGCTGCTTTTCTCCACATGGCTCATTCTTATACTTGTTGATGGAGGCAGAGTACACATTTACCACCCTATGCAGTGTCATATCCAAGAAGACAGGAATCTGCAGGTCGATACATTTAAACACAGCAGGTCTCCTGTTTGTCTTTTTTGTGCAAGTTCAGTACTTGATGTCATTAGTCAGAAGCAAATCTTGGACTCCCTTCAAACACTATTCACACTCTTTGTTCTTTTAAGTTAGTTAAGAGCTCTGTAGGTTACTTATGAGCCAGGGTAGTGTAGCCAGTAAATAACTAGGCTACGAACTAGACGGTCTGCAGTTCAAACCCCCGTAGTGGCAGGGGGTTTTTCTTTTCTCCAATATGTCCACACTGGCCCTGGGCCCCACCCAGCCTCCTGTTCAGTAGGTACCAGGGTTCTTCCCAGGCATATAGCAACCAGGGCGTGAAGTTTTAACGACTCACCTCCATCTTGTGCTTAGGTTAGTAGTGAGTGGAGTGCTACCTCTCCTTACCGTGTGTGCCCTCATGGCACATCCAAGGATAACTTCATTTACTCCCATACGTACTTTTCTTACCATCCTTGAATATAATCCTCTTTGGTCCCTGTCATTTGCATATTATAACACATTTTCTCCTCCTTTCAACATATGTGTTAAGTTCTTCCATTGATTTACAATATGCAGTTTTGTTCTGTTCATCGTTTTCATCTCTGATATAATCTTTCATTGCTCCATTCTGATGATGTGCTTCATTTGATACAGTGCACTGCATGTCATGATGAAGGATCAGTATGCCAACTACGTGGTGCAGAAGATGATTGACGTATCTGAACCACAACAGCGTAAGGTGTTAATGCACAAGATCCGACCACACCTCAACTCACTACGCAAATATACATATGGCAAGCACATTATTGCCAAGCTTGAGAAGTTCTTCATGAAGACCGCATCAGCAATGGGTGTAGGGGTGGGTGTAGGTGTCACTGTGGGCCCAGACCTTGGGCCAATTGGTCCACCCACTAACGGTGGCTTATGAGCGGTGCCTCTTATTCATTATGTATATAAATGATGGTATGTGTAGTACTACTGATCCTCTGGCAGTGACATGGGCACCCTTTATTTTCTTTTCAATTCATGAAAGACTACATAGTGCTTCATTGCTGTTCCTAACAGATGTGTGTGGAACGTGGTAGTGCTGATTTATTGCATAGGGATGGATTGTACTTTGAATTTCTCATTTTGTTTGGACAGCCATTATTTACATGTTGTCTCTAACAGTTTGGTTTAGTTCACCGGAGCATTTGCATTATTACACTGTTACAGTGCTCTGAATATTTTATTTGACTTTTAATGGCTGAAAATGTAGGGTTGTAGTTGATACCATGTTCTGTTGATTGTAGGGGATATATGTAAGGAAGCATTCTCCATTCTGAGACTTTTCTTCTTAGTGGAATAGAACTTCCCTAGTGAAGTGCAGGGAGTTGCAGGCTTAATAAGCATAGGAATGAAGTGTATGTAGTTGCTTGATTGCAGTGTACTCCAAGAAGAGTTTGGATATGTTATGTTTTAGAAAAGAGTTTTTGTTACAGCAGGCCAAAGTAATTGTTTGCCATGCCCTGTCAGAGAGTAGTATGAAACAGTGCAAGAGGTGTTCCAACATTGATAAAGATGAAGCTGGAAGTTGGTTTGTTGTGCTGATGTTGCTGTTGCTTCAGACATCCCTTATGTTTCCACCGTATGTCTCATATGCTGATCATTGTAATTGGTTAAAATTTAGGCTGACAGTGATGGTAAAGTGTTATACAGATGCAGAAGGGGAGGTGACTGTTGTGTGCAGTCAATCTTCCAGATAGATCCCAATTTGAAATGTGTTTTGCTGAAGAAGGTCAGTGATATAGCAATTGTATATAGATTTACAGTAATGTGAAATGTTTCAAGGACATTTTTCAGATTTTATGTTACTTAAAATGTCTCTCCTTTTTTTATTGAATGTACCATAATGAAAAATCGTGTTAAAGCAAAAAGACCTCTGTTCAGAAACAAGTTTGCAGGTGATTGCTTTATTTCTTAGCTCTCCCCCCATTATTCTAAGTGAGGGTTTTCACAAACACAATGCTACTAGAATTGAACATTGTATATAGATGATATGGCACAGGAACAGAAGGGTGAACTTCTTGGTAGCTTTTCCCTCTTGTTATCCCTAAATCAGTGGCAGGATTATAACCAAATTTTAATATAACATGATAATGGGACTTTTTGGAAGTAAAATACATTTAACTGTGGCATTTACTTGCAATAACCTGCTTAGTAACATAGAATAGTTTTTGTTTTCATAATTCTAGACATGCAGATAATTAGGCATATTCTGTAAACTGAGTTAAGTATAATGAGATTTCAGATAGATACTTTGTTTTGTAAATTTTCAAGACAAGATCAGAAACTGCAGTGAAAGAAAACATTTTAGAACACTTATATTGTATACAATAATACATTGTACTATAATAGTTTTCATGATGATGTATGTGAACGTGAATCAAATCTGATTGCTAGCACAGGGTCACTGGAAAGTTGGTAATGTTGTGTGTGACTTCTTTGGACAGGTATCAATATTCTGATCATTGGATTGGCAAAATGTGTATGTCGGATTTGTAAAGAAATGCAATTAGATGCTAGGTTTGGAGCAAACTGCTAGATGAAAGCCACATTATTTTGGGGGGACTTGGAAAGGAATGCATGGATCTTCACCAGAAAACCTACTGTGGCATAAAACAAACCACCATCAAATTGTGATAAAACCCTCAGGTAATAGTTGCTAATGGATTTTTTAAAGAGACTACAAAAAGTTTAAAAACAAAAATTCCATATGTTTACTGGATGAAAACGCCAAATGTCACACATGAAAAAGATAAGTACAGCAGCAGACAACAGACTATCCATTGTTGTTTACCATTAAAAGGCACTGCTGCTGCTTAGATCCATTCCTTTAAAAAAAATATGACACTAAGAGAAGTATTAAGTAATTGAAATCTAAATACTGTACATTTCTTCGAGATCGTTGTGTAAAGAAAATTCCGTTGATACTTTGAAAAGATATCTAGAACAGTTGTTGTACAAACCAATACAATCAAAGTTGTACAGTTTTTAAAAACACATGTAAATGACTGCATTGCATTTTTTTAAAAAAAGGCAGGGTTTAAATATCACATTCTTAAAAATTCTTCACCAAATATGATAAATCCCATTTTTTATTATGCAGATGAGGAACTTCCACACTTGCCAAAGCTATGTCCTTTCTGCTAGAAGTCTTTGTAGATAAATTCCCATTATTAGAAGTGTTCTATTCTGTATATGGTTGAGGCAGATTAGGTAGCTGACAGATTGGTTTCCCAGTTTGCATGTTTCAGTGCAGGCGTAATGACACACAGATGTTGGCTGCTAGTGCAGTGTCATGTAGCAGGTTGAATCATTTCATTATACATTAAAAACTTAATTTGTAACCATATTTCCAAACGTTGAGGAGGCCAAGGGCCACCCAGGGCTGTAGAGCCAATGATGATTATGATGATAACGATTTCTGAATGTTAACAATACTTCCAAAATTCACTGCATTACATGCAGAGTGGAGTCAGCTGCCTTGCCCTTTAGTTTCCCCTCCACTTACATTTCATTTCCAGGGGTTGTGTAAGTGCTGTGAACAGTCAATTGGAAATTAAGGCAAAGCATGTATAAATTTACTTTACTAAATATTATGATCAGTTATGGGGAATAAGTTTTAGGATGTTCATAAGTGGGTTATTATCTTTTGAGAAAATTGTATGAATTCCATATATAAGTAATATAAGTATGGACCAATTTGAAGGAAATTGAACCATCACACACACTCCCATGGCTGTTTGTACCTATGTACTGTACGTGTGTATTAAAACAGAAACCATTTTATCACAGACATGCTGCTTTCATTGTTAGCACAGGAAATGTAGTTTTTTCATCTCCTTCAGAAATCACACATTAACTCTTGTGCATTCACATTCACTTATACACTCACAAGTTGCTTCATTGCTCAAAGAAAAGTGCATTCATTGTCAACACCCCTTACTGTCCACTCAACAAGAGAATTCATACCACTTCAGACATAGAGTAAGTCGTTTTTCACGTGATGCACATAGTAGACATTTGGAAAGCCAAGGTTGTATCTATGTAAGTTTAATGTAACTCACAAGTGCTGTAAATAACCCTGTGCAATCTGTCGTGTACAGTGTGACTTGCCCTACCCCCCCCCCCCCCCCCCCCCCCTTTTGTTTGTGGTTACAATCTTCTTTTTTATTCCTCTCTTTTTGGGGGTTTTGTCT
>Ga0123354_10003491_pt1 | contig 21728 bp, 15 predicted proteins | sample TergutLab28metaG_2_FD_97872 | JGI IMG/M metagenome (GOLD analysis project Ga0123354, IMG submission 97872) | Labiotermes labralis P4 segment gut microbial communities from Petit-Saut dam, French Guiana - Lab288 P4 | ecosystem: Host-associated > Arthropoda: Insects > Digestive system > Gut ... | reverse complement strand
CCCCGCAATCTATTTGCTAATCCGATATTTATCAAAAATTAACCATGTAGGGGGTCAGTATCGCCGGAATAGGGGGTCAGCTTCGTCCGGAATAGGGGGTCAGGATGCAGCGGAATTTGCAAATAACAAATACGGACGAAATACATTAAAATTGGCAATTATGGGCGATGGTAGCGCATGGAAAATAAAACAGGAACGGCTTTCTCCCTGTTACACAACACTCAAAGGATTATTCAAAATCAAATTTCGCGGGGAATGATTTAGAAACGAAAAAAGAGCCTGAAAAACAAATATTTCAGACTCGTCTTGTAATTTGATAGAAAATCGGGAGAAAAAGGTTAAAAAACCTTTTTTTGCTTTCAAAATGGTCGAGAGCGAAAAACGGGGCTCGAACCCGCGACCCCGACCTTGGGAAGGTCGTGCTCTACCGACTGAGCTACTTTCGCATTAATAATTAATTATGCAAATATATAAACTTTTTTTCGTCCCGCCAAATTTTTAAGATATTCCGATTTTTTTATTTTTTCGGAAATAAAAAATTGCACAGAAAAGGTTAATTTTTGCATTTTTTTTGAAATATTGAATGATTATTAGAAAAATTTACTACCTTTGCATCTGTTTCTTTTGCACATTACTCTTTATGGGTGTAAACCCATAGAGATGAAAACAGAAGTTATTATTGAAATAATCTGTTAATAATTAATTTGTTCAAGTAATTGATTATGAAGAACCTTCTTGTTGAAAAGTTGAGTAAATATGATGCTCCGCAAAAAGTTAAAGCATTAGGCCTCTACCCCTATTTCAGAGTTATTGAAAGCGACCAGGATACGGAAGTTGTTATAAATGGGAAGAAAGTATTAATGTTCGGATCCAATGCCTACTTAGGTTTAACAAATCACCCGAAAGTAAAAGAAGCTGCGATTGCGGCAACCAGGAAGTACGGTACAGGAATGGCCGGAAGTCGCTTTCTCAATGGTACATTGGACATCCATCTGAAACTGGAAAAAAAATTAGCCTACTTTGTAAAAAAAGAAGATGCAATTATCTATCCTACCGGATTTCAGGTAAATGCAGGTGTGGTTTCATGCTTGACAGGTCGCGAAGATTATATTTTATGGGATGAGTTAGATCACGCGTCCATCATTGACGGACATCGTCTTTCTTTCTCGCAAAAGCTGAAATTCAAACACAACGACATGGATTCGTTGGAAAAACAACTGCAAAAGTGCGAACGGGAAAAGATCAAACTGATTGTTGTTGACGGTGTTTTCAGTATGGAAGGAGATTTGGCAAACTTGCCGGAAATTGTAAAATTAGCAAAAAAATACCATGCAAACATCATGGTAGACGAAGCGCACAGTTTAGGTGTGTTGGGACGACAAGGACGAGGCGTATGCGATCATTTCAATGTTCTTCCCGATGTGGATTTGATTATGGGTACATTCAGTAAATCATTGGCTTCCATCGGCGGTTTTATTGCCGCTTCCGAGCCGATCATTAATTTCCTGCGTCACAATTCCCGCACTTATACCTTCAGCGCCAGCAGTACGCCGGCAGCAACGGCAGCGGCAAGTGCAGCGCTGGATATTATGATGAATGAACCCGAACGAATTGACCATTTGTGGAAATTGACCAATTATGCTCTGAAAGGATTCCGCGAAATGGGTTGTGAAATCGGTCATACTTCCACGCCCATTATCCCTTTATTTATCCGAGACGACTCGAAAACATTCCGAGTTACGCAGGATTTATTTGAAGAAGGAATTTTTGTTAACCCGGTTGTTTCTCCTGCTGTAGCACCGAGCGACAGTTTGATCCGCTTTTCTTTAATGGCAACTCATACTTTTGATCAATTGGATTTTGCTATGGACAAAATTGAAAAGTGCTTGCAGAAAGTGGATGTATTGCATAAAGTTTTAGTCTAATCGAAGACTGAATTCTTGTACTAATTTTTTCAAGGTGGGATTCTTATCCGCCATATAAACATACTTCTCCTGAGATGTAAAGGGAGAATGTTGTGTATCCTCTTCCTTTCTTTTTATTTCAAACTTTATGCGATTATTTTTCAAATGAACGAAAAGATATTCGATTATTTGAGGAGTATTTTGTTGGATATAATGAATCTGTTCGGGATTTAATGCACGAATTTCAATCGTATCATTTTCTTTTAACTCCGGATTTATATACAACAAAACACTTTTAAGATGTTTATCCGTCAATTCGTTAGCGCAGTTTCTCCAAACCCTTTGCAATTCTTCTTGAGTAAAGGGTTGGGCTTTGATTTGTTGAACACTATGATTTCTCGGCGCAGATACATTCTCTTGTTCTCCCGTTTCACCGTTAAGTCTTACCCGTATAATTTTCTTCTCTATTGATTGATCGTTTTTAAGCGGTTCTTTTACCATATATCCGCCGGTTTGATCGGGCACATTCGAAGTCGTTGGTTGTTTGTCCGGAACAGTAAATTCCGCAATCGGTTCAATCAGATTTTTTTTTTTGACCTCTTCCGACAGAGGATTATTCAACTGACACAGGCGAATGAGAAGTAATTCGCAGATTAATCGTTTATTTTTGCTGACACGATAATTTAAATCGGTTTCATTGGTTAATTCGATGGCTTTATACAAGAACTGCATGTTGCAACCGGCAGCCGTTTCGATGTACTTTTGTTTGATTGTATCGCCGATTTCAAAAAGGACAATGGTTTGCGGGTCTTTACAAACCAAAAGATCGCGGAAGAAAAGCGCCAAGCCTCCGATAACCTGTTGTCCGTCGAATCCTTTGCTTAAAATCTCATTGAAAAGAAGCATGCTCTGTCCCACTTTGTTGCTCAAAATCGCATCGGTAAGACGAAAATAATAATCATAATCCAATACATTAAGGATTTCAATGACTACCCGGTAAGTCACATTTCCTTGTGAAAAACTCACCGCCTGATCGAATATCGACAAGGCGTCGCGCATTCCCCCATCGGCTTTTTGAGCAATCACATTCAGCGCTTCTCTTTCGAAGTTCACATTTTCCATTGAAGCCACATACTCTAAGTACTCGACGATATCATTGATTTTGATTCGGTTGAAATCATATATCTGGCAACGGGAAAGAATGGTGGGTAATATTTTATGCTTTTCGGTGGTAGCCAATATGAAAATGGCATGATGCGGCGGTTCTTCCAATGTTTTCAGAAAAGCATTGAATGCCGACGCCGTCAACATGTGCACTTCATCGATGATATACACTTTGTATTCTCCTAATTGAGGTAAAATCCGGACTTGATCGATCAAGGAGCGAATATCGTCCACCGAATTATTGGAAGCCGCATCTAACTCATGGATATTCAGCGAACGATTTTCATTGAATGTGCGACAGGATTCACATTCATTGCAAGCTTCTCCGTCGGCACTCGGATGAAAACAGTTGATGGTTTTAGCAAAAATACGTGCACAAGTCGTCTTTCCCACGCCGCGAGGTCCGCAAAACAAATAAGCATGCGCCAATTTATTATTCAGAATAGCATTTTTTAAAGTGGTAGTCAATGATTTTTGTCCGACTACCGTTTGAAAAGTACTCGGTCGATATTTTCTCGCAGAAACAATATAATTATCCATTCTAAAAAATATTTGATACAAAGATAATCATTTCTTCAATTTTTAGTACCTTTGCATTCGTAGTTTTTATATAAAATATGAATGGTATGAAAAAATGGATTGACTTTCTTTACAAATACAAACTCAAGACAGCCATTGTTATTATTTTCCTTGCCGCCAACTTTTTTGTGGGAGATAACACTTTTTTGGATGGAATCGTTTACAGATCGAAAATCAAATCATTAAAACAAGAGGTTGCATCCCTGAAAATGGAAAATGAAAAAAAACTCAGTCAATGGAAAGCTTTGCAAGGGGATGATAAGGAAGTTTTGGAAAAATTTGCCAGAGAACAATTCCTCATGACAAAAGCCGGTGAAGAACTTTTTCTGATTTCCGAATAAAATGTGGGCGAAGAGTACTGCCTATTTGTTTATTGTTGCTTCAACGATCCTGTTAATTTCTGCAGCGTTATACATCACCGAAGATCAATGGATTTCCGGGGAGATTATAAATTATGCATACGCTGTTTCCGGAGCGATAATTGCAGTGATTTATTTGACAAACCGCTATCAAGGAGCGAATTTCCGTCTGAAGAGACTGAACATTCAACAAGCAATCGCTGCTGTATTACTTCCCGTTTCATCTTATTTCATGTTTAAACGACGGAACGAGTGGTTTGTTCTTCTTTTGGTTTCCGCCTTTCTTCAGATTTATGTCGTAATTGTTAAAACGATAGAGGAGAAGAAGGAAAAAGAAAAATAATCCATGGAAAAAATTCAAAGTACGCAAAACAGCCGGATAAAAAATGTACAAAAGCTCTTTGCCAAATCAAAAGAACGAAACGAGCAAAATCTTTTTATTATCGAAGGACTGCGGGAATTGCGTCTTGCTTTAACCGGTTCCTACAGGGTGGATACTGTTTTTATTTGTCCGGAATTATTTTCCGAAACCGACTTTATGGAAATACAGACTGAATTAAACTCCACGCGTCTTTACGAAATTTCGCTGCCGGTTTTTGAGAAGATTGCTTATCGCGAACATTCAAGCGGTATTTTGGCATTAGCAAAACCCCGTTCCAATACTTTGAATAATTTGAATTTGTCGGATAATCCGTTCGTTATTGTTTTGGAATCCGTAGAAAAACCCGGAAATTTGGGTGCCGTTCTCCGTACGGCCGATGCAGCAAAAGTTGATGCAGTCATCGTTTGTGATCCGTTAACGGATGTTTACAATCCTAATGTCATTCGATCGAGCGTTGGATGTGTATTTACGGTTCCGATAGCAATCTCAACCCATTCCGATACTTTTTCATTTTTGAAAGAAAATCGGATACGGATATTCGCAGCCGAACTGCAAGCCTCACAAGAATATCAAGATACAGATTTTACACAAGCTTGCGCTTTGATTATGGGAACGGAAGCTGCCGGACTGACTCCGTTTTGGATAGATCGTGCCGACGCCCGGATAAAAATTCCCATGCGGGGAAAAATCGATTCGCTGAATGTATCGGTTTCAACCGCAATCTTAACATTCGAAGCCATGAGGCAAAGGAGGTTTACCTAAACCGTTTTCCTATTTCTTCTTCGCTGAGAATCGAAAGGATTACTTTTCCGTCGGGCGTATAGTTGGGTCCCGACGATTCAAAAAGTTTGGCAATCAAACTTCCTGCTTCTTCTTCCGATAGATACTTGCCATAAGGTATTGCCGCTTTTTTCGCTAAGGTCAAAGCCAATGATTCCGATATTTCTTCCTTCACTTCACATCCGGTTTCCAATACTTTATCTGTCATATCTTGTAAAGTTTCAATAATATCGGAATTTCCCAAACTCGGAGGAATTCCGTTAATTGAATAGGAATTGTTACCCAAATCGGACAAGTCGAAACCCATATAATCCAAATCATCCAACAGATAAGGCAAAACCGTCGCTTCTCGCGGCGTAAACGAAATGATTTCGGGAAACAAAAGTCCTTGGGAAGCTCCTTTTTTTTGGTTGATTTGCTGCAAATATCCGTCAAACAAAATACGAATATGTGCTCTGTGCCTGTCGATAATTAACAAGCCCGATTTCAAACTCGTAATGAGGTATTTCCCTTTGAATGAAAAAAACGTGATGCGTTCTTCCGTCAGCTCGGCAGGTATCGTCGATTCTCTCGGAACAAACAGTTGGTCTTCATAAAGTTTGCTCCAATTTTTCACTGAATCTTCTGAACGGTTTTTTTCAATAAACGGGTTGTAATCAGATTGGAAATTGACTTTCGGAGCTTCGGCATTTATCGGTTTATGCGTGTAAACCGGCATATCAATGGCATCTTCTCGATTAAATTCTATGCCCGGTATTGCATTGGATTTGGCAAGAGATTCTTTTGTTGCCGAATTGATTATCAGCCAAATCGCTTGTTCGTTTTCAAATTTGATTTCAGTCTTTGCCGGATGAATATTCACGTCGATGGTTGCCGGGTCTATCGTAAGATAAATGAAATAATTAGGCATTTCTCCCGCAGGAATAAACGGTTCGAACGCCTGCATCACAGCTTTATGAAAATAGGGATGCCGCATAAAGCGATTATTAACAAAGAAAAATTGCAGTGCGCCTTTCTTTTTGCTCGAATCCGGAGTGCCGACAAATCCGGAAATGGAAACCAATGACGTACCGACATGTAAAGAAAGCAATTGCGTATTCAATCGTTTTCCGAATACATTGATGATTCGTTGCCGAGGGGTTGAAATAGGCAAATTGAATATTTCCGCATCATTATGTCGAAGTTCGAAAGCAATTTGCGAATGAACCAAAACGATTCGTTCAAACTCGGTGATAATATTTTTCAGTTCTGTTTCATTCGATTTCAAGAACTTTCGGCGTGCCGGCACATTAAAAAAAAGATTTCTGACCGAAAATATACTGCCGGGATTACCGGCGATTGTCTCTTGTTTATCTACTTGCGAACCTGAAATTTGTATCAACGTTCCGATAGAATCTCCTTTCCGTGCGGTTTTCAGTTCTACTTGAGCAACCGCTGCAATGGAAGCCAAAGCTTCTCCCCGAAAACCCATGGTTCGCAATGCAAATAAATCATCCACCGTTTGAATCTTTGATGTGGCATGACGTTCAAAAGCCATCCGGGCATCGGTTTCAGACATTCCTTCGCCGTTATCAATCACTTGAATTAATGTCCGTCCGGCATCTTTGACAATCAATTGAATGGAGTCGGCGCCGGCATCGATCGAATTTTCAATCAGTTCTTTAACGACTGAAGCCGGACGTTGAATCACTTCTCCTGCCGCTATCTGATTAGCAATCGAATCGGGAAGTAAATGAATGATATCGCTCATAGTATTATTCTTGATGTGAACGTTGCCGCGTCCTTCGAGGAGGAGGAACATCTTCAGCTCTCATTGCTGTTTTCACGAAAATATCCGCTCTATTTTTAGGACGAAGGTAACTATAATCTACAAAATCCTTCAAAAATTTCACATCCGGACTTAAGTCGGGAATCGGGTAGACATCCATTTTAGAATCGGGCTCCCATTTTATTGAGGTAATTTTCCGCTTTTTAATCGTAAAAGTTATAAAACTGGCAGACGATTTGGACAACTCCAGGGGGGCAGCGTTTTTGAAGTGGTAATAGATTGCTTCTCCATTCCCTTCCATAACCATCCGATAAATTTCTCCTGCATCAAAATAAGCGGTAAGATTCCTTCCTTTCAACTGATTGTAATATGTCGAATCGAGTTCTTCCATTGCAAAAGCATAATTTAACACATTCAATCGTTCAATCGTACTGTCGTTGAAAAGGATTTTAATGGTATCGCCTCTTAATTGGTAGGCTTCATTCCACAAAATAGGATTCCTATACATTCTTAACAACGAATCGGAGGAATTGAATAGCATGGAATCACAAACTCCCTGAATATCTATTCGGTAGAAACGAACGCCATAATATGCTCTCACTTCCCGAATCGAATCCATTGTTTTCATTAGTATCGTATCGGCATGAAGGAAAATTGAATCGTTCTGTGAATATTCGATCATTTGAGCCGAATCGGTGGCAAAGGCAAAATCGGTTTTTTCATCATAATACCCGTAATTGCCCGTAATAATTATTTTTCTCACCGTATCATTCAAAATCATATTTCCGTATGCTTCCATAAAACCTTCCGTGCGGTTATACGACAATGAATCAGCCGTAATCGTTTTCGTTTTATCTTTACTGACCACTAACGAACGGTTATACAGCATGGATTCTCCCGTAACCGTGTTATACCACCCTCGGTCGGAATAGACAATTCCGCTGTCGGCTTCAATTATCGTAGGACCCGTAATTGTGGCAATTTTTGTTTCGGTTTGGTAATTCAATGTATCGGAAGTAAGCACGAAATTGGGATTTTTCAACCGCACCTTGTTCTTGAAAAAGGCAATCTTGGTATCGGGTGAATATTGACCATATACCGAAGTCAATTCATTTATCGAATCGATCAACATACCTCCGTTAAAATAATAAGCCAAATTCTTGCTTCTATCATAATCAAAACTGTCTGTCAATAAAGTGACATCGTTATTCTCCATCTTAACGTTATGGCGCATTTTCGCTAATTTGGTGTTTCCGAAATAATTCAAATAATCGCCATAAACGAAAAGGGTATCGCCTTGTTCAATACGAACATTATCAAAAGCTTCCAAGGAATTGGATAAATTGTCTATATAAGCGCTGTCGCTATACATAAAAGCGCTGTCGTGACGAAAGATGACATGTCCCCGTAAAACATAAATATTCGGATTATTGTTTTGCACCAATTCGGTCGAATCGGCATTTTCCACATATACTCTTGTAGCCTTGGGATTATTTGTGGAAGACGGATTTTGCGCTATCCCGAAGAAAGCGATTACAACAAAAAGTAAGAAAAATAAACTTGTTTTTGCAGCGTTATTTTTGAAGCCATCCATCTCTTTCAAAATCGCAATTTTTCCAATTATCGTTGATTCGAATATAGGTTTCTTTTTGTTTTTTTGCTATCCAATTGTCTAAAATTTCTTGTTGTTTTTCATCTTCCACCATCCCTTTCAATGCTTGAAAATCTTCGCTCAAACTTGCTTTATGACCTTCGACCTTGGATTTCAATTTAACGATCGCCACCACTTCTTTTTGTTTAGAGTTTATCATTGAAAACGGTTTAGAAATTTCATCGACTTTCATGGTGTTTATCATTTTTGCTATTTCCGGAGGTAATTCCGACATTTCAAAGCGGGAAGTTCCCGTTCTCGGAGTCGGATTCGGATTGTTTGCATTGAGAGTGTTGACCATCAGTCCTCTGTTATTACGAGTATCTTTATCGAAAGATATGTAAGTGGCTCCTTCTTCAAATGTAAATTTTCCGCCGACAATATCGTTGCGGATTGAATCCAATTTTAAGGTAGCAGTCGATATTTCGTCCGGAGTAATATGCGGACGAATCAAAATATGCCGGACATTGATACGATCGCCTCTTTTTTCAATCAGTTGGATGATATGATAGCCGTATTCCGTTTCCACAATTCGGGAAACCCGCTTGGGATCGTTCAAATCAAATGCAACAGCAGCAAATTCGGGTAACAAGGTAGTTTTCCCCACAAATCCCAATTCGCCGCCTCGAGGCGCCGATTCTTTATCGTCGGAATACATACGCGCCAAAGTGGCAAATTGCATTTTTCCGCTTGTAACTTGATCTGTATAATTTCTCAACCTGCTTTTTATATCATCAATTTCCTCCAGAGCCACTTTGGGCTCGATGGTAATAATTTCGACTTCCACAGAGGTTGAAATATAAGGCAGACTATCTTCAGGTATTCGTTTATAGAAACTTCTGACATCGGACGGAGTGATTTTTATATTCCCTATCAATCCTTGTTTCACCTTATTAATAGTCTCTTTTTCTTTTTCTCTGGTACGAATTTCTTCCCTGAAGGCGCTGAGCGGTTTATTGACATATTCCTCTAATTTCTCCTGCGAACCTCCCGTCATGCTCAGATAATAATTAATGTATCGTTCCACTAAGGGAAATATCTCGGAGTCGGAAATTTCCACACTATCCAATTTAGCTTGATGCAAAAACAACTTCTGAATCGCTAATTGCTCCGGAAGAACACAATTCGGGTCGCCCGGCAATCGCTGTCCGTCCATTTGTAATTGCAAACGCCAGTTTTCTACATCCGATAAAAAGATTGCATCATCGCCCACTACCCAGATCACTTCGTCAATCACATTGCTTTGAGCTTGTAATCGGGAGGGTTGCAATAAAAATCCGCACAGACCTATAAATAAAAAGAAAAAACGTTTCATATTTGTTATTTACTATTTGTTATCAGTTTTTTGCATTATTCCTCGAAAAATTGAATATCACCCTTGGCTAATGCCCGTTGGTACAAAGCATCCTCCGTGTTCTTCAAAAAATCGATTTTCCGTTGATTAACTAATATTTCCCGAATTGTAGCCTTCGCATATTCATAAGGAGCATTGTCGCCGGCAGATAAATAGTCTGATATATTCAAGAAATAAAAATAATCTTTGTCTTGTTTTTCCAATGTTTTTTTTTGAGCTGTCAGATCATCTTTAGTTAGTTGATCTTTCGGAAAATTATTCATTATATCGTAAAAATCCACCCATTTATCAATAAAATTATTATAAACCGCCGCATTATTCAAGCTGTACTTTGCCCAACCTTCACGGGAAATGCTTGACTTTGATTTGTACCATATACGTATTTCATCTAATTGAGGCGCATTAACCGGTACTTTTAGAAATAATCCTTTCACCAGCGGATTCTCGAGTTTCAATTTATCTTTATTTTGATTATAATAATCGTATAATGATTGTTCATCGATTTCTTTGGTTAATTTTTCATTCACCAACTGTTCTTCATACTGATATATTAACAGCGATTTTCTGTAATTTTCAACCAACCGTTCGATTTCTTCTTTATCATAGATGTTTTTTGACGCAACAGTGTACAATAAATTTTCATTAATCCATGTGCGAATAAAGTGTTCAGAAGCGATAACACTGTCTGCACTCGATAATCCCTGTGGAACTTTATCTTCCAACATACTTCTATACAATATCTTATTTCCCACTTTCACTAATGCGCCCTGATTCTTTTTATCCGAATTATTATTGCAAGCTGTTACCAGTAAGGATAGAACAATTATTGAAAAAAAGTACCTCATGGATAAATTAATATGTTTGTTATTGCAGATTATTTTATTGTTTCGATCACTTGGGGATAAACGGATATCTTATATTTTTCGTTCAGCGATTTTATCCACGCATCTTCTAAATAATTCTGATAATCGGTAATCACGGGTCCTCGAACATCCATATAAGATTCAGGCGCTTTCAAAACTTTACCCAACAGGAAAAAATCTCCAAATTCGGCGGTACGCGGGGCAACTCCCGATTTAAAAGCAGCTTCATCCACATAAGCATTATCTCCCTTCTTGAATAATCCTCTTTCGGCTTTGACATAGCTGACCGGTCCAACTTTATAATTATCATACAAGTATTTCACTGCCTCTTCAGGTTTCATGCGGGCAATTTCTTTTTGCATTTTCGCTTTGGTTTTTGCGTCTTTTGCCCAAACGACATACCCTCGATAGTAGGGATCATCCCAAGTATAGTTTTTCTTGTTTTTTTCAAAAAAAGCGGCAAGCCCGGCTGTATCTTCTGAGGCTTTCCCCCACACTTCTTTATTGCTTATATTAAACATCAATATCCCATCTCGATATTCCTGAATTAAATTTTTGAACTCGGGATATTTACTTTCCAATGATTTATCTTTCGCTTCATTCAAGGAAGCGTATTCAAACCATTGCAACCGATCGTCCAACAGTTCCGTTGACAGCACAAAGGGCGAACGAGTATTTTTCATTAAGAAATTGAAAAATTGATTGATCGAATATTCGGTATTTCCGATGGTAAAAACCGTGATTCCCTTATTATCAAACGATGCATAAAACAAACTATCTGTCGGATAAACGGTATTTGCCTTTGAAAAAATCAGCTGATAGGTTGCATCATTTTTCCGGAATCCGTATTCTTTTTTCATATTTTCAATTCCCGTTTTATGTAACGGAATAAAATAGCCGCCGTTGGTGAATTTGGTTTCAATATCCTTTCGTTTTTCTTCAAACGGATCTATCGGTTTTTTGCCTAACAATTTGACAATATGATATCCGAATTGGGTTTTAAATGGTTTGGATATCTCCCCGACTTCATTCAGTCCGAAAGCTGCATCTTGAAATTCTTTGACCATTGACCCATAACCGAACCATCCCAATCCACCGCCGTTGGAAGCGCTTCCGGGATCACGCGAGTATTTTTTAGCTAATTCGGAAAAATCGTCGCCTTTTAATAATTGGCTGTAGATTTCATTTATTTTTTTCAGGGCTTCATTTGCCTGAACGGAATCTGCATCGGGCGCACAGGGTATCAAAATATGAGCCGCATTGATTTGTCCCGGATTTTCTTTCTTTGCAAGCACTTTTAAAATATGATATCCCACATTGGAACGCACCAATTGCCCAATCGTATTTATCGGCGTTGTGAAAACTACATCTTCCAAAGGAGGACTGAGCATTAATCCGCCAAACCAACCCAAATAGCCCGGTCGATCCGATTTTGGAGAATTGGTATTATCCGAAAATTCCGCAGCTATTTTTTCAAAATCTTCACCTTTTTGAAGCCGTTTTATTACCTGAACTGCTTTATTATAAGTTTCAAGAGTGTCCGAAGGAAAGATTTTCGAATTATTATTTTTCACCTTCGGAAATGCAATCAAAATATGACTGATTTCCCTCAATTCTTTCATCCGGTCATATTCTTTTCGTACCAGTTCTTCATTTATTTCCAAATTGTCTAAATAAGGTTTTGCTTCCGTAGCCCGATAACCTGCCAGTTCAGTCAGGAAAGATGGCAAAGTATCCATGCCTTGCGCTTCCGCTTCGGTTACTTTTAATTTCAAATTCTTAAATAAATCGATATATTCGCTCAGCGATCGTTTATCAATGACATCCTCGTTATTGTACTTGTTATAGAAATATTCAAATTCGGATTTTTTGAAATTTTTGCCATTGATTGTCATGATTACAGGATCGTTCACTTGAGCATAAACCCCTATTGACGACAATACTAAAACTAAAGAAATAAAGCGCTCCTTCATTTTGTAATTACTTTTATACGGTTTCAAATTAATATATAATCTTTTTTAACGGGAAAAAAAGAGATTTATTGCATTTAGCCTCTCGCGTAACTGTAATTCGGAGCTTCTTGAGTGATTGTCACATCGTGGGGATGGCTCTCTTTTATACCGGCATTGGTGATACGGGTAAATTTTGCATCATGAAGCGCTTGAATATTAGTGGCTCCGCAATAACCCATACCTGCTCTTAATCCGCCTGTCATTTGAAAAATGACTTCGTAGAGCGAACCTTTGAACGGTACGCGCGCAGTGATGCCTTCGGGAACCAATTTTTTGATATCATCTTCCACATCTTGAAAATAGCGGTCTTTCGAACCTTTTTGCATAGCTTCCATTGAACCCATGCCGCGATAGGATTTGAATTTTCGCCCGTTGAAGATAATGGTTTCGCCCGGCGATTCTTCCACTCCTGCCAACAATGAACCCATCATTACGGAATATCCTCCTGCCGCCAAAGCTTTTACAATATCGCCCGAATAACGCAGGCCCCCGTCGGCAATCAACGGGATATCGGTTCCTTTCAGCGCTTTAGAAACTTCATAAATCGCCGAAAGTTGCGGAACGCCCACACCGGCAATCACACGGGTGGTGCAAATGGAACCGGGTCCTATCCCCACTTTGATTGCATCTGCTCCTGCTTCAGCCAAGTAGCGTGCGGCTTCAGCTGTGGCAATGTTTCCGACCACCACATCTATATCAGAGAATGCAGCTTTTATCTGTTTCAACATTTCGGCAACATAGAACGAATGACCGTGAGCCGTATCAATGACAATCGCATCTGCTTCCGCATTCACAAGGGCTTCTACGCGAAACAAAGTATCGGACGCAATTCCCACTCCGGCTGCAACCCGCAATCGCCCGTTGGTGTCTTTACAGGCAAACGGTTTATCTTTCGCTTTCGTAATATCTTTATACGTGATTAAGCCGATCAGTTTGTATTCGTTATCGACTACCGGCAATTTTTCGATTTTATATTGCTGAAGAATTTCGGTAGCTGCTTCCAAATTGATGGATTGATTGGTCGTAACTAAATTTTCTTTAGTCATCACCTCATCCACCAACAGATTCAAATGGCGCTGAAACCGCAGGTCGCGGTTGGTTACGATCCCCACCAGCCGATTGGCATCGTCCACGACGGGAATACCGCCGATTTTGTATTCCGCCATCAAAGCAAGTGCATCTCCAACGGTTTTTCCTCTTTTTATGCTGATGGGATTTGAAATCATCCCGTTTTCCGCTCGCTTCACTGAACGTACCTGTTTGGCTTGTTCTTCGATACTCATGTTCTTGTGAATTACGCCAATGCCTCCTTCACGAGCAATCGCGATCGCTAACTTTGCTTCAGTTACCGTATCCATAGCAGCCGAAACCATGGGGATGTTTAACCGAATGTTCTTTGAAAATTGTGTTGACAGATCAACATTTCGAGGTAATACTTCCGAATAGGCAGGGATTAACAATACATCATCGAAAGTTAATCCGTCCATAACTACTTTTTCTGCAATAAATGACATGGGAAAAGGTTTTAAATTTATTGCGTGCAAATATAATTATTTTTTTTTGATTAATTTGCTAATTCGGAAAGAAATTTAATTCTGACCAATCGAATTTCTTCTTCTGTGTATTCTCCGCCCAATTCTTCGATTGCTTCCTCCAGTCCGTCTGTTTCGGATTCTTTAAAATATTGATACATTTCTTCAATATGTTCTTCATCCATCACTTCATTAAGGAAATAATCGACATTGATTTTGGTTCCCGAATAAACAATAGCTTCTATTTCGTCGAGCAATTCCGAAAATTCCAAGCCGGTGGTTAGTGCAATATCATCTAAGGCCACTTTTCGGTCAATACTTTGAACGATAGATATTTTGAGTTTGGATTTGTTTGCAACGGTTCTCACCCGCAAATCTTCGGGACGTTCGATTTCGTTTTCTGCCACGTGCCTCTTAATCAGCGTAATGAAGTCTTGCCCATAGCGTTTCGCTTTTCCGGAACCCACACCTGGGATGTTTTGTAATTCTTCAAACGTCACCGGATAGGTTGTTGCCATCGCTTCAAGCGAGGGATCCTGGAAAATAACGTAAGGAGGAACTTCCAGCTTTTTAGCCATCTTTTTCCTCAGGTCTTTCATCATCGAGTATAAAATCGGATCGACCGCACAAGATGCTCCTCCACGTACCGGTGTTTCTTCCGAAGCATCTTCCTCGTCAAAATCATTGTCTTTGGTTATGGTAAACGACGACGGATTAAGTAAATATCTGCGTCCGGCCGCAGTCAATTTCAACAGACCGTAATTTTCGATATCCTTATCTAAATATCCGGCAATCATTGCCTGCCGAATAACAGTATTCCACGTTTTTTCATCTTCATCTTTTCCCGAACCAAAAATGTCCAAATCATTATGTTCGTAAGACAAAATTTCCGTGGTAGTCTTCCCTTGAAGGATGCTGATGATATGATCTGCTTTAAATTTATCTTTCAGCAGATCGACAGTTTCTAAAATTGAAATTAGTAATTCTTTTGCTTCCACTTGTTTTTTAGGATTAAGACAATTATCACAACTCCCGCAATTATCCTCGGTATATTCTTCGCCAAAATAATGTAAAATTACTTTTCTGCGGCAAACTGAAGTTTCGGCGTAGGCTTTAGTTTCTTCCAGTAACTGTTTGCCGATTTCTTGTTCGGACACAGGCTTTCCTTGCATGAATTTCTCTAATTTCTGCAAATCGGCATGGGCATAGAAAACGATACATTTTCCTTCTCCCCCGTCCCGCCCGGATCGTCCGGTTTCCTGATAGTAGCCCTCTAAACTTTTAGGAATGTCATAATGAATGACATAACGAACATCCGGTTTATCGATTCCCATTCCGAAAGCGATGGTTGCTACGATAACTTCGGATTCTTCCATCAGGAATGCATCTTGATTTTCGGAGCGAGTTTGGGAATCCATGCCGGCATGATAGGCTAATGCATTGATTCCGTTTGCTTTCAGAATTTCGGTGAAATCTTCCACCTTTTTACGGGATAGACAATAGATAATCCCCGACTTTCCCGGATTGGCTTTAATAAATTTGACAATTTCTTTATCAATGTCTTTGCCTTTTTGCCGCACTTCGTAGTATAAATTCGGACGGTTGAAAGAAGATTTAAAAACAACCGCATCCATCATCCCCAGATTTTTCTGAATATCATGCTGGACTTTAGGGGTGGCAGTCGCAGTGAGAGCAATCAGCGGACGGCGAGCTATTTCGTTAATTATCGGTCGAATGCGTCTGTATTCGGGACGGAAATCATGCCCCCATTCCGAAATACAATGGGCTTCGTCGATTGCATAAAACGAAACCGGCACTTGTCGTAGAAATTCGATATTTTCTTCTTTGGTCAACGATTCGGGAGCAACATACAACAGCTTTGTTTTTCCCGCCCGTATATCGTCTTTTACTTTATCGATCGCCGATTTATTTAAAGAAGAATTAATAAAATGGGCTACCCCGTTGTCTTCGCTGAAATTCCTCATGGCATCGACTTGATTTTTCATCAAAGCGATGAGGGGCGAAATCACCAACGCGGTTCCCTCCAATAAAAGTGAAGGTAATTGATAACAAAGCGATTTTCCACCCCCGGTAGGCATCAAAACGAATGTATCTCTTCCTTCCATTATGCTACGGATTACATTTTCTTGGTTTCCTTTAAAGGTATCAAAACCAAAATACTTTTTTAATTGTTCAGCCAAATAGTCTTTCTTTGCCATATATTTAAACCGGATTCTTTATCAAGCAAAGTTATTGCATTGTCATGAAATATCAACAAAAATTTTCCATTTTTTTTATCTTATAATGAAAAATAATTTCCGTATTTTATATTCAGGCGGAACGTAATTTAGTAGAAGTTTCAATTTTTGATTTTGCATACTCCAAATCGACAAATAATTTCTTATTTCCGGAAGAAGGTAATTCAAACATGGCATCGATCATGATATCCTCCGTAATGGAACGCAATCCGCGAGCGCCCAATTTATACTCGATTGCTTTATCGACAATATATTCATACACAGTATCATCGAAAGTCAAAGTAATATCGTCCATTGCAAACATTTTTACATATTGTTTAATAATGGCGTTTTTGGGTTCGGTAAGGATAGCCCGCAAAGCATCCCTATCCAGCGGCTCAAGGTAGGTGAGTATCGGCAATCGACCGATAATTTCGGGGATCAATCCGAATGATTTCAAATCTTGAGGAGCAATATACTGCATCAGATTATTGCGGTCGATATGGGCAGTTTTCTGAATGGAAGTATATCCTATTACTTGGGTATTCATGCGTTGGGCAATCTTTTTTTCAATGCCGTCGAAAGCGCCGCCGCAGATAAACAGAATATTTTTTGTATCCACCGCAATCATTTTCTGTTCGGGATGTTTTCTGCCTCCTTGCGGCGGAACATTAACAACCGATCCTTCCAGCAATTTGAGCAAACCCTGTTGCACGCCTTCTCCACTCACATCGCGTGTAATGGAAGGATTATCGCTTTTTCGTGCTATTTTGTCTATTTCGTCTATAAACACGATGCCTCTTTCAGCCGCTTTCACGTCATAATCAGCCACTTGAAGCAAACGAGTGAGAATACTTTCAATATCTTCTCCCACATAGCCGGCTTCGGTCAAGACGGTTGCATCAACAATTGCAAACGGGACTTTCAACAAACGGGCAATGGTCTTTGCCAATAAGGTTTTTCCGGTTCCAGTTTGTCCTACCATAATGATATTCGACTTTTCGATTTCCACATCGTCGGAGCCGGGCTTTTGCATCAAGCGTTTATAATGATTATAAACCGAAACGGAAAGATAACGCTTGGCTTCATTTTGTCCGATAACATATTGATCTAAAAAAGTTTTAATTTCCTTCGGGCGGGGCAAATCATTCTTCGCAACGGAGAATTTACTCCCTTTCTTCGAACTATTGGAGGATTCTTTGACAATATCATACGCTCGTTCTACACATTCATCGCAAATAAAACCGCTGATGCCGGTGAGCAGCAATGTCAATTCATTTTCCGATCGACCGCAGAAACTGCAATGTTGTTGATACTTAGCCATCATTGTTTTTCTTTCTCATTAACACTTCATCAACTATGCCGTATTCTTTCGCTTCTTCAGCCGTCATCCAAAAGTCACGGTCGCTGTCCTGCAGCACTTTTTCATAAGATTGCCCCGAATGTTCGGAAATGATCGTATAAATTTCTTTTTTAACCTTTAAAATCTCTCGCGCCGTAATTTCAATATCGGAAGCTTGACCTTGCGCTCCGCCGGCCGGTTGATGAATCATTACCCGCGAATGTTTTAAAGCCGAGCGGTAACCTTTTTCGCCTGCAACCAATAAAACGGCGGCAAAAGAAGCTGCTATACCCGTGCAAATCGTACGCATTTTGCAACCGATATATTGCATGGTATCGTAAATCCCGTAACCGGCATAGACTGAACCTCCCGGAGAATTAATATAGAGCGAAATATCTTTCCCCGGATCGGAGGTGTCCAAATAAAGCAATTGCGCTTGAATGACATTTGCCGTATAATCGTCGATCTGCGTACCCAAAAAGATAATGCGGTCTGCCATCAGACGAGAGAATACATCTAATTGGGTGACATTCATTTGGCGTTCTTCCAATATGTAAGGATTCAAATATTCTCTTTGCGACCGAATGACATCATCGAATACTCCACTGTTAATTCCCAAATGTCTCACTGCGTATTTTCTGAAATCGTCCATTGTTAATTGATTATATAGTTAATAAATAATGCTCCCAATCCGTAATTCAGTTGACCATCGTTTTAAATTCTTCCAAAGTAACTTCACAGGGTTCCAAAGTTACTTGATCTTTTAATATTACCATTAATTTATCTTCAAATGCTTTTTCGCCCAGCGAGCGATAGACCTCTTTCTTTTTCAACATTTCCGTTGCATACTTTTCCAATAAATCGTCGGGAACGTCATACATACCGTATTGTGCAAATCGGGAAAGGCTTGCGCGTTTGGCATAATCCTGCAACTCGTTTTCTTCTATGGTAATTCCGTATTTTTCAATCAAATGCTCCCTGATTAAACGGTATTTCAAATCATCGGCAATCTTGGGATAATCTGTTTCTATGGATTCGGGCGTCAGCTTCGAGTCGGAAGCCGATAACCAACGTTTCAGGAAAGTTTCGGGAAGTATCAGGTCGGATCCTTTCTTTTCCAACAAATTTCTCACATCCAGCGCAAGTTTATAATCGCTTTCGGAAATCAATTGTCGAGCTGTATTTTCTTTTATTTTCTCACGAAAAGTTTCTTCCGAATCGACGGCTCCCTCTCCGAATACTTTATCAAACAAATCTTGATTCACTTCTCCCGGTATATAACGACTGATTTCTATTATTTCGAAAGAAAAATCGCCGGTGAAATTTTTTGTTTCTTCCTTCTTGATATTAAGAAAAGAAGCCAATTCTGCCTCATTTCCCTCGTAAGCTTTATGGGGATTGAAAACAAGTTTGTCATGTAATTTCGCATTAAGAAATTTAGACTTTTCGTCCTCATCTTTTATGTACAACGGCATCACAACAGCGCTTTCGGCAGTAATTCCACCCGGTTTCGGCTCTCCGTTTTCGTCCAATTCGATTAATTTGCCTTTCACCAAATCCCGGGTTTCCACATCTTCAACCAATTGATAATTACCGAATTGCAATTTATATTGTTCGATTTGCTTATCAATCATTTCATCGGAAACCTGAATCAAGAAATAGATAATTTTGTCTTCTTTAGTCAATTCGACATTTATTTCAGGGGATAAGCCTATATCAAAAGTAAATACAAAATCTTCCTGTTTATCGAAATCGATGGGTTCATTTTCTTCGGAAGCTAAAGGTTCACCTAAAATAAACAACTTATTTTCCTCTATAAAATCGGAAAGTCTTTTGGAAACCACCTCATTGAGCTTTTCAATAAGCACGGATTTACCATATTTCTGACGAATCAGCGACTGCGGAACCATCCCTTTTCGAAATCCGTCAACAACTGCGTTTTTCCGCAAATCTTTCAAAGAATTATCTACTTCCTTTATATAATCGGATTTTGCAACTTCAATGGTAACAGCAGCATTTACCGAATCTGTTTTGTTTAATGTAACATTCATTATATACCTGTTATAATTTATTGATTTCCAAAGTTAATATTTTGTTTTCACGACAAGATATTGCAAATGAATCGACAAAGGTAGTGTATTCTTTCAAATATCAAAATATTTTGAAGAAAAATTTTTTTTGAGGCTGCCGGCTGTGGATTATCGATGGGGGATCGACTTCAACATTATGATTGACTTTTTCAAGCGGGTTATCTTCCAAATCGGGAATTATCCGGCTCTTCGTAGTTTTTCTTTTCATATTGACCGAATCTCCAGGCAAATGACAACACAAGGCTGCTGAAATCTTTGTTTATCCTTTTGCTGTATTGCCCTTCCCAATCAACAATAATGGGCTTTGGCGTCCGATGTTGTAAAATATCGTTATATTTCAGCGATAAATAGGAATTATTTTTGAATGTCCATTTTACAGCCGAAGATAAATTATATGCTTTTCCCAAATCATAAATCCCCTGAACCCCTGAACTCTGATAATAACCATCCATTTGAATGCTCAGATTCGGATTGATTTTGGATAATGTAAACGTATTATTCGACATAATCATTCCGGCAACACCAATATTATCAAAGCTTTTTCCGTGAAAATCACTCATTTTTTCTTCAATCCTGAATCCGTAAGCAGTTAAATGGCTATTCCATAAACCTATTTTAAACGGAACAATGACGGCAAATCCCGTATTAAACTTAAAATCCAGATTCTCAAATCGGTAAATAGTATTCATATTTTCATCTTGATAAGGTAATTGTCGGAAAGTACCGGGACTGTAGTTTGCAAAAGTCATAAAGGTATATTTCCGGTTGAGAATATATAATAGTTGTCCCTCATACGATTTTGAAGGTTTAAGCGCAGGATTTCCAATGATATAAGTATAGGAATTTATTTGAGTGGTTTGTGGAGAAACCGACCAGTAGGAAGGATAGTTTTTATCGCTTGAAAGATTGAATTGAAAAGTACTCTTATTCGTTGGATTATAAGAAATGGTCGCTGTCGGAAAAATCGCCCATTCATTCCACAATGTTGATTTTTGTCCGTTTAATTCATAATTCGAGCGGAAGTACTCCGTTTTTAATGAAGCTGTTAAAGAAATTTTATCGCCCCATTTACCGGTTGTACCCACAAAGAAATTCCCCGTATATTCTTTTTGATTATTTTCAATCGTTTGCCCCGAATTTATACTATATGCTCCATCCTGTTGAGGATAAAGATATTCAGTGAAATTATCGGACTTGTTTATTCCTCCGGTCGCACCATAATTGATTGACCAACTGTTCGAGATTTTGCTGTTACGGTTAAGGAACAACGTCCACCGGTAGTTTTCCTGCAGGGAATTATTCAAATAATCGTTTGTAGTAACGCTATCCGGATCTAATTCGGTAAAATGAGAGTTATCAGGCGACCGATAATAAGTAAAATCAATTCCTGCATTCAAACCTTTTTGACCGGAATATTGAATTTGTGCATTATGAAGCTGTTCGTTGCTATTGCTTCGATTCGTACTGTGAGTATCATTACCGGCAGCATCCCGGAAATCATTGAAAGCATTTGTTTCAACATTATAACCGCTTCCTTCAAAGTAATATGCGAAAGAAAGTATGTCTTTGTTTTTGAAGGTATAGTCAACGCCTGTCCGGAAGGTATAAGCATTGAATTTTGTATTGGATTTAGTTTCTTGTTCCAATTCAATTGTATTGTCCGGAGTAACCCGGCGAGATAAAAGCATATCTTCCCGTCTGGATTTCCCTT
>Ga0123354_10003490_pt1 | contig 21729 bp, 17 predicted proteins | sample TergutLab28metaG_2_FD_97872 | JGI IMG/M metagenome (GOLD analysis project Ga0123354, IMG submission 97872) | Labiotermes labralis P4 segment gut microbial communities from Petit-Saut dam, French Guiana - Lab288 P4 | ecosystem: Host-associated > Arthropoda: Insects > Digestive system > Gut ... | reverse complement strand
TATCTATCTATCTATCTATCTATCTATCTATCTATCTATCTATCTATCTATCTACATATCTATCTACCTATCTATCTACATATCTATCTATCTATCTACATATCTATCTATCTATCTATCTATCTACATATCTATCTATCTACATATCTATCTATCTATCTATCTATCTATCTACATATCTATCTATCTACATATCTATCTATCTATCTATCTATCTATCTATCTATCTATCTATCTATCCATCCATCCATCCATCCATCCATCCATCCACATTTTTTTGAGAACTGGGCTGTCTACCTCTTGCGTGTTCTTCGTCATACCCTTTGTCGTATGCCGATAATGTCTCCTATATCAGTTTTCTTCATGCCCTTCAAACGATGGCACCAGTTAGTTTACAGGAAAATATTTTATTTACCTACCCAGCCCCACGTAGTGGAGTGCCTCTACACAATCGTTCAGGTACTAAGCAAGTCAAGAAATTCCCCGCACCTTACGAAAACCCGAAATTTTCATGTAGTGTTCAAAGAGGCCAGCCACTGACTACTACCCTGATGAATGCAGTCCCATCCTATTCTTTAAGAAACATTTTAATATCCCATCGATGCGTAGGTCTTCACAATTGTCTCCTGACTTAAGGTTTCTCAACCAGGAATGAATACGTTTCATTTCTTTCCGAAAAAAAAAACCACACACACGCACGCGCGCGCGCGCACGCACACGAGCACACGCACGCGCACACAAACACACGCACACACACACACTCTCTCTCCCCCGAGTGTTTTATTTAGGACAGCAAACGCACTTCATTGCCGTCTGATTGTTTCGTCTGCAGTACGGACAGTTCTCCAACGCCCGCAAAAACGCTATGGAGGTGACTTCAGCCTCCTCGATGTTCCTCTTCTCCAAAGCGGTGTCAATAACCACTGTTTCATCTTACGCTTTTTGGCGCTACGCCAGTCTGGGGATACCGCCGTCAGTTTCCACAGCAACTCGTCTCTTAACCTCCATCTTTTTGTAATCTTCTTATCCCATTTGTCGACCAGGCAACATATTTCTCCATAACCCATTCTCTTCCATTCGATCAGCACTCATGATGTAGCATTCATTTCTTCCCATAACGTTTCGTTCTACCCGCTGTATTCCACTCTTCACCAGAACGCATCGTCTTCAATAAATGAATTCAACGGTCCTTGTTTTACTTTTCAATTTGTCAGTCGAGGCCACATTTCACTTCCACATAACAGATTACTTTCAACTATGCTGTGAAGTAAAATTACATGTATCGTTATGTTGCTATTTCTTCCACACAGGTTATGTCTGGGTACGCCTGTCACTGCCGCCTGTTCCAATACTATATACATTACTGATTATAATTACTGTGTTTCAAGGACATCCACTGGATTACAGAGCAGCAGTCACAGAGGGTCTGTTCTTGCCTGCAGTGTAAATGCATGGTAAGTTAATTGCACACCACGATCGTTAAATCGGTTAGGAGTCACAGGCCTGTTACATCCAGGTATCTAGAAGTACTCATTTATCAGATTATATAATTATGTATTTCCGATCCACATTACAAGCTAGAAAAGGATGTTACATTGCACACCATTCGGTCACAAGCAGTACGTCCTATAGACGTTCAGTACCATGTCCTTTTCTTTCGTTCTTTCTTCCTTTCTTCACATTCACGAGTTGTGAACCTGATATTTGTATCTGTCCAACATTCATCTGCATTCACTCAAGTCATCGTGAACGCAACACAATAGTGTTGGTCAGTTATTCTTTTATTTCATTTTCAAGCGGAGGTCATTTGTATTTCTGGACAGTCATGTTCATTACCATCAGAGCACAATGGAAACAGCCCCGCTCACAATGTCATCAGTCCCTTTCAGCAACCTCCTGCATGAAACCGGACATGGGAGGAAAAGTCCTCCTACCTCCGGTTTAATGTGCTAGTAATAACGATAAAATTGTTATAATTTTTTACGATGTGAAATCTGAGAATATGTAGGGGCGTGAATTGGCAGGTTCCACCCCTTCCACTGGACATAAATACAGACCACTTCGAGATGGAAAATTTTGGCAGCAACGACACGCTTCACAACACTGTACGATCTGCATATAATGGAAGCACAAGACAAATGAATATTTTCCATTTTAATGTAGGTAGTTACTTGAGTAAAACTGTTACGCAGTACACAGCTCATGCCTTTATGTATTCCTGTTCATGACTGAAATGGTGTCACAGATTTACGCTAACTGTTAAATCAGCGAGCAAAACATATTCTGTCTCTCTTTCTCCCATTCTGTACAATGTTCTCTAAGCCTATTGGGCCAAGGCGCTTGAACTGCATTCGGGGGGCGAATTCCATTGCTTTCAGACCTCCGAACGTACAACTGCGGGTTTAGAATTTTGAAGATGGAAGAAGAAAAGAAAAAAATAGAATAGGGGAAGAATATGTTACAAAAGGAGGAAGGATAAAAAGAGAGGAAAGGCAGGAGGAGGAGGACGAGGCAGAGGAAGATGGTCTACCACCACTGGCTCACCAGTATCATCCAAGGGGACGCCGCGTACTGGGTAAACCAAAACAAAAATGACGAAGCCAACAGCATCTTCAAGATCTAGAGGAACAGGTCTTAGTGGACCGAACCTCTACAGTCCATGAAGACGATGAGGCTTATTTAATGACACTTTCACTAACCTATGCTACACAGTGTTGAATGGTATAATAATTTGAGACAATAAAGAGGAAAGGATGTATAAGAAAGCGGTCGAGGCGTAGCTGAAGTTGCCAGCTCGACATTTGTCTACAAGGACAGAGAAAATGAAAGGTGCCAGAATATTTGATTTCCCTGCCGAGATCCAAATCGGGTACCACCATAATACAATTCAGAAGCATCATGACTTGAGACAAGTTGCTCTGTATGACCGAAAACATTACAAAACGCTAATAACATTACAGGATTTGTTACCTTGACAACAGCGACCTGCACAGACTACTGTACCATGCATAGCGATGCGGGGGGGAAAGGAGGCTATATTATTTCCAGCAGACAGGTAAATTATGTTCGGCTCGCACTTATACACGTTCTGGTCTTCATTCCGTACCTACAACCGGAAGAGAAATCCACTTATCGAACATGACGGCTCACTCCTACAAGCCTCACTCCTACAAGCTGAAGAACAGAAGGCAGAATTTTGGAATAGAAACATCGACAGATATCTGTAACACATTCTATTCGGCATTTCAAACAGAAGTCTCATGATGTACCACCACCACAACACTATCATAATCACCACCACCACCCCACCCCCACCACCACCCCAACCCCACCATCAACACCACCACCACTCCCCCAACCCATAGCCAATACCATCACTACCATCTCCACTATCACCACCACCACAATCACCAACAAAATAATAGCAATACCGATGATGTTAATATCTATATATCTATTTGCCATACGCCAATTTTCTGTTACTTCGTGTTAACCAGACCTAGGAACTGACACACACGAACCAGAATGCAATTCCCCCCCATAACTGTTAGTGTATTAGTGTACACCTGCAATACAAAACCTGCTCCGTTGTTTGGCAAGGTGTTCCGATAATGCGTCCACTTGATGCATTTACAGTCTGCGATAATATTACAGAGTGAACAAAACGTAACCGCATTTGGAGGCCCCACTTAATCAACAGCGTTGTGTTGTGTGCGGAGAATGGGGCGTCGCTGTACGAGGAATGAAAGAAACATACATAATAATAATAATAAAAGAGAGCGTGTTTTAGAAAAGGAATATGGAAAGAAGAAAACAAGAATGTGGAAGGGGGGGAAGGAATAAATAAAAGACCACGAAGTTACAAAGACGAAACAAAAACGTAGGAAAGAAAACTAGACAGATAGAAAAAAGGAAAGCCGAAGGAAAGACAAAAAGAAGGAAAGGCAGAAAGAGAGAAGGAACTATTGAAAGAAATTAAGAAGGGACATGGAAATGCATAGGGATAAAAGAAGACAGAAAAAAAGGAAAAAGGGAAAAATAAAGGCTATATCGTCAGAATTTGGAATTTTTGTCGACACTTGAAGACGTCGTTTACATCCAATATACTCCATATAAGCCCAGCGTAGAATTTAGTGTCGTAACAAATTAGCCATTGCGACAGTCTGTCACATACGCTGGCATGGAAAATATGTGCAAATGGCCCACCCGCATTGACACAGCAAGAACAGCCAAATAACGAGCCTTATCGCTCTCTTAGGCTATTAATGCTACTTTTTTTTTGTTTGCAAAACTCTAATTGCAATTAATTTCACAATATGAAAAACACCCCGAGCTATTAATTCGGAAGATCCCTCCTTACTTTCCCCAGTATCCCCGAGAACACTGACCACGTTGCGGACTGTTCAGGAATCCGACGTGCAACTTCACAAAGCGAATGCGGTTTGTTGTTTTGAATAGCACATTCATTCACGGGCAGGTCTATCTTCAGTTCGACATCATGCCATCGGAGCTTCTGTGTATCTTTCTGCCTATACACACATAAACACACACACACACGCACGCAAGCACACACACACACCTCACATCTAGCAACAAGCGGTCCACCCGTACGTAAGGCACAGCGTGCAACTGAGTGAGAAGTTGATTTACTGATTAACTGCCTATCGATGACTAAATGACGCACTCATTCAATGACCGCCACTGGCTAATTAAACTACTACGTAACCAACCAATTTGACTGGTTAAGTGAACAAATGAAGATCTAAAGTGACATGACATCAAATTATACCCTTACTGACACTCATACACAAATTAATTATATGGTTGCTAAAGTAGCTATTTATTCACCACGTAACCATCTGTAAAATTAGTAACTAACTCACTGAGTAACCTATTACATAAGAGATCGACATATTCACTAATTAGCTAACTCATTAACCAAATAATTAACCACGTTACCCAAACAACATCGAATTCTCATATGGATTTTCGCGGTCTTGTACTAATTCTGCCCTTCCTGTACATGCATGCCTAATGGAGGTACAAATACATACAATGGAAAAGCTAATAAGCAGAAGACAGAAGTGTCACACTTCACAAATCTTATATTGCTTCCTTGTATTTCGTTCGGTATACGCCATATTGCAAATTAAACATGTCAATGCGATATACTGAGTTTTTTAACTCTGACAGGTCTGTGAGAAATTTGGTTATGTTTTATTTGATGTTCATGTAAGTAGAAACATGGAAAGAAATGCGGCAATAGCCCGACAAGTTCGAGTGTGGCTCACAAAGTGACATTCGTATCAGTGATACAGTCTGCGAGATGTCGAGGGGAGAGGAAAACTTGCAAAACTTTTAGCTGGAAAGCATCAAAGGAGAGACAACATCTCTCACAATTAGATATTACGACTATGAATCTCAGAGACACAGGGTGTCGGATGACTCAGGCTAGGGAGCCTGTGGCGAGCTCAAGTGAACACGGTAATGCGCCACCTGGTTCTACGGAAGTTGTGAATTTCTTTCCCTGCAGATTAATCATCGCCTTTGTACGAAAAAAAGTCCTGAAATTAGTTAGAATTTGGAGATTAACAAAAGCGAACTGGCAGGTAGGCAGACAGACGGACATGCTGTCCCCATTATTCCGCACGTTCACTTCACGGGCTTCACGCAAAGAAAGCACAATAACTCCTACTGCACGTTCTCCCTCAACGAATCCACATTAGCTTACGGAAAGCAGCCTAGTGACACAGTTAAGCGAGGAAGAGTAGCCTAACAAGGCGCGGTGCAGAGAGAGTTTCCACCGAAAGTGAAAGGAGCATATTACGTAGTGAAACGTAACACTACAAGCTTGACTAACACCAGCACTCCACTTCTACAGTTCCGTCGTAATATCACGCACGTGTGGCGTCACCGTCCGGAACTGTTTCTACAAGACATCTCAAACAAACGTGCTTAAGAAAGACTGCTGTCATACCGTTTCCAGCGAACGACCCTAACAGCGAAACAAACTCCATGGTACAGGACTGTCAGAAATTCATATTCCTCATTGACACGCTTAAGAAAACTACTACTACTAACACTACTACCAACATTACCAACTACTACTACTACCACTACTACTAACATTACAAACTACTACTACAACCATCACCACCATCACCACCACCACCACCACCACCAATACTACTACTACTACTACTACTACTACTACTAGGTGCTACACAGAAGACGTTCCATACACTGTACGCTTCAACACAGACTGTAGTAACAAGACGATTAAATCGAGGAGGAAGAAATGGTAGGGTACTTAACACGGATGGCAGAGCATCAGTATGAATATGAAGTGTGAGAAACGTACTCAAAATCAGAATCGCAAAACACAAAGGTAAGTCGTCGTTTAGGAGATGGTGGCTCAGGTGAGGAGAGCACCAAACCACGGTGACAAAATACAGGATATGATTATAAGCAATGCGATTGTGTTGACCACGACCATGGAATTGTGGAGGACATCTGTGGTAAGGCAATGGTGATAAACCTTCCGGTTCCACAGGAGACAGGGCTATTCCTGACTGACTAAGCAACTATCAGATTCCCAAAGAAGCATTACACACTACAGACCAAATTAGTTAGGTTTCAATATAATTCTCCCCAAAACCTCGGCATCCTGAATGATTTCTTGGCTTGAAATTTTAACATTAACACTTTTGTAGGAACTTACGTTTCGCGCTGTATATCTTGCTCATACCACGTCTCTTGCTGCACACATCATAACAATATCAGGTGAAGAGCGCAGATGATGGAGGCAACATTTGTTGCTTCGTTTCTCCTTCCGCCTCAGGTTCAAATACTCCCAAGAACAATGATAAGCAAGACAGGCAATGTACGCATAACTTAACATGTGGCGCGTTCGCCTAATGTTTATACTTCATCGGCTATCCTAGCGGCCGCATACCACTTCACTCGAATTCGGAACCTCTATGGCGATTTTATGCTACCGGCAACAATATGCTGTACTCCGGTCTTCATATACATTTCGCCTGATATTTTTGTGCAACTGTAACAACGTTTCGAGTATCTCGACAGACTGTGAGTGGTGTTGATATTTAAAGAGTGTAGATCTTTGGACTGCTTGAACCTGAAGATGAAGGCAGTAGGACCCCCTGACACGCCGGGGTCTAATCGCTAAACGACAAAGTGTCACATCCCAGAAGTTTCGAATCATGTCTAGACCCAATATCGCTACACACGTAGTGTTCCTTGTGAAACGTAAAAAGCAGAGCGGAAGTTGCGTAATGAATCGACGATCTCAGACGACCAGTACGTTATAAAACGTGCATCAGACGTAATTTCGTAAGCTTTCATTATGAAACCTCAGCAAGGGCAAGTTACAGACACCGTGGTGGAAAAAAGTCCTTAATTCAGTGAAAACTATGTGCACATTTTAGCCTTCTATTAAGTGAACAAGAAATCGGAATAAATTAGGAACAAGTATTTAAAAAGTCATTTGTGTTCATCGCCTTTATATCAATGTGATGCAAGTCTTAATGTTTCCGGCAACCGTTAAGACTACACCAGTCAAATATACACGTGGCAGTTTAGTGCAGGGTATTTTTTTTTTCGGTTCGTAGTGTGAAGGTAAAATACTGGAATAATTTTCGAGGTGCTGGCCATTCCAGCTGAGGTTTCTGCCTTTTCCTCAGTCTCTGTTGGTCATGAGTAAACCCAAACTGGCCTGGAAACACTTTTGGAACAGACCTGCGACAACATACTACGAAAGAAACAAAACATTGACTGTGCACTTTTGTGTATATTTACATTAATAAATACAATTTAATTAGTCGTAAGACTAACATTAGAAGCCTTACGATCACTTCACGTACAACCAGGTTTAACAATAAAAAATTCTACATCCTGCCCACAGAGTGCATTTATGTATTGTGTATGTATGTCAGAAAAAACAGCGACTTTTTCCTTACAGAACATTAACTGATTGCCTTTTTATAACCAAGAAGGAAAGTGTTTACTGCGCGGTACGAACTGGGTCTTTAAAACAGATTACGTGTCAGAGTTAAAAGATTGAAATAATTATCGCAAGTGGTGTACCTGAACTCTATAATTTTGTACTGCAAATTTTATACCTTTAATAATTGCTACTGCCGTTCCCAGTGGCCGCGCGGTCTAAGGCGTAGGTCTTCGGCCGCTCGTCTGCTGAGACTGTGGTTTCGAATCCCACCGGGGGCATGGATGCCTGTCTGTTGTGTGGTGTGTTTTTGTCAGGTAATCACTCGTCCAGAGGAGTCCTACCGACTGTGGTGTGTCGATGAGTGTGATCTAGAAACCTCGTGAATGAGGACGCCCTGGCCCACTGGGGGCTGTTGCGCCAAATAAAAAAACTGAAGTTAATTAGGTTCCCTTCATCTACTCTATGTAAACATTCGAGAAAAACTTAAGACTTACGGCTACGCATCAGTGAAGACGGAGGAACCCGTTAAGCTGATGCAAGTTAACTGAAGTAATCTTCCATCCAAACATTTCAGCCCGCCCCTTTGCCAGGTCAGTGTCAAAACACGACCTTGAATTAGACCACAATTTCTTCACCCCAGAGTCTTACCTACTGTCCCACTATACAGACAGAATACCGCTAAGCAACATAAAAAACAAAGAATCCCACAGAGTTCACGTAATCTCTCTTCGGCTACTTAGTGTTGAATCGTCAGCACAAATATCTCCAAGTATGCAGAATGAAACCTTATTTGATTCTCTTAACTTTGTGTTGGACGCGGACTGTTTGAAGCCCGTGTAAACGGCGGACTGTCTGAAGTTTGTGTAAACAGTGGGAATTTTGTGTAAACGGGTGGCAAAAGCCTGAAATTTGCAAAAATAGCTGACTGTTCAGACCGTGTGTAAACGGCAGATATCCTACGTTTGCTAAACGTTTAGACGCCTGACGTTGGTGTAAACGTTTGACTAACTAACGTGTTAGTAAACAGGTGAGTGTTAAAACTCAGTGTCAACGGCTGTCACCTCACATTTTTTGATCAGTGCCAGGCGCATGAGGCAGCGATTAAAGACCCATGTCAGTACGGTGCCAAGACTTTGTTTATAGCTTTTGCTGCACTATTAGAACTGCCTGAAGCATATGATTATACAAGCTCTGAATGAACCTCATCCTTCAGCGGTTACAAATTTTAATTTCCGTGTAAATTTACCTGGTAACCGTTCCGACGCTGTGGGGTCCGGTGATGCAGCTGCAGGACAAGCATTCGACATCAGCCAGACAGACCCCAGAGACGCGCAGTTCTTTCCGCACAGCTGCAACTCCTCGTTCCAAAAACAGCAAAATTAGACACGGACGTTTAGGGAGAGACTCACGGGTGTTCAGTTAAAACTTACGGACTGAATCGAATCTGGTTATCATGTATCATAACTGCTGCCATGGACAGCGCTTCTCACGGAATTAACTCAACCGTGTTCTTGTTTTCAGCTGTGATGTGACGTAATTTGGTCACTGTTTGTTTCCACTTTTTTCAGTCTGAAACCCAGGCAAAATTTTCAGAAGTGTTTCTTATACAACTCATTGAGTTTTTTTTACCTTGGACAACCCGTTGTGTTTGTATATATTACAAGACAGTTGTCACTCACTATCAACACAACTATTTATTCCGTATTTAATAATTTCCCAACAAGATGCGACTTATTCAGTTTATTACATTTCTGTAGGCAGCTCTACATGTTTCGGGTGTTGACACCCATCATCAGGAGCTGGTACAGCTGTAAATACAGCTTCTGGTGTTGATTAGCCGTTGTTGAGTTGGAACTCAACAACGAGAGCGGATGGTAGTAGACCCGGTTAATCAATACCAGAAGCTGTAATTACAGCTGTACCAGCTCCTGATGATGGGTGTGAACACCCGAAACACGTAGAGCTGCCTACAGAAATGTAATAAACTGAATAAGTCGGATCTTGTTGGGAAATCATTAAATTCGATTCACGATGCACGGACCCATGTATATAAAACATTTATTCCGTTTTATCAGAGAATAACACAGACACATGTTTCGATCACCCAGCGGCCAGCTGCGGCCATTCAAACCATAAAACTACAATTGCAATTGCCAGTTAAGTTTTATATGGGTGGAGTGACAGCTCAACCGTTGGCTGTTATTGAGTGACAATGGAGCCTAGAATGCGTTTGGAAGGTGAAATCAAACTAAAACAGCGACCGAGTTAATAAAGAACAGGTTTATGAGCTGTTGGTCACCAAGGTGAAAAGGACGGGCGAAGACGCAAGTCGTGACACAGCTGAAAAAACACCAACAGTCCTCGAACAGCATTTTGCAAAGATATTAAGAAAATGATTAATTAAAACTTACGGGAGATAGGTGCTGATGCAGTACCTCGTTTAGAGCAGTGAATAGCTTTCTAACAAACCAACAAAGTCAAATTCAAGGACAGAGAAAGAAGATATAAAAACTTACTACAAATTGCAGTTTATTTTTTTTTTAACTTGGCGCAACAGCCCCCAGTGGGCCAGGGTCTCCTCATTATCGAGGCTTCACGATCACACTCAACCACACAAAACTCGCTAGGGCCACCCTGGATGAGTGATCGGCCCGTCGCAGAGACCTCTACCTGACAACACACAGCACTCACACGAGACAAACATCCATGCTCCCGGAGGGATTCGAAACCGCAATCCCAAAAAGCTAGCGGTTGTAGACCCATGCCTTTGACAGCGCGGCCACCGGGATAGGCACTTTATTATTAGTAACAGAACTGGACTAATGTTAAAACTACTAACGTAGTTTTCTATACTGAAACTTATTTGATTTGCTAACACTTAGGTTATTTGACAAAACCGTTCATCCTCAAAGGTGCTGAATCAAAAAAGAAAAAAAGTACCAACCACTAAGACAGCGATAATCGGTACAATTTATGCTGACGTATTTCAATCTGTATTGGTTTTCAGTTAAGAAGCAGGAAACATAAACTGAGTTTATCTGAAGCCCATGACGTTTATGGTTACAACATATAATAGAATAACTTCCGATGGGTTAGAAAATGTACGGCCTCGTTACTTAGAATGGAAGAAACGTCCAATACAGAAATGATAATTACACGTACACAGTGCAAAAATACGTATAAAGGCCTGATTATAGTCGTTGTTTTAATTATGAATATTTTCTAACACTTTCGATGCCATAAGTCTTTCGTTAATAAAAACGACATAAAAGGAGGGCATAGTGAGAAACAAAAGAAGAATAAAACTAGTAAAAAGCAACAAGCAAATAAGAAACGTGGCCAAACGGATGGATAATCCCAGAGCTGCCGTTTTCCTCTCACCTTGGGAAATCAAGGTCTCGGGATTGCCACAGGCTGACCACAAACACAATCTCGCATCTCACTTCAAACTTAAACGTGTGCTGGTGTGTATTCGTAGAGCCACGAAGAGGCGATCTGGTGGATGTCTGGATAGCTCCACAGCCGATAGCTTGGACTCTCCGAAACAGGCGGTCTGGCGGACGTCTATTTGGCTCTACAGCCGATGGCTTGGAGTACCCCAAACAGTGTACTTCACCGGTTCAGCTCCATACCTTTCCTTGTCACGTTCTGTTCAGTTTTAACGTTTTCTGTTACAGTTACAGAGATAAATCATTGAAGTTACAACCATCACTTTAAGAAGCTCTCCGAGGACAAACCTCAGGAGGCTGAGGCGAATCAGCAAATCCTCGGCCCGTACTGCAAACCCTGATACTTTCAGAGCGGACTAATGTAAAGGTTTAAGGGTTCCGTCTCCATGTCACGAGTATTGGGACTGTACGGGTATGAATAACGTCTGATTAGAGAGCCCCCACCCCTCTGCCGGCCTCTGTTACATTTTAAACTTATTCCACTTGAAGCCAAAGAAGCGCACTCGTAACTACATTAATAAAATGAATTACAAGCAATTGAATGCCCAGTTTGGAGTTGCTATCTTTTGTTTACTTTCAGAATTTCAACCTGATTTTCCTAGCCACTCATAACGTATTACAGCCATATTGGCTCTTCATTAAAAAAATGTGACATTGCCCAATCATTACAACACCGTGGCGCATGGGGGAGTAGAGGTAAGGCGCTACGTATTCGAGAGCAGCAGGAGATATGGATGAGGGCTCAACTTTCCGCATCGGCCTCTTTACCACCACTAGACATGAGACTGAACGGGCACTACAACAGTTCTGGAGATACTGGTCATGTGACGGGAACACACGAGATGGGAACATCATCAAGGAATACAGATTTGAAGGATCCGAACAAAGAACGCCTGGGTGAGGTAGATATTCGGAATTAAGTGGTGAAGACGAAATTTAAAATAAAGGGAAAAATGTCCCATTGCTAGACGCCACGTCAAGTACCGGGGGCTTGTACAAACGTTTGTCTTAACACAGGTAAGAGAGTAAGGTTAAGCATGAAAACAGTTGGCAAACGGCCAGTCGGAAGACCTAGAAGAAGTGGGAGGATAAATTGATAACGGATCTTTAAAAAGTAGCACTGAAATGTGACGATACACATCTGTCGAGAAACTGAAGAAAACTACGGTGACGGTGCTTCTTACGTTATTAAACGACGCATTCCACAAAAAGCGTTGAATGTGCAAGGACACAGGTAATGATTTGTAAAATGGCAGTCGTGGTATATGTGAATGTAACATCAGGCATTCAACCAGAAACTAAAAAATAAATCCGAGTGACAAGCGAGTAACCCCAATTATAAACATTTCTTAGTCTATACTAAAAAATGTAAGGTCATTATTCTATCTGACCAATATAATGTGTCTCTTCCGGCTGCTATTCCAACGCGAGTGTGGGCGGCCGTGAGCCGGCTACGGTTTATATAAGCAAGCCGACATGATGGGACAAACGAGAATGGCCAAATAAAATAATGTCTCTGTACAAACTACAGAGCTGAATATATGATGGGTGCCAGTTGCCTACAGCACCGAGCACTTTCTTAAGAAATGTCTCAATGCACGAAACATTTAAAAAATTCACTGTTTGTATTTCCGAATCCGCCACACAGATCGCAGTTACAGCCAGTGGCACACCTGACAGGCTTACTACTCAAATTATTCCAGTTGTTTGACGAGAATTTTTTTAAAGATCTTCGCTCTCCTGCGTAATAACCCAGAAGAGTGCAGATCTAGTCCACCTCACGGCGGCAGCCTGCAGTCACGTACGAATATTGGTTATGTTGCGACTGTAGCCACTCGTGACTCTGAAACTGATTACAGCCAGTTCACAGAGGCCGTATCGCGTGCTTTTAACAGCCAGCTTCACACCCTTCCTTAACGACACCGTACACATGTGCCGTGCTCCCAGTCTTTCTCTGATATATCCTTCCCTGACAAATAATTCGGCGGTGACCACTAAGCAAATAACAGATCTAACCGCACACTGATGTATTGATTCTTCAATGACTGAGAAACACTCCTTCAAGTACGAAAGCTATACAGGTGCTTCAGAAATCGTTAACAGTTATATGGGCTTACGTAAAAGAAATTAATTCAGAGTACAAATGCACGTTGGGTCCTGCAAGCAGTTTCCATTCGTGCCCCACCGACGTCCACGCACGTCCGAAACCGATGCCAAGTTTCTTCAAGATGAGACACGTCTGTGGCGGTAGTACTCAGGTGACGGTATCGACAATCCTTGTTCGCAGTTACTACACATTCTTCGGTTGGTTACAATAAACACCTTCTTATATCACACCCCTAGGCCAGAAATCAAATGGTCTTAGATCTGAAGAAGCTGAGAGCCATCGCAGAGGTCCTTTTCTACCAATCGAACGCCAGAGGAGCTTTCAATCCATCCAAATACATACAATTGCGAACACTTTACGAAGCACTCTGTATATTGTCAAATGTTAGTAACACAGCGAATGATGTGAAAGGAATTTACTGGGAACACCACGCAAAATCTCAGCGAGGATGACAGGTCTCCAGACACAGATTCCAACACGAAACATTCAGATGAAAGGTGCATGCTAACCACTGGACCGTGATATTATATACCTAGATATAAGCTAGCGATATAGGACTGACTTCAGGAGAATCGAGACAGACTGATAATAGGGTAAGCGAACTGAGCATGGTGAAATTTGGACGTCAAACGTTCGAAAGCGTGATGAGGAAAAGAAAAAGTATAACGCAATCCTTCCTGCGTCGACAAAGAAATAATGACGTGTATAGGAGTAAAAACATAGAAGAAGGTTTTGTTCCGTGCTCACTTTCGACTGTATCCGTCGAATGTTGCAACATACGGAAACCAGCGCCAGCGTGAAATGATAGCAAGACCTACGTCAAGCGGCGACAATTCGGTCTGCGGATTCGCGCGTCATTGCTACAATGCTTTCGGTATCCGAATTTGGTAGCGTGTACCAATTCTGATACAACGTAATACAGTAGCAATTTAATTCTCCGTTACACTACTGAGCACTGGAAAACCTTTCTTTGTGCGGCGCGTTTTGCAAACGCGGCATTTGTAATGTTATTTATGTGGCTGGATTTGATATTCGTTTCTTGCAAAACCTCTTTCACCGACTAGTAGTACAAGGATGGAGAAGATCAGCTGGACTGATCGTGTCAAAAGAAGAAGTATTACGTGGAGTCGAGTGGGGGGGGGGGGGGAAATCCTACATAACATAAAACGAAAGAAGGCTAACTGGATTGGCTACGTCTTGCGTAGGAACTGCTTTCTAAGACATGTTACTGAAGGAAAGATGTAGCAAAAGATAGAAGGGACGAGGAAGAAGACGTAAGTAGCTGCTGGGATAACCTTAAGGAAACAAGATAAAGGTAAAAAGGTAAAGTGATCCCGTTACAGGCCCGGTGTGGCCCAGAGGGTGGGTAGAGGTATAGCTCTACCCTTCCATGACCGTTGCGTTAGAAGGGGGTGAGTGGTTAGCAGCACGCCCCGGCTGCACTTTACCTCCGAGAAAGATCCGGTACCCATTTTACAGGAGGCTGGGTGGGCCCCAGGGCCGGTCTGGACGGGCGGAAAATATCGCCCCCACCGGGATTCGATCCCGGCCGTCCAGCACGCAGTCAGTCGCTACACCAACTGAGCTACCCGGCCCACAAGTAAACAAGTAGAGACTGCAAATTAAAGGAGGAAGTACTAGATCGCACTGCCTGGAGAAGTCGCAACTATCGTAGACAGAAAACGTCACAATCACTGCGGCTGCAAACCAAAGGATGAAATTTTTTTACAGCGTTTATTTATAAACAGGAGGCGGGAGAGCTGGACTGCATGATGAAAGGCTGCGGACTGCAAAATCAAGATATCATGGTTCGATTTTCGACAGAAGCAAGAGTTATCTCGTCTCCAAAAGGCCCAGACCGGCTCTGGGGCCCACCATTCCTCCTCTTAATGGATGCCTTCATAGTGTGGACGTGGACAGGGACAGCTGTACCTTTACCTTTACAATGAAAGGCAAGGACTACACTGAACGCCTCTGTCACATATACTTTCCGTGCGGTTAATGCAGCCGAAGTGTGAAGCTGACAATTCACCTCCATCAAGTTACGAGGTTTAGAATGAGTACAGCTCCCCCATATGCCTTCATGGTGTGCACAGCGACATCTTTACCTTGACCTTAATTCAAAATTTAACATTTCAAACAATAAAATTTTTATAATCAGGCATGTACAAATATATTGTAGAATGATTCACTCTTGGAACATATGGGCTAAATTTAACGCGAGCTTCATGTAAACTACGATTAGTGTTTCTCATAGGACCGACGAACAAACAGTGAAATTCAAACTAACTTCACTGTAGACCCCAAAACAAAATTCCATTACAATCCTCAGTAGCTAACGTGATGAAATAAGCATATGGACAGAATTACAATGCCTTTATATATGTATTCCCTGCAAACAACACATAAACGTATACATTATCAACCCTGAATATTAAGGCATTACGAGGAAAGCAGGGTATAAAAATGAAACTGCTATAATAATTTTTATAATAGCACACATGACGTTAGAAACGCGTGACGCTTTAGATAAACCGGTGGACTGAAGGATACAACTGCAACCTATTCCACACTGTAAAGGTAAAGCAGTCCCATTAGAGGCCTGGACAGGCCCAGAGGGTTCCAGGAAGTTAAGGTTCCCAGATTTCATGACAACGGCACAGTATGGTGGTAGATTGTCAGCCTTACGCACCGGCCGCCTTTACCCCCAGGAAATACTCCTGGTACTCATTTATGTTCGAGGCTGAGTCGACCCCAGGGCCACAGTGCGATCGGAAGGATTTTATGTCAATGAAATATCCACTGACACCAGCTGGGATCGAACCAGCGACCTTTCGATTTGTATCACAGAACTTTAACCACTGTGCTACCGCGGTCCCCCTATTCCACACTGTTCTTCAGGTAAACTGCAGCAGACCAATAAAGATTAAATAAACCCACACCAAGTTTTATAAAACGCCCATACTCAGAAGACACACATTCACCACTATATACATGAATTCCCCATCTGACTTAATTTAAGGTCACATTTTATATTACAGAGCAACTGACTAAGGGCTGGACGGTCCGGGATCGAATCCCGGTGGGGACGAGATTTTCCGCCCGTCCAGACTGGCCCTGGGACCCATTCAGCCTCCTGTAAAATTGGTACCGGGTCTTTCCCGGGGGTAAAGTGCGGCCCAGGGCGTGCTGCTGACCACTCACCACCTTCTAGTACCGCGGTCATGGAAGAGTAGAGCTATGCCTGTACCCACCCTCTGGGCCACACCGGGCCTGTAACGGGATCACTTTACCTTATTTTTTTTATATTACAGAAGCTCGGAAAGATTTTCGGACAAAATATGCACAATTTCTCGGGACAAAAAATTCGTATTACATAACTGCAGATGCACCAACGCGGTGTAATCCTGTCTGTCAGTACTTACGTAGGTCTCTCACTTCGTAAAGTATTCATAATATCGGCCACTTCAAGTAAAAATCGCAGAGATTAATCAGATGCACATTTCGTCATAACTCTTAGGTACAACGAACCGTTTTCGATCAAATAAACACGGTCCACTCGAGCGTCATGTGCAGTGTGGTTTGTATTTTTCGTACTATTTACAAAAACAGAACCAAATTAGCTCCAACACTCTTAACGTGGACCCGCGATACCAAATTTAATCTGAAATTAATGTAGGTCATACCGCTGCGTTTTTTTAAAGTAAAATCTCTCAATAATTGACCGTCAAACACAGTAAGTTATTGTTTACAATCACAGCTAAGTGTTTCAGTTTAATTCAAGACACATTCAAGCTTTTGAAAATCAAACAAAGTGATAACCATATGCGTTATTTGATTTTCAGAACTGATATCTCATTTTTCATTACGTCACATGTAATATGTTCGTAAGGTATCATAACTTGAACATAACTGAGCGAACATACACAGACGAACCCGATTATAACGACATCGGTTTATACAACACCTCGCCTACAGCGTCAGATATCCTGCGGTACCAATTAATTCCTCACTGTTAACCACAGCATTGTACTGCTCAGTTATAACAAAACACAACGTGCAGCTACATCCCTCCAACGTGGCCAAGCTTGGCCACGTTGGAGGGATGCAGCTGCACAAAAAATATGACCAGTACCGGAGGCTGTAGTTATAGTTTTGTGTACTCCTGATGAAGGGTGTGGCTGACATCCGAAACATGTAGAGTGAACTTGCAGAATAATAGACTGCTTTGTGTTGCATCTCGTTAGACAGTTATTAATATAGATCAGCGATACACGGAACCATAAGCATAAAACTTACGCAACATATTTCCTTATTTATATCATGTGTAACCTAATTAAGGACACTGTCGGTGGCTCATGGTACGCCGTGTAATGACGCGGACATAACGCGGTAGGAGACGGTTCAGGCCTAATTTGAGCACTTGTCTGCGGGGACTGAGAAGCACCACGAAAAATCTCAGCATAGTGGCTGTCGCGGCCGAAGATTCGAACTAGGTACCTTCCATATATGGGCTAAGTCAGACGTGTCAGCGCTTGCATCAAGTTAACCCTTACCCTGCTAACGTCGAGAATATGGCGAGCTCCTAATAATGCCAGCAAATGGCAGATGGGATCTAACTCGGCGTTTAAAGGGTTTAGGCGCTAGCTTAGTGGACAGACGGCATGGCCTCTAGCCGAGTGATATATTGGTGCTTTGCACTTCCCTTTATCAGGTGTGTGCCGTGTTGTCGTTCGAGTTATCTGAAAATGTTGCACGGTTGCCATGTTTTCACTTTCCTACGAAAATTATTCTAAAAATAAATACGTAGTTTTGATACTCCGTCAACTTACTAAAGCTTCTGGACTTGGAATTCAGTGACACTAGCACTGTTCCGACGGCCATATTAATTGCGGTCGAATTAAAACAAGTACCAAATTTTGAGCGAAAATAATATGCTGGCCACATCACATTTCGCGAAACTGTGGAAAATAGTGTACATCGACTAGTTTGTGAGAGTCTGCGATTGAATCAGGCGGAAGAACAAGCACGCAGGATGAGCAGAAAAGTGCGCTGTTTTTTTCCCCAAATCGTAGCACTAAATTTCAACACGCAGTGCAAGCACTGTCTCTTCCTAAATAAATCACAATGCCCTAGAAGGAAAACCCGAATTTTCAGCACTCTTCTTAGCAGTGACCACCGTGATGAACATAGAGCTAGATCCAACCACCTTCCGCCCTCATCACCTTTTCTTTAAAATAGACCATTCCTTCGGTTTCTAAATGTCCATTTTGCAACCAAAAAAAATTTTCCTGTGACCCGATTCCGGGTCATGGCCTCCCATTGCGGGGTTTCACGATCACACTCAGACACACCCAACTCGGGAGGACTCCTCTGGACGAGTGATCAGCCCGACGCAGTGACCTGTACCTGACAACACTCAACACAAGCAACAGACAAACATCCATGCCCCTGGCGGCATTCGAACCCACAATCCCAGCCATCCAGCGGCCGCAGACCCACGCCTCAGACTGCATGGCCACTGGACTCTTTATAAGAGTCCCTACCAAATCTAATTTGCGTTTCTTATTTACCATTCTCAAGGAGCCTAAACTGCGGGCTACCTTTGTCCTCCTTCAGGTACAAATTTTTTCATACACTTGTAACATTTATGTCCCTCCATGTCACCTTGCTTAGCTACGGAAAAAGCGCCTTCCACCGGAGCCATTTATTACTGGTATTGAGCAACGCCGGCAGCCTTATTTCTTGTTGGTCCACTGGATTATGTCAGGCGCTGCAGTGCAAGGAAATACTTTCATCCGAGTGGCACTTTCCCTGGCAACAGCGTCACCGACATCCTTTTATAGCAAAGTGACACTGCATACTTCACAGACGTGGCACAGTTCCACTGAACGACCCAAATGACGGAATTATATGTTATGTAGTATTTTAGGCACAAATTGAGTAACAGCATGTCACATCTACAGGGGTCTTAAACAAAGTACACGCATTGCAGTACCTTCACAAATAGTGACGACGAAACCACTTCGAGAATGGCTAACAGGAAGAACAACCGGTAAATGGGAGGCTAACCACTAAGATACATTCAGCAAGATCGTGTTCGATGGGAGGATGATAAGCCTAGAATATCATTACCAATGGCTGGTTTTTGTACGATTTGGGCTGAACATTAGGGAGGACTAACACAAAGCTGTAGTGCGTATATATCTATATATACATACAGTCATGAACACAACAATATTACAGTTAGTAGCGATATATAATATACAACTACATGTTTCGACCCTGTATGTAGGCCATCATCAGGTTGTCCAAAGAACTTATTAAGTGACTACATAGTATGTGTGGTATGTTTGGAAGGGGGACGAAATCTCGCCTTACATCGTAAATCGTGGGATTAGTAAGAGTTGCCAACATTTATATTGATGTGTACTTCAGGGCCGAAACATGTAGTTGCATATTATACATAGCTACGAACTGTAATATTGCTGTGTTCATGACTGTATGTATATATAGATATACACACACTACAGCTTTGTGTTACTGACCTAACACAACGGGGATGACGCACTTTAAGATTTGGAAGAACAGTAGGAGGGTTACTTATCGTATCGTGTTTGAGGTAGCAGAAATAACAGCGTCATTTAACATGAACGCTGTAGGGATTTTGTAAGATGATACATGTTCCATGACCGGAAAATTAGTAACCTTTATTTCTTTGTACAAGGTAACATAACAACAGACTCATATAAAATGCACGTAAAACGTCGGCTGCATAAATAAATACACCATTCAAGTTAGGCATGTTGAATTTCGGTACGGCAATAGATCGTAAATACGCCAAAACTTATTTATTTCACGATAAAATTTAGGATTCTGTCTGCTGCGCGAAATATGTACAGACGTCACGCCTCATAACTGATTGGTAATGAGACTCTATATGCTTATTTGATATTCAAAGGACAGTGCATCGTGATATGTTCTTATAATAAAAGCCAACAAAATGCACTGTTTTTCAACTTTATTTTGATAAAGAACTCTACATGTTTCGGACAGACTTACTGTCCATCATCAGGAGTCTCAACACTGTATACACAGCAATAGGTATTTGTGGCATGCTAGTTATGTCGACAGTCTGCTAGCAGACAGTCAACATCACTAGTCTGACAAATAGCAGATGCTGTGAATACAGTATTAAGACTCCTGATGATGGACAGTAAGTCTGTCCGAAACATGTAGAGGTCTTTACCAAAATAAAGTTGAAAAGCGGTGCATCTTGTTGGCTTTTATTGTTAAGAGTATATAAGCTTACTGGTAGAAGTTATTTACATAAATGAATTAATGCCAATGGTATTTCGAAAGTTCTGACGGCGAGCACTTGATAGCTTTGTCGCTACAGTCCATTTCTTGTCGACTGGTAGCGTCTCAGTGTAACTTTGTCACAAGTCCCTCCCAGGGGTGCCTGCTTTTGTCAATAAATAGTTTCAATAATTTATCAGATTACTTGTACACGGACGACTGCAGTGGACAGGTGTACTTCAGTTCGTACTGCGCAGGTTTCGAATGTTTGCTTAGCTCTTTTGCATACTTCACTGGCCTTGATATACATATCAATTATTTCTTCCATAGCAAATCACGCTACATTTTATCATAACGCATTAGTGTTCGTTGTAAAGCGTACACAATAATTGTTTCTGTACATGACACGAAGGCATATACCGGAAAATAAGATACACACACACACACATTCTTAACCGCGGTACTAGACGGAGGTGAGTGCTAATGTTGCGTTGCTGCAGCTTTACCCCACTCAAAGCGTTCATGGTATCCGTTGAAAAGGAGGCTGTGTGGACCCCAGAGCGGTCTGGAAGCTTTGGAAACAAAATCTCTTGCTCCTGCCGGGATTCAATCTCCACTTCGTCCAATCCGTGGTCACTAGACTGGGTACGTTGTGTTTTCATTAAATGCTAAAAGCACAGAAATAAAAAAAATTTGAAATACTTGCAGATTTTAATTGGCTCTCCATGTTTTACGTTCAGTACGGTACATACTGGGGGCCGCGGTAGCACAGCAGTTAAGGTTCTGTGGTACAAATCGGAAGGTCGCTGGTTCGATTCCAGATGGTGTCATTGGAATTTCTCATTGACATAATCCTTCCGATCGCACTATGGCCCTGGGGTCGACTCAGCCTCTAACAGAAATGAGTA
>Ga0123354_10003488_pt1 | contig 21733 bp, 15 predicted proteins | sample TergutLab28metaG_2_FD_97872 | JGI IMG/M metagenome (GOLD analysis project Ga0123354, IMG submission 97872) | Labiotermes labralis P4 segment gut microbial communities from Petit-Saut dam, French Guiana - Lab288 P4 | ecosystem: Host-associated > Arthropoda: Insects > Digestive system > Gut ... | reverse complement strand
TACGTGAGGAGCATCTGATATCGTCACTCTCTTTGGGTGACTGTTCAGTATATAGGTTACGAGAGGAGCATCTGATATCGTCAATCTCTTTGGATGACTGTCCAGTACACAGGTTACAAGAGGAGCATCTGATATCGTCACTCTCTTTGGGTGACTGTTCAGTACACAGGTTACGAGAGGACTCTCGTAACCTGTGTACTGAACAGTCACCCAAAGAGAGTGACGATATCAGATGCTGTGTTAATACAATTGTCCTCCTGAAGATGAGCACAATAGTGCTCAAAACATGTAGAGGAATGTAATAAATGTATTAAAATAAAGACTTTGTGCATCAAGTTAGTAAAAAACACTATCACCATAATCATAACCTCATTTTACAAGGTGTTACTTCTAAGTGACACAAGCTACCACTTTTAAATGACCAATAAATAACTCAACGGATTCTACCCTCCTTCCAAGCAACAGAAGAGTTTTGTACTACCTGCAGTTGTGTCACTGTATCACACTACATCGAATAATACACCCACCACAAATAAGAGGATATAATTGTGATTTCCTAGATATATGTTGCTTAGTACAGAATATCAAACAAACAGTTAAGGTACAGATGGTCATGTTATTGGAAGATTACCTTGCACTGATTCATAAAAACACTTCCTTATAAAAAAGTAAAGCTATAGCAAAATTTTTACACTGTTCTTTTAGATGGTTACATGAAAATAAAGACAAAGTCTGGGACTCGAAACCTACATGTCATGGGTCAGCGGACCATAGCGGACAGCATATTGAAGATATGACTTTTGATGACCTCTGTGCTGGACAATGGGCAAGCATGACCAAATTATCTCCACGATTACCCATAAAGTGAAATTAATTATGTCAATAACATGTAATATACGTATGTCATAATAAAGGCATTACTGTACCCTGTGTTTGCTACTTGCATGATTACCAGTTTCCTATTCCACATCAACCAACCACAGTACAGAATTTTAAAGCACTCAACACACATTTACACTTTTCATTTTAAAATGTACGTGTCCAACCTAAAAGTACAAATTACATGCAACTGTATATACTTACTGATATTATAATTAACTAAATCAACTTGATGTATGTCAGAGTATGAGCACAGAACACAGTGGCTGACAAAACGAATTTAACGAAATCAATAACTTTCAAGATACCAGAAATGGGGAAATGCCATGCACATGGAGGTAGAAACAAACATAATGATAAGATTCAAGTATCATCAAAATCAATAAGTTTTAAAAACCCAGAGATGGTGAAACTTCAAGCACACTATTCAAGTCTCATCAAAATCAATAAGTTTTAAAAACCCAGAGATGGTGAAACTCCAAGCACACTGCAGGTATAATCCTAAGAACTAAGTCTCGTTATATAAGCTTAGATTTCATTTCTGAACCCGAGGCTAAATATCCTGAAATTCAGGCCTCCCCCACTCCCCAGGCAAATGCAGAGACACTACCTCAATGAATGGATATAGCCGTTTCATTATAAATGTCTTTCAATTCACCATTCAGCTATCCTCTAATTCAGTGCCCCATCACCTATGTATCTGAGACAGAATCATTTAATACACCAAAAAAATGTTTATTTTTTAGAATTTAATATGACTTGTAAAAATTTGTGAGATCAAACAAATTCAATATATATGCATTTTATTTGGGGTTTTAAATGTCATGTATTTAATGCCTGAGAATGGTCAGTATGACCAAAACATGTTACTTGTATGGATGGCATTAATAAAATTTGTTGTGTTTTACAGATATACATTCATCAATTTTTAAACCAAGAAAAGCATGCAACAGTCATATCATTACAGATGCTGTCTGAGGTCATTTAATGATATTGCACAGGCTTATGGAATAATGAATGAGACTGGAATGCAAGCATGAGTGATTAGTAAAGAGTAACAATGTCTACCTGCCTATAGAGATGGAAAAAAACCATAGAAAAAATTGGTAGCCCAGCTGGGATATGAACCAAGTCGGAACAGCATAAAAGTCTAGAATGCCAAAACTGGCAATCATTTAATCACCACCAATTAAGGACACAAGTTGCAATGAGATATTACTGTTAACAGTAAGAAGAATTTAAAAAAACATCGGTTGAGACAATAACACTTACATGGCAAAGAAGCTGTGAGGAAGCAAGCAATGGACAGTGGGGCTACAACAGATATTGTTAAGTTTGAAAATAGTATTCAGTTTGGCCCTCCATTCTGTTTGTCTAAAAGTCAACAACATGTACATATTCAGTATGAATGGAATAATGACATGAGATCTGAAATTCTGACTGTCAGGAGCTTGTCTATTAAAGGTTCAGTGAAAGCAGTAGGAGAATTAGCAAAGTGTGTTAGAATTAGTACCAGAACAGGAGCGCAGATGGGCCAAGGGTGACACAACCAGCAGATGACTAATACATGTTTCTGTGGCAAATGGAATGATAATAAGCACATAGCAGGGGAATTCATACCATAAACAATAAGATCGGAAACTAAGAGGCTTGCCAGTAGTTTGTCTGTAATAGGATTTCACACCAGATTACTCTTTTGAATGTGCAAGACCCAAGTCAGGACCAAAGTTATGACACAAAAATCATTTTCAATCATGGACAGAAGAGCAGTGGTTTGAGAATGACTAGGTTAGGTTTCGTACATACAATTTTTACTACAAATTATTCCATAATTCTGGGAACTTTTTGATTCTCTTGCATACTTTCAACACTATGAATAACTACAGTGGTTCCATTCTTCACAAGCAATCAACTGCGGTGCAACTTCATCCATTAACTTTGGTTCAAACCCAGTCATGCTATTCCTGTTTCTCCATCCAATCAGGAAGTGTGAGCCACTGTAGAGGAAGAACAACTGCCTAGAAAAAGGCAGCCCTAGAACCCAGAATCTGTCTTGACAATTTTTCCCAAAACTGAGTTCACTTTCAATTTCTAACAATTACTCAGATTAGGGTAGACTGGATTGATCTAACTAAAGATAGGGGGACAAAATGGTAGGTTCATGTAAACAAGGAATTGAACCTTCAGGTTCCATCAAATAAGGGGAATTTCTTGACTACCTGAGGAACCACTGGCTTTCGAAGAAGGACTCTGCTCCATGCAGTGTATAAACAACATTAGTTTTTTTATCATGAGAATTTAAAATCATTTGCTACTACTTGCTCAAGGGAATGTGCATACAGAAAATTACTCTGTACCTGTATCCATTCACTCAGTATTTATAAATTATAAATTCTTAGCAGGCCACAAGTGATCAATCATAGCTACATATTTATTTGGGCAGAGAGGATATTTTCTATAGGATTTACTGCAATATCTTAACTCCAGTTAATAAAGAGGCCAAACATAGGCACTATAACAAACAGATATTAGAGCCCAATGATGAAGTAAGATGGTATGGAAAATTATTAAAATGGAAACACACAAATACTGTACAGTTGAACACACCACATCATTAAAAATATATGATATCAACATAAACAGTCTTAAACTTAGCAAACTCTTTCAGCACTTATTTTATAATAACTGCAGGAAGACTGCATGATACACACAACCCAACACACTAAGAGACAACAATGCACCTGTCTGGAACACCACCCAGAACCTTTCCAAATATAAATCTTAATGAAGGCAGAAGCATCAATAACTTTCTAAAACTAAAACTAAAATTAAATACATAAATAAAATAAAAATAAATAAATAAATAAATATGATGGAATATTGACAGCATTACTCAAAACTTTTTCTGGCTGCATTAGTGTTCCTCTATGCTCTCTCTGTAATCAGTCAGTGTATGAGAAAACCTCTCCATAATAAACCAATATTCAAAAGTTAAACCTCCATACAAAATGGTTAACAAAATCTTGTGTATCTAAATACAGGTCAGTTTAATTACTGAATCCATTTTCTAAAATCTTCGAAGATGTTTTGTATAAAAGGATAATTGATTTCCTAAACTTCAATGTCTTCACAAGGCAGCAGCTCAGACTTAGAAGAGGATACAGCCCCATAGAATTTCACAGATGAAATTTTATATGCCCTTATTTAAAACATCAATGTACTAAGGTTTTTGACTGAGTGAATAATGCCAACTTACCATCAAAATTAATATTTATGGTATTCAAGGCAAAGTTGGACAATGGTTTGCATCATACCTTAATGATAGAATAATTATCCACAACTGAACAATTACAGCCTTTAGTACACACCTTGTATTATTATATGCCTTGCAACAAACTAAGGTATTATCAAGGTCTATGTTGTTTTTTACTTACAATCCATGCTAATATCAGAGGGTATTTAATACAAAAAAAAATTTTAGTAAAGTATTAAGACTTTAAATAGCTCTTCATACTCAAAAATATTAATATTATTTTTACCTGCATATCCACCATAGTTGTCTCATGGCTACATATGTTTCTTTATTTCCACTATTCACACTTGTTACACACAAGGCACTGCATTTCATAATATTGTACTTGTAACTTCTTGGGTTTGTCATGAGTGTATATTTTGTGTAAAAATATAAAAGTAAAGTTGTCCCTGTCCACTCCATGAAGGCACACAGGAAGAATGGGAGTATAGCTCCACTAATTCTCATGCTCGGTATTAATGGTTGTAAGTGTTTAGCCTTACACCCTGGCACCTCTCCATTGTATATGAAGCCATGCATACCCGAGACCCGGTCTGGACGTTTAGGGAGTGAGGAATCACCTGCCCCTGCCGAGATCTAACGTTACGCGGCGTTTTTCCTTTATTTGTGCCAGTGATGCTTGCTCTTTATCAGCAACCGTACTTTTGTTTCCTCTCACGTAATTGTTGTACTCTTCTGTTACTTGTGCCCTAGGTATTTTTATTTTTGTAACTGGTATACGTCGTGCAGTGTGCAGTGGTACAATGTCTTACTATATTTTTAGTGGGAATACTGATTTCCTTACACAATGGTTATAAACAGCTACACAAACCATGTACTTCGTGTTTGAATTGTGTTACTTCATTTTCATACTATGTATGGCATTTTATCGATCTCTGCAATGTAAAGAAATTCTACATTCTAATTGCCGAAACGTTGCGTTCTTTTATAAATGCAAAAGGATGACAAGTTAGAAATCTAGGAGTTCTACGTGTAACAGACCCCAATCAGAATCTCTTACATTCGCAGAGACAAAGCCTTTGTTTTTAACCCCTAGTCCTTGCAATACAGGCATTTCTTGTAGTCATGTTGGCTATTAGGGTTGTATCGTAAATGATGATTGGCTGCACTGTCCACAACAGAAAAATGACTGCGAAATACGAAACAAAAGACAAATTGTATGCGTGCGTGATGTGTGACAGTGTGAATGTTAATCTGTATATGGTTTATTAATTTTATTACAAAATGGGTAGAACAGTGATTGCAGAAGATAATTTGCTGCCTTATTTAGTTCAGCTTGCAAAACCAGACTGTTATGTGATAGGGATAATTCTCGGTCAGGTGAGGTAAATTAATATTACCGTACGGTGACTATTAGCTAACAAACTTGTCATGCTTCCTGAAAATGTTTAGTGCAGAGTCGTGTCGACTTTAATTAAGCAAAGCTAAACACTAGCTCTACACATAATGTGTAGAGAATGTTTGAAAAGATGGAATGTTTCGGAAGAACATTAACAAGTGAAAGTAAGGTTAATGAAACCAGAAACCTGCTTTCCAGAATGTTGAAAACTAGGATATCCAATAATTTCGCATTTGTTTCTTGTGGGTGTGAAAAGTAGTCTCACTGAGGGAAAAACGTGCGAACGTTTAATTCAAGCGGTTGAAAAGAAAATGCCCAAGAGCATTTATGAATTGAGCAATTAAGATATGACATCACTTAATCAGGTCACCTAGCTGTACAATGACGCAGAATATGTTAGAATCTAAGACGCAGGATTAACATATTTTAACTTCTCAGACTGCAGATCAGCGTGATTATGTGGTTCATCTGGCACGAACACCACGCCCAGCATCAAAAGATGTGAAAGATGAAAGTGCAGGAGGTACAGCTGAGACTCAAAGTAAAGTGGAACATCTGAAACCACTCAAGTCTGTGCAGGATATCCAAGAAGCCTGGGTCACAGATCATGCAAAACATGTTGGTATTCATAGAGATTTATATAAGGGAGGTCATAGTTTTAAATTCATGATAAAGAACAAGAGCCATACACCAAGTGAAAACCGCACATGAAGGTAAAGATCACTAGTGTAGACTCTATTTTGTGCATGCCATGGCACAGACGGTTAGCTGTCAGTCTGTCACTATAGTTCTGGGTTCAGTCTGAGGCCAATTTATCTGGGATATGTGGTAAACAAAGTGGCAGTGGGACTGGTTTTTCCCCAAATATGTCAGTTTTCCTGCCAGTATCATTCCACCAATGCTCCATACTCATTCATTTATCATTCACATTACATAGAGTGTTAGTAGTTTACAGCATTGTTAACCCTTCTGGGATGGATTCAAGAATGCACTTTGGCATTTGGTACCTTAGGTCAGAAAATAATGTTACATGTTCACATTTATATTATTTTTAAAATATAAGGAACATTTAAAAATGATATAAATTACTCTTGTCTGTATGGGAAATGGCTGAAATACCAACTGGAATCATTGTTATAGGTTACACGGATGTTGCCAGGAGGAATGTGGGTCTTGGGTCTTTTCATTGTTGGTCCAGGGGATGTGTTTGGTGACCAGAAGGCTGTATCTCGGTTACGTGCTGTTCTGCATCATATCAAAAAGAATTTATCAAACAACTGCTTTCTTCATGGAAACAGCCCAAGTTCAGATAAACTGGTTTTACACTTATGCAGTACTACTCAGAGGTAAAGCCTCATATTCCAAGTATAATACATTAATCATACCTAAATGAATGTCTTATGGGTAACATAATTTTCTTTACAGGTATACATGCAAGTCATTTGACACCAATAACTTGAACAGTTCAATTTACCCTGTTGAGTGGAAGTTCCAGACCAAGGCAAACAGATGGCACCAGTTAGACTGCCAGTATGACCTAGATCTAATATATCCAACCAGTATAGATAAACAGACACAGTCACTGAAAAAGAATTTACAGGTAAACTGCTTGTACTGTAAATGAACTGTTTTAAAGGCAGTGGGGTGCGTACTGTCCGTAGCCTGTATGATTACATTTACCGCAGCAGTAATTAATGTACATTGGTGTTAGAGGATATCTCTTGCAAAGTTTCTGACATTATCATCTCATTCCCACAGCCCTTTGTATTTATCTTCAAATTACTGATACATATTGGCTGCATTGAATAGTTGGTTTAAAAATAGTAGTTTCTAATTTACTCTATACAAGATATTATGTCAATTAATTCAGTGCAATTGATGTCATTATAGTGTCCAGTGTTTTCCTTTCGGCTCATCTGTAATTATTTGCAGAAACTGTTTGTGTCACCTGCTACTGTCATTGCGAGTTCCATAATTATATGTTATAATGTACCAAATTTTCTAGTTATATATTCCCTGGGATGCAAAAAACAGAAATACTTCTTTCTGTATAAATGTCTCTTTTTATTGTGCCTCTGAACATGGCAGCTGTATATGACAGTACGCCTGCATCAGCTGGGACATTCCATTGAGATCTGCCATGCTCAGGAGCACAATAAAGGAACTTTAGGTAGTGTAGTATCTGGCAGGTTTCCTATTTTAGAACATGTCCTGAACATTCTGACTCTCTTCACTCCCTCCCACAGCTTCCAGGATAATGCCTTGAAATGATCAGGAGTTCTTTTTTTCTACCTTTATCCACAATACACAATCCCAATCTTACACAATTGTACAGTATCTTTACTATTAATAATGCATCATTATTCAATACCTATGAACTGAGTGAAAACTAATCTCTGACATACTTGGTATATCATCTGGGATGATTGCTTCAGCACTGCAATTGGCATATCAACTGATCTGTCATGCATATGACACTGGACATTTATGTTGTGTATCCACCGCCAGTAAACATACGACTTAAAGCTAGGCAACGACAAATGTTACAGTACAGTGTATTACCCTTTGTAACCTGCTGTCACTACATCAGATATATAGTTCCAATTAATAATGCTCATGTTTAGGATATGTTAGCAGCTGTGAGTGACAGTGTCAAATCAGCTGTCTGCATGATTGATGGAGAGCTGAAAGATTCATCTGAGGTACTGGATGCATTTGGAAAGAAGAAACCAAAAGCCAGCAAGAAAGGTGGCAACACCGGAGAAGTGAAGACACTAAATGTCACTTTATACATTCCGTGTGTAAGTTTAAAATCAGTGGCTCATTTTACATTACATTTTACCTTTTCAACCCCTCCTTTCAGGCATTCTTAAAGAGCCATATGTTCCCACATAGGCATATCTTGGCTTATAACAATTTACAATGCCTCTCTTCCTTGTAAACAGGTGACTTAGACACCTCTATTCTGCATCCTGTAGAACACAGGGTTTTCATTATTTTCTGTCTTTACACCACACATATAATTGTTTTGAAAATATTCATATTTTTATGTGCCCTGCTTCAACTCAGTATACCAAACAAAATTCTTAGGTAGAAAAAATAATGGGGGGAGCGCATTTCTCCCCTGTACCCCCCAAGTTATGCCAATGGCTTCTCATTTAGTAATAGTGCTGTGAGTGGTTTGCCCTTAGCCCACATTCCCATCATCCTTCCCTGGCTATTTTTGTAATTTGACTTAACCCTTCTACCTTGAAAATGGAGGCAACACATTCTGAAATGCTGCTACCTCACATAACATCCCAGAAGACACTAGTCTTGCAATTATTTAGGTAAACCTACAAAACCTTGGGTATCCATCCTTCTGTTTTGTATCCCAGAACTGATACGTTACCCTCCCTACTGCAAAAACCTTATGAAGCCTAATTCAGTGTATTTAACATGTTCAGTATGGACAGTGAGCTTCTTCATGTCGAAAATGCACTCATGCTTCAAGGCTGGACATGTAAACCTTCTTCAAACCCACCTGTAACTGCATGTTGTTATCTTTAGTAGGAAGTGTGTATTCCCATTACAACTGAACTCTTAACTCAACAGTTTTTTCTGTCAAAGTATAAAAAATGAACTGCAAGACAGAATTAATGTCAGTTGCTGATTCATTACACTGAGTGTTTGCTATCATAGAGTAATAGTGAAGCAGAGTGGCAACTTACTGTTTTACAGCTCAATACCTTAACTGGTTTGTGGGCCGGGTAGCTCAGTTGGTATAGTGACTGACTACGGGCTGGACGGTCCGGGTGGGGACAAGATTTTCTGCCTGTCCAGACCGGCCCTGTGGCCCACCCAGCCTCCTGTAAAATAAGTACCAGATCTTTCCCGGGGGTAAAGTGCGGCCAGGGCATGCTGCTGACCACTCACCCCCTTCTAGTGCTGCGGTCATGGTAGAATAGAGCTATACCTCTACCCACCCTCTAGGCCACACTGGGCCTGTAACAGGAAAACTTTACCGTAACTGGTTATGGGCTGGATGACTAGAATTTTATTCCTGGTGTGAGATGGATCCATTCGTTCATTGTGATTCCCAGACCAGATCTTGGACTCACCCAGTCTTGAGGCCTCTTTCCACATGATGCAGTGTCTACAACTCGAAAAATGAGACGTGTCATTTTCCCCCTCCTCACATAGTATTGTTGGATGAAATAAAGGTGGAGGTGACGAGGAGCTTCCACGAGGAAACGGGATATGCATACAAATTTTGGTTTGACAGTTGGTTCACTTATTATTTACTGACACTGTATCAACTGTAACATCTAATTAGCACAATTATATGGAAGGATCTCATATTCATTGATGTCAGAAGGCAGCAAATGTAGTCTGCTTCCAAGGTACTAAATAGGCATTGATCTGGAGGAGCTGAGAAAAATTGAACTTATTAATCAAGACCATCAGTGTCCTGATGAGATTTGAACCCATCATCTCCCAAACACAAGTCTGTAGCATTACCAGTTCAGCCAGCTTAATCATTGATTGGAAGAGGCCGCTTAGAAGTCTTGGTTGTAAGTGGGAAGATAATGTTACAGAAGTAGGTTGTGGATGTGTATGGTATTGCACAGCCTCAGGATCAGACTGTGGCAAGCTTTGTGCATGTGGTTAAGAACCTTACATTTCAGTACATGACTACCAACCAATGAAATAATGATCATGGAAGACCCTGTACCTTGGAGTTAGCTTAGTTTTAATATATAATTGTAGCAGAATGTGCACTTAAATGTTTTCAAATTTAAAGATATGCCTCATTGTTCACATATAAACTGTTTTTGCCAGGATTCTAGGCCAGAAAAGGAAGATGAACTGGAAGTTATTGAATGCTGTGGTGAGATGACCTTCCTTGGCAATCTGGCAAGTCGAGTGTTCCTGCATCAAAAGGCAACAGTACAAGAGGCAGAGGAGGTAATATATACATACACTTACAGGGGAAGAATTGTACCACAACCTGAATAAGATGGCACGAAATGAGGAAGAATATCCCCACATAGTAATGCTTTCAGGTGTTCATAACATTTCCATTGGATGATGACTTGCTACATGAGGACAGTATAATGACAGAATTTCAACTCATACACCTGTGTGCACACGAATACACACACACACACACATTTTCATAGGTAGGCAGATGGATAAATATATAGATTTTCTCCTTGGGAAAGTGTTTGTGAGATCTCTTCACCATGTGCTTGAACACAGTTTTATCATCAAGACTGTTGCTTAGGAGTACTTTACTTTACAGGCAGTAAAACAAGACATTGTTCGCTCCCTTGCATCACGATTGGAATTGCACTGGGATTCCCTGCTAGAAGAAGAACAGGGATCTCCAGAAGGTATGTTACTTCATGTATATAATTCAAAGTTACATCAATATATACTTAAAACACAAGCTGTTTGAGAGCAGTATGTTTGTTTTATTTCTCCATTATTTGTATACCAACTGCATATAAAAACAAGTGCTGAAGATTGGTATGTACTGGCTGTTCGACTTCCGGTGTACCTATAATTTAAACCAACAAATTAACACAATTGTGTTATAGTCACAATAATATTAGAAAAGCCTCTGACTTATTGTCCCAACATCAGAGAGTAAAATAATTGTTTAAAAATGACTGTTTGATATATTGGTCTCTTGCGTGTAGAAGAACTATCAAAAATGCTATACCAAAGAATTTTCAACAATTCTTCCAAATGCAAGAGACCAATATACTAAGCAACCAATGTATACAATTATTGTACTCCCAGATGATGGGCCACTAAGTCCTGAAACATGTACTAGTTAGTGGCTTTTCTAATATTATTGTAAATATAATACCATTGCATGCACTCGTTAGCTTAAATTGTAAAAGCAGGAGTACTGTTTGGGCATGTATAGAATTCAGTCTCTTTGATAAACTTAGTACTTCACACTTGGTTTAAATTCTTTAATGAAAGTTATAATTAAATAACAATCAGCTGCTATACAGTCTCTTGGAGTTCACAACTTCAGTCATCAAAATGAAATATTAACCAAGTACTTCACAAATTATCACCTCTGAGGAGTACAAAACCCTGTACTGGGAAATCATGTACAATTTTTTGAATTGGAACAACCACAGACTGATAATGCAGGTCCTGTTTGAATCTCAACTTTACAAACTACTGGGAGAAAAATGAACTGTTCATTGGATGGACTGTAAGTTCATTTTTATCTTAGTATCTGAAACACAGTGGGGATGAATTACCTTAAGATTTTAAAACTACTGTAAGCACTATATTTTCCGAGTGTGAAACTGCATAATGGATAAACATACTCCCACAAAGAGACTGCAAAGAACTCCTCTTGCTAGCTGTAAAAAAAAAAAAACGAAACTGCATTTAAGGAATGATCTCAATGATCTTGTTTTATTGCAACAGAGCGCCTAACATTGCATGAACCGCCAAGAAGAGTTCTGGTGTCACTGCCAGATTGCAGAGTTACGCTTTCTGATTATTTGTTTCCTGGAGAAGGGCCCTCAGAAGCTCTGGTATCACTTCAAGAGTTACTAGACCTGGAGGTGGAAGAGTCGGATGTACAGAAGGATCTTGAAGTGCAGGCTGGTATGTGTTGATAGCGTTATGATGATCCATCCGTAGCCATACAGACAAGCTGACCTCAGAAATAAGGGTTTAGAGAAATCCTGGATTTCTTGTGAGACTTTCTTTCATATGAGACCTATAGGCTGCGTGGAGCCGTGCTGATTACCTTGCACAGCCCTTTGAATTTCACGACTGACCTATTCATACAGCATAAGGCAACTGATTTAGTCATGTGAGGTTTTTGCTTAGTTTCTTCTGAATGTCTGATATTTGCCTCACAGATCCTGCAGACCTCTGTGCACTTGATGCTCACCTTGAAGGGGAGGCTTCAGAAGACATTCTACCAGTGACCGTTAATACACAGAACATACTGTTCATTGGACTGGCAGTTGCAGCACTGATACTTGCAGTATCTGTTGCTGTTCAGTTCACTACTTTTATAGATAAAACAGAGTGATTTATATTCTTGGATAGCAAAATCAATTGTATTTCTCTATAAAGCTGTTGATCAGTAAATATACTTCTTTCACATGTAGATTTCGTTTTCATTTGTTCTCCACTTAGTGTCAGCTGTCAAGTAAACCTGAAAACCATAAATGTTAAGTTTTCCCTGACCATGCCACAAAGACACAGGCATAGTAGAGGTATAGCTCTACTCATTCTTAACCTCAGCACTGGATGGAGGTGAGTGGTTAACTTCACACGCCAGATGCTGTACCCCCAGTAAAGAGCCCTAGCTGGGGGTAGGCCCCAGAGCTGGTATGGAGGAAAGAAAAATTACTTACCAATAACATGCCATTGCCATGTACTCATTATGCTACTCCAGCTCCCCTGAAGACCAAAGGATACTAAGCATACAGGAAGATATTCTGCACACTGCACCACAGCACAGCCTTCTTTCTGCAATGCGTGAACACTGCTCCAACTGTCACATTGCCTGCTCACTCAGCTGTAGCCACGGTGGACTAACAGTGACTTTACACAGTGACATTTACATGCCTACTCTATATAATGGTTGCTGAATATGTACTCCATTTCATGTTGCATGCCTACAAAACAAATACTTCTTCACAAACTGTAGTTATTATTTCATGTATATAGACTGCCTTTTAAATACAACCACAATAAGAAAGCATGTGTAATAAGGCAAAGATAACAAGGTGGACCATACACCAGGATATAAAGCCTTTCACTGAACAAAATGTTCAAGGTCTGCACAGACAGTTCAATGGTACAAGCAGCCACAAAATTCTGCTGGAAATCTTCACAGAGTCCCTTGTCAGTATCCTGAAAAGTAACTGTAATATCTACAAACCATATCTATAAGATATGCACATAAAACACGGCTAATTACTTCCTTGCAAACATTTTGCCTTCCCAGGTCACCATACAGACTTGCATCAAAATTAATCTAATTTTACAGTATATTAGTTGGTAATTTTATCAGGAAATTTATTTGTGGAAAGCATTAACCAAATATCAGCGATGCAAAATTACATCAGATACATTATTCAATACATATTTCGAAATGACAAAAAGAAGATGAGCTAGGAATATACAATTAAAAAAGTAATGTATTTTGCCTCATATCATGTCTTGAAAATATGAAAATTTACAAGTGCAGTTTGCTTGTTACCTATTATAGCTGTCTCAGTAAAACGGATGTGCACTGTCAACGCACAAACATTTCTCTTCATTTATTCTTTTGACATGAATAATATTTTATGTCTGATAACAGTACACTTTTTGGGTTCAATCACTTTAATCCACATGTAACAAATCCAGCATGCAGTAAAGACTTAATCCCTTTTCTCTGCACAGATCACACACCTGGCTTAACACTTCAGACAAATGTTCTACCATATTGGCACTGCTAAACACAGTGAGTGAAAACAGAAGTAAAATTGAATATCATTATTATTCTATCTGCTGAACAAAGTGTTCACCTTGCAACATCTGCAATGAAACCAGATGCATAAATCCTCTTTCCCTCAGCATCATCCAGTCTGCAAAGCCTGCAACTCTGTGTCCTGCTACGCACAATTCATCAGTTGAACTTACATTTTGAAAAGTCCATTTCAGGATGCTGCTCCATAAACCTGGAAAGGAAATGAACATTATGAATGACATGATGCCACTAACAAACTAAGATGACACTGTCACCATGTCATACAATGAAGATGTACAAGGATGCAGAACACCTTCAGGCTTCAGTTGCTTTCCTTCTGGCAGCCACTGGATAAACTGAGCAGAATTAGATGTGGTGAAGGGATAAATTTTTGTCCATGTCAAGAACTGAATCCTGGCCATCCAGACAACAGGAAGTCATTTTCCTGAGATATCTTGGCTGATTAGGACAGTAACAGTATAAAAGCAGAAATGTACGTAATTATAAAAATTCACCATTCAAAAAGAATGGAAGGTGTTAATTCAGGGTAGCCATGAAACCCAAATCCTTCCACATGCTGTGATGTAGTTCTCGCTCACACAAACGATGACGCTGGCTATTTCAGAAAGCTTATGTCTTTATATAACTATTAGTTTAAAAAACTCAACTAAATAAGACAGTATTAAACTTTAAGAATAAATGTGCTCCATGTATCTAGTTACTGATCTCAGACAACATCCAATGGGTGGTGGGGCTCCACCCATTTAACACCTTAGCACAATAAGTATGCATTTGAAAATGTGTGTGTTAAAAATACAACCCAACTATGTACCTAAGAATCTATATACAGGTGGACCCCCGTATCTGTGGATTCAGTATCCGTGGTTTCAGTTATCCGCAGTTTACTGCTGAATGAAAAAATTTGGAAAATTAAAGAAACAAACGGTTCATGAGTTTCAAAACGCGCGCCAAGCGAGAATGGGTCGTAACATGGTGAGATCCAGCAGCCCAAATGCGTCCAGTACTTGACTCATCTTCCTTTGTCCCCGTACCCACGCTTCCCCGCAAACTTTCCACCATTCTGCTTCTAGTGACCTCACTGTGTTGTGTAGTTGACACACACTGATTTTTTTTTATTGTGGTTTTCTTTTAGCATTCTTACATATACTGTATGTTAGTCATAAGCTAAATTTACTCATGCATAGTTCTCACCTCTCTTAAGACCAGGCATGGAAGGAATATAATTTCCTTCCACTTTTTTTGTTTAAAACCGGACTCGCTAAGTGTATTGCGCGAGCAGTGTGTGGAGCCACACATGTAATAATACTTGCTCTGTTCTGCGGGATCAGTCTGGTGCGTAGCTCGAACTGTGTCTGAGCAAGAGAGTACGATGCTGGACAGTCAGTGAGTGCGAACGGTAATGAAGAGTCCACTGGCAAGAATTGTCACTGATACATTTTAGTTGCAAATGCTATTACTCCATACTCTTGCACAATAAAACTCCAATATATTCTACTTGGGGTTACTGAAAGTGTGTGCTGCCTGCCCGACTCCCCGTCTTAACCAGAGTTACAAGCTCCATCCTCCCTGGGAACAACATCTAAGATACGTTCGTCATCGGGTCCGCAACGGATACAACAGCTGTTCCAATTAGTTGCCATGCTATCGCAGTGTTTGTGTAAAGAAAGCAACAAGAAGAATGGAGAAGTCAACTAATACCCACAACAGGTTAAAATATTTTTTAACAAATAAAAATTTCTTATTACAGGTTATGTACAGGCACGAACGTATGATTTTCATTGTAAAATTTGTAACAATAACACGTTTTTTCATTGCTTATGCAGCACTTTGATGGAAAAGCATGATTTCTATTGTTGTGTCATCCCCTGAAACTGTACATGATACTGTACAGTACAGGTACTGTATTTTTTTACTGCTCTTATCATCTCTTGAAGATTAGGCTAAAACGTCAGAATCTCTTACTTTCACGTGCACAAGAGAGGGAGAAAGTACACTTTGTTATTACTTTATTTGATGTTGGTAATGTCTTAGTGTGCATAATTTATCAATTAAACTTTACTGTATTTATGTATGTTCCACGAATATCTCGTATCACGTTATATATAGCATTCGGTATTATCCACAGCTTCACGTAACCACGGTAGGTCTTGGAACGTATTACCTGCAAATATGTGGGTCCACCTGTACAGACTTTTGTAAGCAGTTTTGGCCAACGAAAGCTGTATGGGTGAAGAGAAGCATATATTGCAGTGTGTGAACAAATCATGTTATCCTAATGTTCACAGAATACTGGACCCATTAATGCTAATAAATTACAGTATTTGGTTTATGAGCGTCTAGTGTTAACATGTACATATCTGAAAAGTGTTGTTTACTGGGATGTGATGCCGTATGGTATGGTAATGTCTACCATCATTGTAGAGAAATGCGCTACCTCCACCTTCATGATAGTTTCTTACACCTTGAAGGTAGAGGAAGTATATTCCTCTGAAACACCAGTACAGAACTGTCTGATCACAGCATCACATTTGGGAGACCTATTTTAGTTGCATAGAACACTATTATCTTAGACTACAGCGTCCTGGTGTTACATCTACAACTATATACACATATGAAACTGTCAGCATTGCTTTTCCCATGTTATTGTACCTGCAGAAAGAGCTCAAAAATGATAAACAGCATCTTACTTTTTAATGATGTCCTGCTTCTTCTGCTCATCTGATGTAGGGAGACCAAGTTCCCTCTGCCTCTGATCATACATCATTTTCTCAACAAGACCACGTGTTTCCCCATCAAGATCTGACAGTTTTGATGGTTCTGGGTTGATTTTGCGGGTACTTATCTCTGGATCTGTCTGCACAAGCCGACTCCACCACTCCATTTTGTTCACCTTCATTAAAACATATAATTATATAAGACAACGTAAGCCTCAAAATACAATGAGAACAATGAAGTATTGCATCATCCAACAACAAGTGCCAGATAAAAATCCACATACAGTGCATTCATGATTTATGTAGTCTTATTTTGTGTGATTTTCAAATAACACATCCTTATAAAGTAGTAGTAGTAGTATGAGGAGGCGCTGATAAGTCCTTAGCCCGACCAGGAAGGAAACAAGCTACAGCGACCAAACTCGGGATATATTCAACATACTCCCCACAAAAGTCAATACTTCTTAGCCCGTTGCGCTAACTTCTGCAAGCCACTCAAAAAAATTCAGAAAGTTGTGCGTCCAACCAGGTCTCCGTGGCAGCAATGACCTCCGCGTCGGACAAAGAATGGCGACCTTTCAATTGTTTTTTCAGTCCAGGGAACAGGTGGTAGTCCGACAGGGCCAGATCCGGAGAATAGGGCACGTAGGTGATCAAGACATTGGAAGTCCAGGTAGGCCAGTTTCTTCTGGGTTGCAAGTGCCCGGTGAGCCAGGGCATTGTCATGCAAGAATAAGACCCCCTTGGTGATCTTCCCGCGGCGTTTTTCCTTCAAAATGTCCTTCAATTGCACCAGAAGAGATAAGTAATACTCCACGTCGATAGTCTGGGCCTTTGGAAGATAATCAATGAGGATGCCGTCTTGATCCCAAAAATCGAGGCGAGAACTTTACCAGCGGATTTTTGCACTCGGAATATTTTGGGGCGGGCTGAGCCGCTATGCCGCCACTCCAATGGTTGTTGCTTTGTCTCCGGGTCATAGTGATATAACCAGGTTTCGTCCCTGGTCACCAATCGCGACAGGAAATCATGTGGATCGCGCCGAAAAAATTCCAAAATTTGCTCAGACGACTGGCACCTTTGACGTTTTTGATCCAAGTTCAGGCATTTCGGGAGCCACTTCGCGGAGAGCTTCCGCATGACCAAATCTTCATGAATTATGGACCCAACCCGCTCACGTGAGATGCGCAGTTGCTCAGCTAATGATGTACCCTAAATCCGACGGTCTTCCAAGATTAGCTCATGAATTTGATCAATAATCTCCGGGGTGGTCACTGTTTTGGGTCGTCCAGGACGAGGCACATCACAGGTGGAAAAACCACCACGTTTAAACTGGGCCACCTAGTTTTGGACGGTGGCATACGATGGTGCGTGTTCCCCTAATGTTTCTGTCAGAATGGCGTAAATTTCCTTCGGCGCCTTGCCTTGCAAGAAAAAAAAAACTTGATGACAGCTCGCGTCTCCACGTTGTTGAAATCGCGCGCGTCGCCTGACATGCTTCCTTTCAGCCTCTGCAACAAGAAAAGACTTTCAATTCGGCACATGAACAAACTCCTCTTTCCAACGACACTATCGATTCCGTCCTACGACATCGGGAAGTAGGTCGGGCTAAGGACTTATCAGCACCCCTTCGTAGTAGTAGTAGTAGTAGTAGTAGTAAATATTATTATGTACGGAGGATTAAAATAACATGCTTATGACATGCTTCGTGTTCATGCAGGACCAAGAAAATGCTTAGAAACTTTCTATGGGATAATTGGTCTTAACTGTGTGAATCTTTGTCTATGAATTTGCTCCAGGAACACAACCCAGACGTAAATGACAACTGTACTGTGCTCGCATAAAAGCTCAGGACTCCCATTCCGTTACGTATGTTTGTTAGCAGTCATAACTGGTGGCAGTAATAGGACCATAAGGCAGCAGATGCTTGATATTCTGTCCTTATGTGTACATTAGTCATAAGTGGGGTAGCAGAAGATGGCATTTTATAATCATCACAAACAGAACAGGAGATGGGAGCAATAAGTGGTAACGGAAGGTATGCTCGAGCCATCCATCATATTGCAGTAAGTGTACAGTCGTTGTACACACGTCACTCAAAATGTGTATACTGCCTACTAAAATGGACTACTGCTTTACTGATGTTAGGTACCTTTGTCAAAGTTTCATAAACACAAGGAATTATTTTTTAAACATACTTCACTCTCCTTCCCTTGAATTTCAACAGATTTTATACAAGTGAATATAATATTACAACATATTTGGACAGATAAAATCTCAATTCAGTCTCAACTATGATTACACAATATGACATTACGAGGGTTATCAGAACTTGAAGATACAAAATGGGTGGGAGGGGAAGGGAAATCACCACTGTGAGGGTGGCAATACTGTCATGTCTAGTATACTCCCATTTCCATTTGTTTTTGCATTTAAAGAAACAACTGACCAGCCAGAAGTTTCACAAAGACGAAGATGTGAAAAATGAAGTCACTACATGTTCACATGCGCAGGTGGCAGAGTTTTATGACATCGAAATACAAAAACTTGTAGCCAAGCTAAACAAATGCCTTGACAAAGGTGGTGATTATGTTGAAAAGTAGCTAAAGGTATGTGTTAAGAGATTTTTTCAATCGACTTTGTTATTAAATATTTTTTAAAAAATTTTTTTCTGTTTGAACCTTTACTTTCTGGACACCCTACGTACATCATGACAGTAACCGAATATGTTACATGATCTTAGACTGCTATGCTCATGCCCAACATGTGTGGTATGTGGCAGCTTCTGCTAGGATGACAGAACAAACTTCATGATAACTGTTAACACATGGACGACAAAAAGACATGGCCAACATGATTTCACTTACCTTTTCTAAGGTAATGAACACAGTTTTTCCATCCTCTAAAACCCATGTTGACTCGTCTAGTTTGATGTCATTATAGAGTTCACCATCTATGATAGGAGGATGCCCCTTCAGTCCACATTTAAGATGCCTCTTCTGAAAGTCCACTATCAGGTCTCGGGGTCGGATTGTGAAGCTGACATTGATTGGCACTCTCAGCTAAAAACAAGAGACATACACTAATCATGCTACCTTAATCACATACAGATTCCGAACTCAGCTGTGGTAAGTCATTATTGCCGAATGAAGCTTAATGCTCTCATAGCTCACCAATCACACATTCCTCTACAAACTGGTCTTCTATGTCCCAACACTGTTCTCTTAGTTATTTTACCCTTGTCTAAGGGGAGATTGCAAACCACTTCTTCATGTTGTTGATGTCATGAAATTCAGACGCTTTCTGCCAAGAGACTGAAAGTCCTAACCATTACAAAATATGGCACACATGTAGTAAAGGAATCTCTGTACATTGTAACTTATTACAATGACGATTTACTTGTATACATATTTTATAATATTTTCTCTAAATACGATTCTATAAAATGACCTTTTACAAAAGTGACAAAAGTCAAACAAAAAAAAAAAAATTATTTCAGTAATCTTCGTAATCAACAAATTTAATGCACAAAATCTTATTTTATAATAAGTTTATTATATGCCTCTACATGTTTCGAGGACTATATGCTCATCATCAGGAGGTAAAAAGAAAAAGTGTACACACATACACAAAATGTGTTTTGTAAAAGTACTGTTAAGGTATGCAAGGTTTCCATCCGTATGTGAAATTGATACTGTGGTGTGGAATATAACACCCTGTAGTTTTATAGGAGTTTGCCAATGTTTTGGAGAAACGTGCTGTTCTTATCTTCAGAAGAGAAGCCCCTGAATGTGGAGGTAGCAGATTCATCTTAATTCCTTGATGTCATGTCACAGAAGATCACACAATCACAAGTTTTGTGAAGTGGCTATATTTTCTTCAATCTTGCATGAAACTGGCCTTAACAAACACCGTATATTGTGAGATCTGAGGTGCTCACAGCAGTGTCAATGAGGATGTTATACCATGTCAACTGGTAAATGGCTACTGTGGCTACTGTTGACTCAGAGGACAATCAGATTGAATTTGTCAGATTTATGTGAAGTTTACTGTAACTAGTCTGGTTTACAAACCATGATTTTAATCAATTCTGTTGGATTACTTTCTGAACCATTACTCTACAGGGCGTTCCATACACACAGTTTACTAGCGGTACTGTCAACCCAATGCAACGTTTTATTTATTCACCAACTGATGCACTAGTGAGTTGTCTTAAGAAACAGTATTATAATTTACATTAAAACAGCTCTGACATGTTTCGGTGTTACATTTACACCATCATCAGAGAGCGCATTATTTTATGCTTACCAAAGTTACAGTTCGGACTGTTCGGCAGTAGACTACTGCCAAACAGTGCAACCTACAGACACCAATACGGACCGAATATATGCAGCCACACCACCACCATATTAACCACACACCGATGTATTTGAATAGACTATTTTAACTGTAACTTTAGTAAGCATGAATTAATGCTCTCCCTGATGATGGTGTAACTGTAACACCAAAACATGTAAGAGCTGTTATAATGTAAATTTTCACGTAAATTTCAATATTATTTTTTTTAAGACAACTCACTAGTGCATCAGTTGGTTAATAAATAAAACGTTGATAATATCAAGATGCACGGTACGAACGTGAAAACCAATGCAACATGTAATTAAGACAAACCTTCTTTTCCTCTTAATATATTATTTATTCAGCAGTTCTCAAATACAAGACAGGAAATTTACGTATAACGTAACACTGACACGTGTTCGTGTAAACATTGTTGCAGGATAAAAGCAATAAATTTTGCACATTCTGAATGTGTGTTTCTAGCATTCAGTACTCAGCGCGAATTCGCATGCGCCATGTTGTCATCTGTGGCCTCTCCGTCTCCACTATATTTTTCCAAGTTATCTCACAAACGGTAAGATTTTCCAAGGGGGGGGGGGGGGCTACTTTACACAAAAACCACAGTTGGTCCACTCCCACCT
>Ga0123354_10003486_pt1 | contig 21736 bp, 10 predicted proteins | sample TergutLab28metaG_2_FD_97872 | JGI IMG/M metagenome (GOLD analysis project Ga0123354, IMG submission 97872) | Labiotermes labralis P4 segment gut microbial communities from Petit-Saut dam, French Guiana - Lab288 P4 | ecosystem: Host-associated > Arthropoda: Insects > Digestive system > Gut ... | reverse complement strand
CCCCCCCCCCCCCCCTTCCTCCCATCCTGGTTGACCGACAAGAGCCGGCCCAACGCTTCGCCTGACGCTCTGCCAGCGTTGCGTCGTACGCTGCTTGTCGGGGAGGTTTAACATTTGATGACGGCAGCTAGACAATGATCGCAGTGATAATAAACTTTATAAAATGTAATAAAAAGTCACTCGAGCGTCTGACCGGCGCTGAGCGGTCGAGCAAGTAACAGCGCCCTATATATCGGGCTGTTCTACTGCATCTCTGTAAAATATCCACCGTCTCGGTAGTCCGTACTATAACATCATTAGCTTGCACTGACTGGAGAAAACGACAAGAAAGCTCTGTCACGATAGTAACTGTCCGGTCTCAGACTCAAAATGGACACCTTCCAAAAAAAATCAAACCATTAATACTTGAAGAAAATTATTCTGTAAATATGAATGTAGTCTACACATTAGTCGAATGCATACACATTCACAGCCTAGAAAAATATATATATACACACACACACACACACACATGTACATGCCCACGTACGTATGTACCCGACCAGAGTCCGTTGTTCAAGTCTCGGACTGAGGCTCCAAAGATAAGAACATAAATTAGTGATGTGGCTATTATCCGGTTTATATAACAACATCGTAATTAAGAATTTCGCTATTCACAAATTAGAAATTGAGAACATGGTTCGCAGTTCAAAATTCTAATTTCTGTACGCACTTTAAGCATACATTAAAAAAATGGTAGGTGTCTAAAAACCCTTATTTTCCATCAAAGGTTTTAAAACCCCTTCCCTTGTTATACGGACATGTAGTAGTCAGGTTAGGTGGATCTTTGTGCAGGAACTTGTCTTCACAAAATTTCCCGTTAGGTGTTTCATAAAAAAATTAAGAGAGAAGACAGACATTTTAAAATATTTGGAATTCTGTGAGGGTTTTGTTTCTCGGAAAGGATCATTACACATTCATATATTGTAGCTCACAGTTTACTTCTGGGCTTGTCTGCAAATTTAATCTTCAAACTGAGAATTAACCTCACAAATGTCATTAATTTCTCTCGTCTTACTCTATTTACTATTAATTAGTGAATCTACTGCAATATATTGCAAGAACTTTATGAACAAACCTAAATAAAACGCAAGATGTGCTATTATTAGGTAAGGACAGTGTGTGTTATTTACCAACAAATGCACACACGTTTATTGAAATTAGTTTATATACACAATGACCTCCTACATCTTCATCTTTGCACCGTGCATTTCGTGGAGTCATTTAATTAGCACACCAACTAATGCACGTATATGAAATTTTTTACATTAAAGCATTTAAAATCGCTCCAACATGTTTCGATTCTAAGATCATCTTCAGGGAGCTAACCTGTTCCTTGCTAGTCACATTTTTAATTACACTCACTAATTGACTGATTTTAAATGTTTCAATGTAAAAGAATTTTATATATGTGCATTAGTTGGTGTGTTAATTAAATGATCTCCTACATGTTTAGGTCAACTATGTGGTCTTCTTCAGGGAGCTAAAATACAAATGTTAGATACATTAAAAGTATACAATGAATTTCGTAAAATAACAGAAACAGCCCAAAGATGTGAAAGTTTACGTCTATTGACTCGTTCGGATATTTATTATGATTTCATTTTTTTACTTTTAATTTTTCGAATCTTTGAGTTTTACCTCCCTGAACTTGGCCTAATGGTTGACCGAAACATGTAGGAGATCACTGTTTACTTAAACTAACGTCAATAAGCTCGTATACATTTGTTGGTACTCTTATTGTATATATTCGAATAATGAACAGATTATGGCTCATATAGAGTGCAGAATTGCATTTGACATCAACAGCTGTTGTCATCTTTGACTGAGAAACACTGTTCCAGATAGCTGTACCTGTTTTGTGATCAAATAATAAGCTTTCAAAACAAATGTACATTGTATGTACAGTATAAATGCTTCGTAGTGTTTTATCAAAATTTTGCATTAACACTTCCAGTGAATGATAATTGGGGTTTTAAGGAATGAAGGTTTAGGCTGCATTGTTTTCCATGTTTTCAAAATTCCGGTTTAATCTGCATGCCCAAATGGGATTGAATTCGTAAAAGTGAAGTGAGACCACTGTCAGATGAATATATTTGCTGAATCATTCTGTTATCCAAATGAGTAATTATATTTATAATTATACCGGACTAAAAATAAGCGTATTCAGAAAATATAAATTTTTATCATTAGTATTAAAAGGTGTTCATCCAAAGAAATTACGTGTTCAGGCAGCTCATTTCCTGTTTTTACTGATATTAGCAATTAAAACACGATATCAGTAGGACTGTTGGCGTTTAATGATCTAGGGAAAGGAGCGAAAATCTTAAACAAAACCCAAATATCAAAGACAAAGTGATTCGCTTGATCTCTAGTTTATGCATTCAGCCACGCCTGAAATAGGAAGATTCAAAGGATCTTAAAAAGGGGAATATTCTTTACAGAATGCATATACAGAGCAACAATTCTGACACATTCCCTCAGAATCGGTCCAGTGGTTCTCGAGTTACGATAGGCCGCGGCTTCAATATTACTCTTGTTTAATTACCTCGGAAAGGGTAAAATTTGCGGAGTGGGAGTACTGAGTACATACCGTGTGATTAAAATTTCTATATGTGTCAGAAAAACAAATTTAATTTCAGTAAATATTTAGCAAGTTTCGATACGAAAAATGTTTAATAATTTACGCTGGAGGTTTGGGTATAAATGCATGTACGTCATTTTGTAAAGTGGTTGGTGAACACCGTCCAACACGAAATTTCATTACCAACATCCTTTCGATGTTTGTTGTTACTGTATGCGCACAGACGGACGGACAGGAATTGCAAATAAGCAATTTATTTTATAATTTTCATTGTGAATCCCTCAAATTTGATTAACACACTTTTAGTTGAAGAATAATTGAAGGATGAAGCAAAATTTCGTTTTATGTGACAATAACATTTATGTATGTAATAACACAAATGTTAATTTAAAGCTGTGTTTAACAACATTCAATTTTGCGCGACAGAACTACAGTACACACAGCCGAATAAAAATAGGTCTTATTTTAAATTACCAGCACTATTTGAGATAAATTTACGAGAAGCCTATATTCGCGACAAAGTATGTAGCACCCAAACATTTAACGCGAATTAGGGGCTCAAATTTAAGCATGGAGACCGGCTGTTCTGATTGACGCTTTTTGTGGGGCAGGAGGGTCTTCAAATTCTCCGGACAAACACAGGGGTATCACTTCAAAATACTTCACAACAGCTTGCATCCGCGTGATTTACAATTTTCTCATCGCCCACTGTGCCATCAGTCCACGACATAAAATCTTTGCGACTGGAAGAATCGTTAAAAACAAAGAAAGAAATAAAACCAAATATAGGGTGTTTTTTATTTCCTGCCTGACCGATAAGCACCAGCCCGACGTTCTGCCAGCCTTGCGTCATTGCCGCGTCTCGGGGAAGTTTAACAGTTCTTGACGTGAGATAGAAAAATGTTTGCGGTGATAATAACCTTGAGAAAACCCAACAAGAACTCACTCGTCGTGCACGCGCTAATCGGTCAAACATGAAGACGAACACCCTGTACAAAATAAAGTAGGCATGGCAATATTCCGTTTTCTTTCTTTATCGCCAGGTGAAATGTGTCCCATGTTTTTAGATGTATGTATTGGTTTACTTATCAATGCTTTATCAGTTACAAACGTTGTACGACAACAAAGCGAACGTGACTGTGGATTACAGTATATGGCTCTAGATTTAAACATATTAGTTTTAGTGAGCGATGGTGGATTTTGGGAACATGATAATCAACAACGCGTGGAATTACTTTACTAACTCAGCAACTAGTTTCTTGAAGATGATGGGGCTCTGCGACGTTACACTATATTAATTGGTAAGCAATTACAGACGTTACGAAGGATAGTAGTGGCTTCACCTTTAGGGCCAAGAAATCCAGTTCTCTTCTTGGACGGCTTGGCGTTGAAGTTGAAGCCGCCATGTTCCTTCGAAACGTCTGTAGTTGTTTATTAATCAAAACCTCGATAACATCATGAAATACTGAAATCTTCAGTAGTACTGCTGTTGAGATCCTTATATTTCGTGCCCGTTAGCTTCTCACGAACGATTCTACAACACGTACAAGTAATTAGTCACAGTAGTGAAGATGCGTCAACATCGGCACGTATTCAAGTTAAAATAAAAATATTTCATACATTGTGAACGATCGATGCAAGATGTGTTTGGCTACAGTCTCGCCCGATAGCCAAATATTTGTAAATCTTCATGTTTTCCGACATTTGAACAGATTTGTGCAGAATACCCGTACGAGTAACGAAAAGTGTCGTTTTCAACTATTACACTCGTAACTGAGTGACAATGACATGGAGCTTACAAGCCGTCCAGGACCTTAGCCCTGTAGTACAGATCTTTGCTACCGTCTGGTACAATGCAGATTACCACTGAGCTAATATGACAGGTAACGGTGAAGTAGTGGCAAGGAATATGTTAACGAACGTGATATTAGTACTGCCACTTTTCTTACTTTTTGTAGCGTACAAATTACGTATTACGAGAACAAATCACAACATTTAATCCATTGCCGAGGCATAAGAAAGCAAGCAAACAAACAAGCACCTGACAAAACTACAAAATAACTCGCACTGTAACGAACGAAATTTACATTAATTTTTTGAGTTCCAGCGGGCAGCATCCAGGCTGATTGCGGTACCTATGTTGTGGTTTTCCAACCCGGCAACCGGCAATGTCAGGTCATACAACAGACGTACAGCGACGTATCTTGATTCGTACGAGTGCAGTGTAACATCAATAAGGCATAAATAGCATACGTTCACTCCAACACAGTACTTGACCTTTTGTTTACCTTCTTTACCATGATCCTGATTTTAACTTAAACAAGCTGGATAAAAAAAACTCAAATGAAAAGCGCTTTTGAGTGAAGTACGCCACTGTCGCAGCGGCGCTCATGAAAAATTTCATCTGGGAAGTTAAGCCGCATCGATTAATAAATGGGACTATGTACCGATGTGCCGATCCAAGTAGCCTCGCGGTCTAAGGCTACTCGCTTGCTGGGAATACGGGTTCGAATCTCGACGGAGGTACGTAAGCCTTTTCGTGTGAGTGTTGTGTGTTGTCAGGAAGAGGTCTCTGGGTCGGGCCGATCACTCTTCCAGAGGAATCCTACCGAGTGTGGTGTGTCTAAATGAGTGTGAGAGAGGAAGCTCATACAGAAGGTCTAGGTTCACTAGGAATGTCAAACCATGAAAAAACAATTACCCACGTTTCGGAAGCATGTAGAACCACCATCTGTAGGGTCGAGTCGAAGTGCACAAGATTTCCATCTCCAATTCATTTCCACTTAACTGTTTAAGGACAAACATCCCACTGCACCTCCACCTAACACCATAATGTTGTATTAAGGAGCTTACGTAACATACTGGACGGTTAAGCTCGGCGAGGACGAAGGTGACAATTGTCTTCACGTTTCCCTCATTGACTCCCTACTATAAGGTTGACGAACTACAATGTCCATCTGAAAGAAGATGGTTTGTTAATGTTAAGATGACTGAACCCGCGTGAAGTAAGTCTTTTGAAAATTTTGCTTCCATCATACAATAAAGGTGAACACCAAAACGCTAAGAACAAATTAATTCTTACACATTTATGAAGACACAAATTAAACCATTAAAAATTTCAACTACACTTAAGCTATTAAATTACTTTTTAATTTCCATTTTAATCTCATCAAATCCTTTTACTCCTTGTGGAGCAAAGGGCATCCATGAAGAGCTTCCAGGCATTGCGGTCTCCAGCTACTCCATTGAACTCATTCCATGATCTTCTTGTGCTTCTTATCTCATCCTCTATTGTCCTTCGCCACGTTCTCTTCGGTCTGCCTCTCCTTCTATATCCCTGAGGATTCAAGTCTAATGCAGTTTTCTTTATTGCTCCTGTTTCCATTTTAATCTAATGAATTAATATTAAATTTAACCCACGTCACTTCTTGAAGAAAATACCTAATATCATTTCATGTCTTACACACACAGCTAACAAACAGTCTATCAATTGATATGATACCGGTCACGCAAATTCAACATCCAACAGTCTATCATCGAGCCAGAATACGTAAGACCTCAAAACCAATAAATGCCAAACCGTCTTTGTAAAACGTGCCTAAGCTGCACCACCTTTGATTTATTTTAGGCGCTACATTTTATTTTAACTTACAGTTACAATCAACTGCTCAATTAAATAATTCTAAACTTTGTAACATATTCTTTCTAGAGCTGTGTATATTTTATACGTTTAGCATTTACAAATACATATTAAATAAGAGCACTGTTGAAAAAGTAAGACCTCAGAACAGTAATTGCAGCTGTAAATATTCCCCTTGTCACGTTCTTTGTATTCAGCCTGGTGATGACTACTTAGCTAGCCGAAACGTGTGCTGCTCTTAATTAGAATTCGTAACAACAAATTTATGATTAGATGGAAAACATTTGCATTATTCTTGTGTTTCTTTAATGGGACCGTCAGCTAAATGTTCCTCTTAGTTGGAACAAACACGTAAGAACTACATTTATTTTAAATCACGTATTTGAGTCGCTATAAATATTGCGTAGAAATTGAAACGGACAGTGTTTGTCTAAATATAAAGAGCAGCGTCTTGAGCTCAATTAACCCTGGAGTATATTTCCATTACTTCAAGTGCGTTTTACAATATTTTACTAAAAGCTACACCCGAAAATGTTGTTATCCACGAACATTTGAATTCTATTGTTTTTGGAAGTATAATAAGAAACAAGTACAAACTTTTATTCGAAGAAATACTGGCAGTAAGAAATTTCTTCCTTTCTGTTTTAACCTACACATACACGAGCAGAAGTGTATTAGCCCAAAAAAGGAAGAACATTATTTTTAATCGTAAAGTTTTGTATGCTCCAGAATTCAGAGTTCTCAGAGCAAAGAAGCAATATTTTACACAGGACTGAACACGCCCGCAGCAATATTAGACTACACCCCTCCCTAGCCTTAACCCCCCACTGCTGTATTTGTCGTCACTTGGTAATATTTTCACAACAAAGCACAAGCGACCCTGAACCCAAGTTTCCTTTAGCGCGAGTACATAAGGTGCCAGATGTAGGCAATTCTTGCCCTTCCAACATGCACCCCGACCTTTTGCCGCAAATTTATTATTTTGAAGCCAATGTCACAATAGGTTATCACACTCAACAGGCACAAAGTACAATATTTCGTCCTCAATTCAGCACTCATTCTTTCAAATATTTCATAACAAAATCGTAAAATTTCACAAGATCCAAAATTTATATCATATGACACATCCTCCTTGGATAAGTTGTTTTGAAGAAAATTTTCCGAAGTAAATGGTGTCGACTCTTAAAACCATCACTTGTGTTCAACGTGTGCCCGTTGTCAAATTTATTATCCAAGTAGTTGATGTTTGTTTGTTCGTTTTTTATTCTGCTGCTAAAACTGATCACCCATTGGATTCCATTCTTCAGCGTTTGTTCAAATTTGAGACTTGCGGTCTCTGGTAATCGGAGAGGACTCTACCGGGGGATACGTATGTTTTCATTCGCTTCCTCCTCGTAGACTCATACTGTCTTCTATGCATACTCGGCTTACGGGATTCTTGTTCACAGTGGTGACCGACTTATATGTTCACATTAGTCGCTTTATGAAATTATTGCTCTATTAATGGCTTAACAAAAAGTAACTGATGGATCTTTATCGTTGCACCGTGCATTCTGTAGTTTATTTAATTAACACACCAACAGATGCATATATATATATGTTATTTAATAAATTTTAAAATTCGCATTAAAACACTTAAAACGCTCCTACGTGTTTCGATCACACGATCATCCTCAGGGAGCATACATTGTTCCTTGCTAATTTATAGTTCAAAAACACTCAGCAGTAAATCACTGAATGTTTTTAAACTATAACTTTAGCAAGGAACAATGTATGCTCCCTGAGGATGATCGTGTGATCGAAATATGTAGGAGCGTTTTAAGTATTTTAATATAAATTTTAAATTTATTAAATAACGTATATATGTGCAGCTGTTGGTGTGTTAATTAAGTAACTGATGGAGTTAAGATTTTAACCAGCACCCATCCCAGAAAAGTCTCTGGCTTTTCTTTCGTGAAGGTTTCTTTCGCATCATTTTCCCTATATAACAAGGTCAACACTTTGTGAATAAGGGGGTGACAAGCCCACATTTTGTTTCTGAACTTCCGGCCATCCTTTTTTTCATTACTCTAACTTGCCTAATATAGGCGCCCAACCAAAACATGGAAATCTCAGTAAGACGACAACTGCAGGTCTATGAAGAATGTAATAAACTGAAATAAAAATTAGTACAATCCCCACAGTGAAAGACACTTATCGATATGAAAACAGCCTTTTTTGTGTGTGTTTCAATGACAACAGGGTGTCACGTCCATACGTTACGTTCAAAAGTTAAGGTCATATAGGCCTCCACCCGTTTCAGTAAGATATTAAATTTCTATACAAACATTACATAAATGTTCTAAGGGACACATTTCTAAAACCATTACTGTATAACATGCAAATTTATTTTTACTAGGTAAAGGTAAATTTCAAAACATCACTTTATGTGGTTAAAGAATCTGCGCCCCGTAAGCTTCGGAAATAAAGCGGAAATTGGACCGCCAACCTGAGTTTCGAACTCTACAATACGATCTTGTACACAGCAGCTAATCCCACGCCGTATGTAACTTTCATAATTGTTTTTGTTCCAATTTCATATTTATGACGAAACATTATCTTTCTCTTCATTGCATACTGTCTTCTGACTCCTTGTTAAATTATCGAGAAAATCCTGGATTTAATTACGTTTATTGGCACTCAGATTGCAAACATGTCTCGAAAAATGAAATGTGCACGGCAATTACTATTGGTACAACTGTGTAATGTAATTGTTTAAATTGAACAAACTTAAAGAAAGCATTAATATTTTAATAGTAGAAGATCAAATTGGATAAAGAATTCAGCTACATGAGTGTTCAATAGGTAATGACGATCAATATAAACGAAAAAGTAATTAAACTAGAGAAAGGACAAGACGATGGAGAGTCTGGCAAAATCAGCAGTCGTGCAAGTATCAGGAGACAGAATGGGGAACGAATAGAAGAAATAGGAGTTTGAGAGGGCGATGAATGAATGGAATTTCTCATTACAAACAAAAATCTCTTAATACATTCAAGTCTTCATTTATGACGGATGAACAACTTAGGATTGCCAGTTAAACTAATTATTACAAATATGAAATAAATGTTATTATATTCATTCGGAACACAACAAATAGTTTTATTATTAATCAATAAATCTGGCAACATGTTTCAGCTCATCGAGCCATTATCAGGCCAAATTCATAAACAATACTGAAAGTACATTCAGTAGATGTGAACATTGTAGGGTCCCACAACGTGCACATCTACTGAATTTACCTTCAGTATGGTTTGAGAATTGGCCTGATGAAGGCTGAATGAACTGAAACATGTTACCAGATTTATAGATTGATAATAAAACTATTTGTTGTGTTCCGAATGAATATAATAATATTTATTTGATATTTGTATTGGGTAAAACAACAGGATGGCCCCAATCTGATATAATTATTGTCAATGATTTCAAATTCCGCTTTCTCCGTTGCAGTCAGAATCAACACATGCCATTTCCCTCCCTCAGATGCAACCATAATGGGCCTACAGATCTGTCCGGACACGCCGTAAAAAAGTGTAGTTCCTTGAAATGGAACTAAAACTAATTTTCACATATCAACAAAAAATTTAAGGTCCAATTTTTTCCTCAAATAAAATTTCTCTTATGTGGCCTGCGCTTTTACATATTTTTTTAAGCTTTTTACAATTTGCCGTTGACTGTTTTCCTTCTTAAATGCACATTTTTGCGGTCATAGTTTTTTACTTAATGTTGCAACGCTAATAAAATTCCAATGGTGTATGAGTTTGTATTAAGATATATGTACATCTGGTGTGTGATTGTGTTACGTTGTGTTGTGTTGCATTGTGTTGTGTTGTGTTGTGTTGTGTATACAAGGCTGTTATTTTTGGCCCCACCCAAAATAAGTTCATAGTTTATTATGGTAACCTGAAGAGCAGGGTAGCCGTAGTAAAATGCAACTCAGCATAGAGGGGCGGTTTTTAGTAACAGAAATAAAAGTCTATTTTTATTTACTAGGTTAAATGCGACCTGTACGGACTCAAAGAGGGCTGCTGACATTGTTGAAACATGTGAGAAGCTACAGTCTTGTTCTTATCTTTTACTTGGTCCTATTTCTCCTTTCTTTCTGATTTTATTGCAGGCTAACTTCACCTCTGAACCTCTTAGAGCACAAACGGAAACCTTTCCACGCTCTCCCCGTCACTTTGTCATGAGAAATCGCCCGTTACAAAGAACCTGAAGGCCACGAAGATAAACAATACACACGGTAGTTGTCTTTATACTGCTCTTTCTTCTTAAGTTGCAATATTTTATATCCCCGATTCTCGTACCACCGTTCTCCACATGTACCAAGAAGGCACAAAACGGCCTTCTTACGTTGCACACTGAGATGCCTTGGAATGTGTTGAAGGAAATAAGAATTTCCCCTGAAATGGACGATTCTTATTTCTTTCTGGAATAACTACAAACCAACTGTTCCAGCACTATATGTCGAAACTTCCTGAACCATAGATGGAAAAGATGTCACAAATAGATCCAAAATTGCTCAAGTTCTTCGGCTCTTCGGTTTGTAATAAACGCTACGATCATAAAGAAAAATATGACATAAATTTTACATACGTAAGTAAAAATCACACCACTGCTAATGATCCTGGCTTATGACAACTTTCGTCATGGACATTTGTTAAGGATATGTTAACAGTGCTCAACAAGGATACAATTATTTTCAACAGGACTAGATATTATGCACACATTAATGTAAATACATAAAATTTAAAATATAGGGATTTTTTATCAACCAAAAAAAAAGCTTAATGTAAGAGAAAATTCGGAGATTCTTATATCGACATCTGTCATGGTCAAGATATAGAACAGATTCTGGAGAATCCTCCCCTCACCATATCTGGGGAGGTGGAAATCTTAGTAAAGGAACAGTAACACTGCTGTTACTCGTTACCTTGGTAAGAACTTTAAGAGGTACGATAATATTAAAACACAATGTACAATTCCCTGTTGCATGCGGCCAATTTCCAATTGTATGGGTTCATTTTTACTTCAACCTCTAAAATCATAAGTTTGTCAACAGAGAGTCTGGTTTTGCCATTGCTACTCCAGCATTACAGATAAACAGAGGAGTAAATAACAGAGATGGTCCTGTAGAAAAACATTGGCTTTTACAGTCATTAAAGTACATTTCACCGAATAACCTGCCATTATTTCACAAAGAATGGTTTAGAGGTACAGCCGTACTCTCTCCTAACCTCAGTGCTGGATAAGGATGGGTGGTTAACGCAATGCTTCGGCCGCGTTCTCTTCTGAATCAGCCACGGTACCCATTGGATGAGAATGAGTGGGCTGCAGGGTCGGTCTGGACGGGTTTCGGAAAAGGGAAAATCCCTTTCCTCCACCTGGGATAGAACCCCGGACCGTCCAGCCCATTGCAAGTCGCTATACCGGCTACGCTGTATCTGTTAGACCTTCATACATTTGAAGATGCCGCGCTAGAAAATTACTGACTACAAAACGCACTGGTAATGGACATGTCTACTACTTTCACCAGCAAAACAGCAAATCAGTAAGCTTCTGCTCTTCGGTTTTAAAATCTGCGAAAAGTAATGAACTACTTACTGCACCCACTAAGTGAATTGAACGAGAAAAACTGTTTCGTGCATAATTTCTGTATCATAAAACAGAGTGGTAGAACACGCACCAAATACCAATATCACAAATTGTTTCACAGAAAGATTGTTCACTTTGAGGATACGGTGTCATACACAGCTGGCTTCCTATGGAAATTCCGAATATGCACCTAATATCATATAATTCTTCACTTTCAACGAAACTTAAAAATGATCCTCTAGAGGAAGGGACATATGTAGCTAAGTCTCTTTGCTATTTCATTTTGTCTCCACGTGACGTCACTTACAGACCACACAAGATCCATACATCATCCGCCAGAGTGAAAATCTGTAATAACCTATTCAGAGACAAAAGGCCCAGAAATCCCAAAGCTCTTAACAAGCTCTCCCTTCAGAATGAATGGCTACGAGTGAATAAATTATGAATGACGTTAACGCCTGCCGTTCACTGTATAGGCTTACCTGCTGTACAGTACTGTAGGTGAGATTGTCCGACAACACTTCGAATAATGACAGCATGAGTTGCCCTCCGTTATTCTGTAACATAAAATAGCGCACATTTAGCCAGATTGTCAACTTTACAACAGACACTTCATCAGTTGACATACTTCGTGACTCTTTCAGGCAGTACATGAATGTGTTTGTGTTTGTACGTATGTGTGTATGTACGTGTATGTGTGAGTGTATGTATGTGTGTGTATGTGTATGTATGTATGTGTGTGTGTGTGTGTGTGAGTGTGTATGTGTGAGTGTGTGTGTGTGTATGTGTGAGTGTGTGTGTGTGTATGTGTGTGTATGTGTGTGTGAGTGTGTGTGTATATATATATATATATAAACACACACATAAGATATTTACTTTTCGTCATATCACATCATCTGGGGTCTGCAACCTGCAATTCACGAAAACAGTATTAGTCGAAGTTAGCATTATTTTACATGGTTCTTTACCACAAGAATGCATTAAAGGCCTACGGGCAGAATACTTGAGTTTAGCCCACTTCAAAAACTTTATCAGGAGAGAGATTATGCCTTTACCCATTGCGAAACGAACCGTGCGTTGCCCAGATTACAGTTACGATCAAGTGACGGGTGTTCACGGACTTTCAAGAGAATATTAGGAATACTTGGTTATCACCGGCTATCCCACATTTGTACATTCCTTGTTATCAATAAGACCAACACGATGGATGTAATTACTTTGTTCAGTTTTCAAATTGACTGCCAAGCATAACGAAACACTGAAATAGAGGGCGTGATTTGTTATTCTTCCCGGCGACGGACCGACCCCTCGTCCACAAGAGTCTTACCGGGTATGAGTTTCTGTGTGTGTGTGTGTGTGTGTGTGTGTGTGTGTGTGTCACTGGGTGTGTGTGTGTGTGTATGTGTGTGTGTGTGTGTGTGTATATGTGTGTGTGTGTGTGTCACTGGGTGTAATCAGGTGTAACAATAACCCTCGACACCTAAAATGAGAAGGTAAAAGAGGCGATACTGACAAAGAAAGAAAGAGAGAAAGAAAGAAAGATCTGTTAGTCATACATTTGTCTATACAAATATATGTATATACTTGCATATGTACGAGTATATTACATATGCAAGTTTTTTTGTACGTTAGGTAATCCAAACAGGATGGCCACAAATCGCGAAATTATGCACAGAAGCCGATCAATGTACAGGGAAATAATTATTGTTACAGATTTCCTCACAACGTCACCGTAAAAGCTGAAATATTTTAAGGGATTTAGATAGCATGTTTCCACTCAGAAATCCTGGTTTTATGTCAAGGAGATGAATTGTAAGCTCCACAACCAAAGCTTCCTTTACTTCCGGAGAAGTAGCGCAAAATCCTTTTGGACAGGTAGAAAATTCCTGATTTCTTTTTCGCAAGCAGAAATCCAAATTTCTATTCCGTGAACATCTGAATTAGTTTAACATATTCTGGGAACTTATTACACAGTACAGAGAAGTTCAGGGGATAACAGCAGTTACATTGAACAACTTACTGTGAAGGTATAGCGGCAAAGATTTGACACGAACTTGATCTCAAAACTGGATGGAACTGGTCGTATTCAAGCCTATTGCATGTTATGCACTGTAAAAAGTAATTATAATATTTTACTGTGAATACCTTCTTAGAAATGTCTGTGGACCTACCGTTTTGTCGGAATGTGAAGGGAATCTACCAGTAATTTAAAATTTTAAATATCTGGTATAAACAAGACAATAATCACTTATTTCTTTCACAGTCTTTGAATTTTACCCTCTTCCAACTGAAAGGACAAGCTGTATGTAATAAACCCATGTGTCTAGTAATTTTACATAATATTAAAATTCTTCATTTTACGCCGAAACTTGTTAAAAAAAATTCTAATGCTGTAATGTGTATTTGGAAATGTTAGGCCCGAAATAAAATAAAATCTCGGGTTATCGGTTACGTAGATACGAGATAAAATAATTCTGGGAACTCTCTCTCTCTCTCTCTCTCTCTGCCTGTATTGTAATGGACTGAATGATGAGTGACACAAAGTAGATACAACGCGGACAAATTCACACCGGCTAAGGGATGGGCAGTAAACGGATTAAGGCGGTCACCCATTCCGCAAATGAACTGGCGCAGTGTTGCTTAATTACACCACATTTCTACGTGCGTGTACATGCCTTTTGAATATGTACCCGGAGATTATATAAATTGATCTAATTATTCACTCTATTTATTATTTTCAGAAACTTTTTTCATATGTCCTGGTGGAAAACCTATGTACTTTAAAAAAATAAATTTTTATAATAGTCTTCTGATCTTTAAGGTGTGTGTGTCATTTCTTTTTGTGACGTGAAAGTGGGGGAAGATATGTGGAACCAAGCGGGAAGAGGTAAGAGCGGAGTGGAGTAGATAACAAAATGATAAGCTACGTAATTTCTACTATTCATCACATAAGTGCCGAGTGATCAAATAAAGAAGAATAAGATAGGCCGGACATGTAGTACGTACGAGTAAAGTACGGATGAATAGAGAACTTGTGTGGGGAAACCGGAGGCAAAACAGACCACTTGGAAGAAGCGGGAGTAGCTGGAAAAATAAAATTTAAATGCGTCTTCGAGAAATAGAGTGGGGTGTGTGGACTGGATGAACCTAACTGCGGTCAGGGATAGGCAGTGATTTGTACAGGGCTCTCATAAATGCGGTGATGAATCTTAGGTCTTATAAGATGCGCGAAATGTCTTGTCTACATTTGCAGCGAATAACTGCTCAGGTAGACTCTACTCCATGGGGTTAGTTTTAGTCACTACTGGAGAATATATGGTGTGAAGTGCTAGTTAAATTATAAATGATAAATTTAAAATGAAACACAATTGCAATCATAGCCTAATCGTGATGCTCTTATCATCTGACTGCACAGACTGAGAAAATCACGAAAAACCTCAAGACTGCCGGTGACCTGGCTTAGATTCAATGCAGGAAATTCCCGCATAGAGTTAGCCAACAAATAATACTTCATGCTGAGTTTATTACCCATATCTACACCATACAGATTACACTTAGTTTAAAATATGCGTTTGTTATTGCCACAGGGGGGGACTGCGGTAGTACAGTGGTTAAGGTGCTGTGCTACAAATCGGAAGGTCGCTGGTTCGATTCAATATGGTATCATTGCAATTTTTCATTGACATAATACTTCCGATCGCACCTTGGCCCTGGGGTCGACTCAGCCTCTAACAGAAATGAATACCAGCAGTATTTCCAGGAGATATAGGCGGCCGGTGTGTAAGGCTGACAACCTACCACCATCCTGTGCCGTTGTTATGAAATCTGGTAACCTTAACTTCCTGGAACCCTCTGGGCCTGTCCAGGCCTGTAATGGGACTGATTTACTTTTACCTTTACCATTTTATTGCCACAGAACACACATGTGAACAAAATTGTTGTATGGGTGTCAAGGTTTTTTTAAACATTTTACAAAAAAACGTTACCCTTACCCAAAAATTAGTATTTTTGTACCTGAAGATCTATTACCATAAACAAGTTCAGAACCCTAAACTGAGTCTAGTTTAGCCGGTACCATAAAATATGCTGCACCAGCGATATTACTGATTTGAAGAAAATGAAACATAAAAGTTGGGCTTTCTCTAACGGCACAAGATTCATATTATATTTCGTTAAAAAACTGACACTTGTTTCAAAAATACAAATGGGGGGAACCAGATAAACCAACACAAATTTACAAGCATCAACACATTAGTGATCTCATAAAACGACATTCATTCTTCAAGCAACAAAAATTGGCAAATTAATGTACGTATTAAAGATTATAAAGGGAACATTATTGAAAATATTCTTATAGTAGTAACAGATGATGATTCAGCACTTGGCAATACTTTGCATTACAAGTGAATTTTGAGCAAGTGATAAAATGCGTTCTCTTGACTTTACTCCCTGTCTGAAGGACAATATCGGAAACTAACCAGGTGGAAGGAAATCTAAAGAGAAACAATGTGTGTGTTGCTCCTTTTTCACATGTAGGGTGCATATTATTTAGCATGAATTTCTGACTTCAAAATTGTAATGGAGTGAATAAACAGGATATGCAGAATACTATAATGCATTAGCTTAGCGGATACTAATATTTAGCTGTAAACATCTGTGTTGTGAAACAGATACTCATCCGAAGTGAAGAAAAGTTCAGGTTCTTTACAATTCATTATAATAAAGTGTTCCTAACTACAGGCTACACCAGTGTGTAAAGGTACTGATCGTCGACCTCGACGATACTAAAACCATTCTTTCTCTTTCCCAATTTTATTTCAGATGCAAGGTGTTTTCTTTGTTATTCAATTTTGCGATGTATTTCTGTTATGTTGTGAGCTATTTGTTTTATTTTGTAAGTGCTTCTGTTTTTCCCAAGATAGGGTTTCTTCGTTGTGATGTCACTGTTATATTGCTGCCTCTGATATACAGCATGTTCCGAGAAAGAAAACGTACATAAAAGTATATACGATAAATTTGGCCATACTTGCCTTTTGCAAGAGGCTGTAATTTCCAGATCAAAGACAATTCTTTAACGCACAACATTTCTACATGTAAAATATTATTAGTGATATTATGCGATATTATGTAAGGTTTGTCACCTAATATAATCAACAGGAATATATTCCTGTTGTTTGTACGCCATAAGTCTTGGTATAGTGGTGTAAGTCTTGGTCGCTGTAGTTTGTTTCCTTCCAGGGTCGGGCTAAGGACTTATCAGCACACTGTAACTAAGAACAGCGGGCTATATAAGCTTATAAAACTTCATTGTTGCTTGTTTGTATGTTTTCTTATTTGTTCACATGTTTACTCATTAAATGTTTTATTGTCCAACTAATGAACTCAAGTATATAAAATCGTTAAGTTGCTAAAAACCAATGAAACTTATAAAAACCACTCCAACATGTTTCGACTCACGCAGGAACCATCATCTGGGAGCCACAACCAGCACTTAGCTAAAATTGCAAGTCAGTGTTATGGCGCCATATGCCGCCATAACACTGACAACTTCTGCACCGCCACGCACAGTTGAACAAGACTTGTAATTTTAGTTAAGCGCTGGTTGTGGCTCTGATGGTGGTTTCTGTGTGAACCGAAACATGTTGGAGCGGCTTTTATAAGTTTCATTGTTTTTTTAAAATTTAACGATTTTATATAAATGTGTGCATTAGTTGGACAATAATGCATTTCATATTGACGCACGGCGTAAACATGAAGTTTGTTACTCATTAATTTATTAAATTTTTCCTTCAAATGCACTTTCTATTACCTTGTTTATGTAAGTCTCGTTTCAATTTCTATTTCCTCTTTTCTTTCTTTCTTTATTACATTCTTCCTTCCATTGTCGTTCTTCTTTCTCTTTCTCCCCCATTATTTCCCCTTTTTTCGAGTTCTTTCTTACATTATCTGCACAACTATTTCTCCCCAGCTGCATTTAATCTTCATATCTGTCTTCTCCTTTCCTGTCCCATTCTTCCTTTATTTACCCTCCTTTTCACTATTTCTTCATGTTTATCTACACACACACACACACACACACACAGATACATACAAGGAACGAAATGGTCTGGCCGGTAGGTTCTACAAAATAAATCATCCCCTAAGATACATGAATATGGATCACTATTGGCATGATTATCTCAGGTGACAAACCTGCCATAATAACACTCCGTAAAACGAACCCTCTGTCCGAAATTGTCTGCGATTGAAACAGGGCTTGGGCATGCAAAACTGGTCTCTAGTTGACTAAACTATTACGTCACAACTAATATGAGTGCGTCTGTGAAATGTTACTAGTTTCTTGTCCGCTACATAAACAACTGCTTTGTTTGGACAACATTGAACTTCCTTGTTGCTGAAATTAACTGTTAAAGAGCAAATAGTAACATAAGAGAAGGTACGTTCGTAGAAACATGAACAAATCATATTACATGCAGAATTTGACGGAGTTTAACCCTTTTTATTCTAGCTTATTTTCTAAGAAATTTAATTTTTTGTAAAAATCCCTATCATAATTTATGGTTGGAAACCCATGCACAGTTTTAACATTTGGACTTCAGGTCACCTATAGTCAGAATAATTTGAAATTTTTTAATAACCTCTGTTAATTAATTCACTTTACAGCGTAGGTATTTCAATGTGTTAAATTTTAATCTTTTGAATTTAACGTAAAGTTCGCTATATATAAGCGGTGGAAAAAAAATGATACAGGTTCAGTTTCTTGTTGAACTGTTTTACAAATTTTGACAAGACATGAAATGCCGTAACTCTATGAGATTAAATGCTAGAAGTGGGTCGGGTAAGTAAAAAAAGACACAAGAAAAAATACACAAATAAAATTGAAGCAAGGACAGGAAAAAAAAAGAAATAAATTGTACAAGACCAAAATACATTTATCTTAATGCGTTCATGTTAGTTATTTGCATTTTGAACAAGTCATGTAGGAGTCCTCTTACTAACACTAAACTACACTGCGTATTTTCAAATTATCTGAAAATTTCAGAGCTACGTCGAAAGCCAAAAAATAACAATCTGAAAACGAACAGAATATTTTGAAAATTTCGATGCCTATTACAGAAAAATAAAAATGTTTTTGTAGAGTGTTGGTTTTAACCATACATTTGTTACCTGCCGCTTTATTTCGTTGGAGAATCTGCTACCTTCTTTAAAAAATTAGGACTTTTTCATTCTTTGTTTTCATTTCTGGTGTTTCGTTTTAAAATTCAATTTCATATAGGATCATTTGACCTCTGTTTCTAAACTAAAGAACACTAAACTAGCTGCAACAAACATATCATGATTTTTTTTTCTGTTCCTGACAAAGTTCGCTTTCCACTTTCCTGACGCAAATGACGAACACATAAGACGTGTTGATGGAAGTGTACTCAAATGAATAAAAAACAGAATCAAGAACGTAATTTAGGAACCATCTGTGACAGACTTCATTGTCGCGGAGTCAGTTCTACACACCGAACTGACGGTCTCCTCACAGGATCACCAAAACAGAGGCCTCTGTAAGCATCTTCCGGTTATTTAAATTATAAGTGAATCGCAGCATGTATGAAGGTGGAACAATATTTACCTACGGCTTAGATCTACACGTTTAAAAAAACAAATCAAATTTCTACGATAAAACACACATGCAATCCGCGAAATTACGCTACAGCAGGTTAATACAAAAAAAGAGTTTTCTAGTATCAAGACGTAAGAAGAGGTTTTGTTGCTTTGCACATAATTGTCTGTCCATAGAATAATAACGAGCAGTGTTTTAGTTAAATAATCCAGTTCTGTGAGTGGTTATATTACTTTCAAGTACGCACGTAAAATATAATTGTTAGGCCTATTTATCATGAGATGTAAATTAATTTACAAAAATTGGAAAGCTTTTATTTTTCGAAAAGGTGCGTGGAATAACAATTCAGTAAAACCGTTTCCGAGAAATTTGTTCTAAAATCAATACACTATACCAAATGAATTTTGGTACGTACGAAATACGGCATTAACACTTGTGGCAGGCTTACGACCCGGCTAGGCCGTGTGGGATTTGTGGTGAAAAACGTACAATGGGTTATGGTTTGCTTCCAGTACCCGAAGTTTCTGCTGTTATTAGCACTTCGTCAATATAAGACCCTCTCTAAATCATTGAAAAATGACGCTACATAATCTTGGGAAATCAAAGACCGTTAATTAACATTGGTAATATAAACTTTCACGGGTTCAATTCCCGATGGGGTTACTGAGAATTTTTATTGAATTAATCCTTCCGGCCGCATTGTGGCCCTGAAGTCGACTCACCCTCTAACAGAAATGAGTACCGGGGATATCTGCTGGGAGGTACTGGCGGCCGGTGTGTAAGGAGGGCAACATTACCATCTTCATGGGCTGTCTACAAATTCTGTTAGCCTCTATCTTCTGGAGCACTAATGGCCTGTCTAGGCCTGTAATGGGATACCTTTACCTTTACCTTAACATAAACTTTACGACTGATTGGGTTCACGTCTCCATGAGAGTCAAAAGACATATTTAAGTAATTTCCTAATGAATGCCGTTCTGTAAATATCAAGTTCATTGAACACAGTCACTGACTAATTTAATTGTAATTTGCCATTAGGTTCGTATAATATTTCCTACCCAAGTTTCCTGAAAAACACGGAGAATGATGAAACTGCAGGTGACGAAAAAAAGGTACTATTTAAACTGAGATTAAGGGAAATGCAAGTATTGCTAATTGTAAATCAGACATTATTACTTTTTAATTCAACACCAAAATATGCAATTGATATTGTATAAAAATTACAATCTTAAAACATGAAAACATATACCACAGTATTATTCCTGGAAGCTAGAGAAGTGGCTTCGGAAGTCATTATATACCTGCTGCCAGCAAATATATAATGTCTTTGAGAAGAAACTGTTGACCTTCTGTATGTGTAGAAATACTGAAAGAATGAAGGTACCTTAAATCAAATAGAGTTTTAAACAAAACTGGGTATAAATGTAAACCACGGACAGTCTTACTTTAAATCCGCTGCTTGTGACGAAATGCTGTAGAAAGCGGTAAACAGAAATATACGAGTATTAGTGATTGTATGACTTCACATTCCACTGGAAATTCGTTTTATTTTTGGGCAGCTTTGAGAAGTGCGTCTAAAACTGATAGTGTCTGCGACTTGTCCGTCAGAACTACTCAGATTGCATTCATAATGTGGACCTCATTCTGTTCGCTTTGTTTAGGGCTGTGAGCATTCTGCACATTGCGTAATTTCACACTTCGTGTCTGGCAATATAAGATTATTGAAGTCACCTGCTCGAACTACAGAATATGATGTTTATAAAAACAGCATTTCTTGAAATGAGGGAAGAACTGCAGCACGGTCTCGTTAGCCAGCAGGAAAGTTCCATATTGACCACTTCATCGGGTCTCGGCTCACAGGACGTCTCCAGTCTGGACTACACAATGTAGATAACCTATACTTTCTGTTCCCACATCCTGCGACGCGAATTATAACTTTGGATTTTTATTAAAGTACTTGTGGGGAGAGAAATAAGAATACAGTATATATATATATATTTATTTAAATTATTTTTTGCGAGAAATTTTGGCAAATTGTGAGTGATAATTTTTTTTACCTTGACAGACTAATCAGATGTGGAATTTATGCAGTAACATTAGGCACATATTTATCTTAGTAATTAACCAACTTGATGCACAAAATTTTGTTTTACAATAAGTTTTATTTCATGCCTGTACATGATTCGAGCACCATGTGTTCATCATCAGGAGGTCAAAATTATATTAT
>Ga0123354_10003483_pt1 | contig 21755 bp, 26 predicted proteins | sample TergutLab28metaG_2_FD_97872 | JGI IMG/M metagenome (GOLD analysis project Ga0123354, IMG submission 97872) | Labiotermes labralis P4 segment gut microbial communities from Petit-Saut dam, French Guiana - Lab288 P4 | ecosystem: Host-associated > Arthropoda: Insects > Digestive system > Gut ... | reverse complement strand
GGGGTGGATTTGAACCACCGAAGGCTGACGCCGACAGATTTACAGTCTGTTCCCTTTGGCCACTCGGGAACCCCACCCCTCTTACCTGGAGCTGGCGATGGGACTTGAACCCGCAACCTGCTGATTACAAATCAGCTGCTCTGCCAGTTGAGCTACGCCAGCGCCAAGAGAGCGAGCATTAGCCCAATCTCCCGGCAGGCGCAAGATTTTTTTGTCCGCCACTCACAAAAGCGGCGGACTACCTGACAGACGCCCGCGCGCTTGTCAAGCGTTAATAGGAAAATTCGAGCTTGTATTCAGCGGGGGGAATCGTATCGAAATTCCAGAAGAACAGGGTGTTTTTCAGCCATGCGGAAACATCCTGGCGCAAGAGCCGCACCTCCAGGGACAACACATAAACATTACCGCGCGAAAGGCTGTCCCAGGGCCCCAGATCGAGGTCCATGGTTCCCCAGGCCTCCCGCATCACGACCCCCAGATCGCGTCCGCGATAGTTTTCCCGGCGCCCTCCAGGATGGATGACCTCATAGGCTTCCCCGTCGCCCGAAAGTATCAGGCGGCTGACCGTCTGCGCCTGCGCCACGCCCGCGTTCCAGAAGTAGTCGCGCCTGCGCGAAAGCGTCGCCCGGCACTGAAGCGCCAGAAGCTGCCCGGACCGCAGGGCCTGTTCCACCTCCTGCGTGGCCGCGACCTCCACCCCGAAGCGCGCCGTGATGCGCCCTTCCTTATTGTCCACCACCAGATTGGAAAGCTTGATGCTCTGGGCGAAGCCCTGCGCGCGCCACGCAACGACAACGGTCAGAAGAACGCAGAGGATGAGAAGAAAACGTGGGCGGCGCATGAGTGTTTCTGGAATACCTCAGAAACAGCGCTACATGAACCCTGGCGCTTTGACAACCGTCCACGGGATGCTTAGGGAGGCGTATGAACCGGCTGCGGCTCGTCTTTGTGGGAGAGTTGAAGGCCCCCTGGGCCAAAGAGGCCTGCGCGTACTATCTGCAAGCCCTCGCGCGCTACGCGCGTTGCGATGTCGCCATCCTGGCGGACCCCAAAAACGTCAAGGATCAGGCATTGCGCCTGCAGAAAGAAGGCCAGCGCATCCTGGCGGCGCTTGGCCCGAAAGACCGGGCAGCCGGTCTGGACGAGCGGGGTAAGGCCTACTCTTCCAAGGAATTTGCCGCAAAGCTTGGCGAATGGCTTGACGATCCGGGGCGCGCGCCCTGTTTTGTCATCGGGGGCGCGTATGGCTACGCCCCGGAGGTTTCGGCCCGTTTCGACACGCGCGTAAGCCTCGGTCCCTACACCCTGCCACATGAGTTGGCCCGCGTGACGCTTTGCGAACAGCTCTACCGCGCCATGACCATTTTGGCCGGACATCCCTATCACCACGGATAAAAAAGGAGCGGCCCCATGTCCCTGTTCGACACGCCTTACCTGGAAAGACTCGCGGACTACCTCGACTCCGGCGATCTGGAGACGGACTTCGATTTCGCCAATGAGGAAGGACGCGTCATCATCCTGGAATTTCTGGAAAAACTCATGAATGTGGCCGAGAAAGCCGATGAGGTGGCCACAAAGCTCATCTTCAAGGGTCAACTGGGGGCGCTGGCCGGGACGAAGACCCAGAAATAGCCCGGTTTCGCAAGCGTGCCGGACTCTTCAAACCGGGGATATTCTCTGACGGCGCGAAGTTCCCAGCCTTCCGGCAGCGGCTGGTCAGGGGTTTTCGCGTTGGCAAACACGACAACCAGAGGGGCCGCACACGTCCCCTCCCGCTTGAATTTTCCGGCCGTGGCCAGAAACGCCGGCCACGGTTGAAACGCCCGCGACACGCAAATGTCCGCCTCGGACGCCAGCGCCTCATAGCGTCCCTCGAACACTTCGGCCTCTTTTATGCGCATCATGGCCAGGCACTGGCGCAAAAACGCCGCCCGCCTGGCCCTGGGTTCGATCAGCACATATCGCCCGGCTTTCCAGAAAAGACGCAGCGGAACTCCGGGCAACCCGGCCCCGGCCCCGAAGTCGAGCGTCACGGAATCCGGCGGCAAGGCCAACTCGTGAAAAAGATCCGCCAGATGCCAACTGTCCGCCACAAGCCGGGAGAGCATTTCCGGCCACGTCTTTGGCCCCGCCAGATTGGTGCGGCGGTTCCACGTTTCCAGAAGTTCCAAATACGCTGCCAGCCCTTGCGCCTGGCCGGACGTGAGTTCCCGTCCGAGCGCGAGGGCCTTGGCCGCGACGTTTTCCGCTGTTGGACGCGTACTCTTCATGGCCGCCCTATGGCCCAAGAATTGACGCCCGTCAAAGGATGCTCTACCAACGCGGGCGTTACCGCATTTCATCCCAAGGAGCGAATGTGTCCGCACACGTCAAAACCCAGGCCCTGCTTTTCCCCGGCCAGGGTTCCCAGGAAAAGGGCATGGGCAAGAGCCTGGCCGAAGCCGACGCCGGCGCCATGGACCTCTGGAAGCTGGCCGAAAAAATATCGGGGCTTGCCCTGCGCGATATTTACTGGGACGGCGATGACGCCGCCATGGCCGACACCCGTCATCTCCAGCCCGCGATGATCGTGGTCTGCCTCAATTTGTGGTTTCGCCTCAAGGGAAAGCTCGCTCCCATGGGCATGGCCGGTCACAGCCTGGGGGAATACGCCGCATTGGCCGCCGCCGAAGCCCTGCCTGTGCGTCAAACCCTGGAATTGGTCAGCCTGCGGGGCAGGCTTATGGCCGAGGCCGGAGGATCCGGGGACGCGGCCGGAGCCATGGCCGCCGTGCTTAAAATCCCGCTGGAAGCCGTTGAAGACATCGTGGCCCGCGCTGGCAGAGCCACGGGCGGCCTTCTTCTTGTGGCCAACTACAATACGCCCGGCCAATACGTGATTTCAGGCCGCAAGGACGCGGTGGACGCCGCTGGCGCGCTCTGCAAAGAGGCCAAGGGCCGGGCCGTCATGCTGCCGGTCAGCGGGGCCTTCCACTCGCCGCTCATGGCCGAGGCCGCCGCCGAGATGCACAAACAAATCGCCAAGGCCGATTGGCGCGCGCCAAACGTGCCCGTGTACGCGAACGTCACGGGCAGGGCGGAACGCGATCCCGCGAGGCTTCTTGAGCTTCTTTCCCAACAGATGACTTCATCCGTGCGGTGGATTGACACGATGACCGCTCTGTACGCCGACGGGACGCGCATGTTTGTGGAGATTGGCCCCAAGGGCGTTTTGACGAAGATGGTGGCGGCGAATCTGCCCGGTAAGGACGATGTGGCCGCGGTGAGCGTCGCGACGGGGGAAGAACTGTAATGCGCGCGTTGAATCATCTGCGGGGCCTTTTGGGGTCGCTTTTAGAAAAAAAGGGGGCCTCGTGGCCCGAAAAAGCCACGATTGAGCCGCCCAAAGAGAAAAAATTCGGCGACATGGCCTGTAACGTGGCCATGTTGGCGGCTTCGGCCCTTGGCAAAAAGCCGCGTGCACTGGCCGAGGAGTTGCGGAGTGAGCTGCTGGCCGCTGATCCTGGATTGGCGGCCGCTCAGGTGGCTGGTCCGGGTTTTTTGAACATTACGTTCGCGCCGGGTTTCTGGCAGGAGACGGTGGCGGAGGTCTTGCGGGAAGGCGAGCGCTACGGCCGGTTCGATCTGGGCAAGGGCGAACGGGTGCAGGTGGAGTTCGTTTCGGCCAACCCGACGGGCCCTTTGCATATCGGGCATGGGCGCGGCGCGGCGGTGGGGGACTCGGTGGCCAGGATACTTCGGGCCATGGGGTACACGGTGTCCACCGAGTACTATATCAATGACGCGGGCCGTCAGATGCGGCTTCTGGGCGAGTCCGTCTGGGTGCGCGTTCTGGAGTTGTCCGGGCTGCCGGTCGCATATCCCGAGGATTGGTACAAGGGCGCATATATTGCGGATCTGGCCCGCGAGCTTCTGGCGCGGGAAGGCGCGGCGTTTGCGAAGATGACCCCGGACGCGGGCAAGGAAATCTGCTACGAGTACGGCATGGGGACGATTCTGGCGGGCATAAAGAAGGATTTGGCCGAGTTTCGGGTGGAGCATGAGGTGTGGTTCTCGGAAAAGTCGCTGATGGCGGCCGGAAAGGTGGAAAAGACCATTGCGGATTTGAAGGCGCGCGGCCTGGCCTTTGACAAGGACGGGGCGACCTGGATGGGGACCACGGCGTATGGGGACGACAAGGACCGCGTGCTGCGCAAATCGACCGGGGAACTGACGTATTTCGCCTCGGACATCGCCTATCATGCGGACAAGTTTACGCGCAGCTTTCAGACGGTGGTGGACGTGTGGGGCGCGGATCACCACGGCTATGTGCCCCGGATGAAGGCCGCCGTGCAGGCGCTGGGCCTGGATAAAGAGGATTTGCAGGTCATTTTGGTGCAGCTGGTGAACCTTATGCGCGGCGGCGAGCAGATCGCCATGTCCACCAGGGCCGGACAGTTCGAGACCCTCTCCGACGTGGTGCGCGAGGTCGGCGTGGACGCTGCGCGGTTCATGTTTTTGTCGCGCAAGTCCGACAGCCATCTGGATTTCGATCTGGAACTGGTGAAAGAGCGCTCCATGGACAACCCCGTCTATTACGTGCAGTACGCCCATGCGCGCATCAAGTCCCTTTTCGCCAAGGCGGGGGAGCGCGGACTGGCTGTGTCCACAAAACCGGAGCCGGAACTTTTGGCGCGGCTCGATACGCCTGAGGACCTTGACCTCATGCGCCTCATGGAACACTATCCGGACGCGCTGGCAAGCGCCGCCAAGACGCTCTCCCCCCATGTGGTGAGCTTCTATCTGCGCGATCTTGCCGGGCTTTTGCACCGCTACTACACGGCGCATCCGGTGCTTGCCGCCGCTGATGAGGAGTTGGCCCGCGCGCGCCTTGTCCTGTTCGCGGCGGCGGCGCGGGTGATCCGGGAAGGACTTGCTCTTCTGGGCGTTGACGCCCCGGACAAGATGTAGCGCATATGGCGTTTTGCCGGAGATTTCGAGCATGAAGGTCGTTGACCGCTTTGATGTTTCCAAGCCGCCCCAAGGCCCCAAGAAATACAGCTTCGAGCTTACGGGGCACGGCTTGGTCTCGCTTCTGGTTTTGGGCGTGTTCGGCATTGCCTGGATATTCTTTCTTGGCGTGCTGCTTGGCCGGGGCAACAAGCCGGAGAACGCCGTGCCCCAGCTGGCCAAGATCATGCCCACCCCATCCGCCGCCGACCAGGGGAGCGCAACTCCCCCCACAGTGCTGAAACCCGAAGAACTCCAGTTCCAGGACACCCTGCAGGGCAGAACTCCCCCGGAAACGGCCGTTGCGAACGCAACCCCAAAAACGGGCGGCGCGCAAACTCCCCAGAACCCGGCTCAGCAAGGTCCGGCTCCCCGCGTCGCGCAAACTCCGCGGGGGCAGGTAGCCACAGCCAAGGCGGAGCCGGACAAAAAGGTCGCCAAGCCACAGCCTGAAAAAAAGAGCGCCGCGCCTGGGGCGCAGAACTCCCGGAAAAATTCCGGAAACTCCGGAAACGCGCCGGCCTCCAAAAAGCCTGTGGAGACGCGTACGTATCAGGTCGCGGCGCTGGATACGGAAGTCTTGGCCCGGGCCGAGGCGGAAAAAATGCGGAAAAAAGGGCTGGTTTCCACAGTCGAAAAGGCCGGTATTGGCGGCAAAAGCGTGTACAGGGTTCTTATCCGCGTGAAAGGAACCCCGGCAGAAATCAAGCAAGCACTTGAAAAATCAGGGACAAAAAAGCCTATACTTCGCGATAAAAAATCCTTATGAGACGTTTCCCCCGTTTAGGCGGGAGGCGTTTTCCTGGAGGATTATTGAATGCTCGGACACCCCTTCGTCCCGACCAAGGCCTTTTTCACCAGAGGCATCGGGCGCCACAAAAATAAGCTGCAATCCTTTGAACTGGCTCTACGCGACGCCGGCATTGAAAAGTTAAATTTAGTCTATGTTTCCAGTATCTATCCGCCAAACTGCACGCTGCTCACCGTGGAAGAGGGTACAACTCTCTTAAATCCCGGCCAGATCACGTTCTGCGTCATGGCCCGCAACGCCACGGACGAAAAAGGCCGCCTGGTGGGGTCCGCCGTGGGCATGGCCTTTCCGGCCAGTAAAGACCACTATGGCTACATTTCCGAACACACTTCTTTCGGCAAGGAATTAAAAGAGATCGGCGACTTTGCCGAGGATCTGGCCTCCACCATGCTGGCTACGACGCTTGGCATCGATTTCAATCCTGAGACCGCCTACGACGAACGCCGCGAAATCTATATGATGTCCGGCAAAATCATCGAGTCCACCTCGCTACCCTGCGTCACCCAGGGCGTTTCCGGCATGTGGACCACCACCATCTCCGCTGTGGTGTTTTTGCCCTAGCCGGGCCCGACTCCGCATAAAGAGGCCCCGCATACGCGGGGCTTTTTTTTGCGGCGTCTTTGCGGTATTTTACAGCCATGACAGCCCCCATGACAGCAAAAAAACGCGCGCCTCTTATTTTCAGCCGCCTGCGGGCAAAGTATCCGGCCCTTGAGTCCGCCCTTATCCATCACAATGCCTGGGAACTCATGGTGGCCACCATCCTGGCCGCCCAATGCACGGATGCGCGGGTGAACATGGTCACCCCAAAGCTTTTTGCCCGCTGGGCAGGTCCAGCCGAGATGGCCAAGGCTTCGCAGGGGGACGTGGAGGAAACGGTGCGCTCCACGGGCTTTTTCCGCAACAAGGCGAAAAACCTGATCGGCGCGGCGCGGCGCATCATGGAACACTATGACGGCCAGGTCCCCCGCACCATGGCCGAACTTACCACTCTACCGGGCGTGGCCCGCAAGACCGCCAACATCGTCTTGTCCAACTCCTTTGGCGTGCATGAGGGCATCGCGGTGGACACCCACGTCACGCGGCTGTCCTACCGCCTGGGGCTTACGGATTTTGACGATCCGGTCAAAATCGAGCGCGACCTCATGCCGCTTTTCCCACGCGCCGAGTGGGGCGAAATCAACCATCTGCTCGTCTATCACGGCCGCGACACCTGCGCGGCCAGAAAACCCCTGTGCGGCCAATGCGTGTTGGAAGACATCTGCCCCAAGCGCGGGATGACGCGCACATGAGCCTTTCCGGCGCGTTTGCCATCCAGGCCACGGATAATGCCGCCCGCGCAGGTGAATTGCACACCAGTCACGGCCAGATAGCGACCCCGGCCTTTATGCCCGTGGGGACCCAGGCCACGGTCAAGGCGCTGTGCCCGCAAGATCTGCGCGATGTAGAGGCCCAAATCATCCTGGGCAACACCTACCACCTCTATCTGCGCCCAAACGATGAGGTCATCGCCCGCCTGGGCGGACTGCACTCCTTCATGGGATGGGAACGGCCAATACTTACGGATTCCGGCGGATTCCAGGTGTTTTCCCTCTCCGCCCTGCGCAAACTCACGCCCGACGGCGTGGAGTTCAAATCCCATCTGGACGGCTCCACGCATCTGTTCACCCCGGAAAAGGTTCTGGCCATCCAACGCAATTTGGGTTCGGACATTATGATGGTGCTGGACGAATGTGTGCCTTTCGGGGCGGACCGCGCCTACACCGAAAAATCCCTGGTATTGACCCATGACTGGGCCAGGCGTTCCCGCGCGGATCATGCTCCGGGACGGGCCGGTCAGCTTCTTTTCGGTATCGTGCAGGGCGGTTTTTTCACGGACCTGCGCGCGCAGAGCGCCGAAGTCATCTGTTCCATGGGGTTTGAGGGCCACGCCATCGGCGGATTGTCCGTTGGGGAGTCCACGGCGCAGATGTATGAACTGATCGCGCATACAGCTCCCCTTTTGCCGGGTTCCAAGCCCCGCTATCTCATGGGCGTGGGCAAGCCCCTGGACATTCTGACCGGCATCGAACACGGCATTGATATGTTCGATTGCGTACTGCCCACGCGAAACGCCCGAAATGGCACGCTTTATACGAGCCTGGGCCAGGTGAACATCAAGCGCGCCGAGTATAAAGAGGATGACTCCCCGCTTGATCCGGCCTGCTCCTGCTATACGTGCCGGACCTTTTCCAGGGCGTATTTGCGCCATCTCTACGTCGCGCAGGAGCTTTTGGCCTACAGGCTGAACACCATCCACAACGTGCGGTTTTTTCTGGATCTGGCGCACGGCGCGCGCGATGCCATCGTTGCCGGAAGATTCTCGGCCTATAAGGCCGGTTTCGAGGCCGTGTATGCGGATTTCCAAGGCCAAGGCGAATAAATGGGCGCGTCCCCACACGAACGCGACCGTCATGTAGTCGTTGGACGCGTCCAGGGAGTAGGGTTCCGCCCCTTTGTCTATCGACTGGCGACGGATCTCAATCTTGCCGGTTTTGCCCAAAACGCGCCGGAAGGAGTGGTCATTGAGGTCCAGGGACCGCGTTCCGACCTGGATGCCTTTGCCCGGCAACTCGCGCAGACGCTGCCTCCCCTGGCCATGATCGTGAAACACGACCGGAAAACCATTCCGGCAATTCCGGAGAATTTGGCGTTCAACATTCGTGAAAGTGTTGCGGGACAAGGACATCACGTGCTGGTCAGCCCGGACATCGCCACCTGCCCGCAGTGTCTGGCCGACATGGCCGATCCCAAAAACCGCCGCCATCTCTACCCCTTCACCAACTGCACCAACTGCGGACCGCGCTACACCATAACCAAAAGTCTGCCCTACGACCGCGCCACGACCTCCATGGCCTGCTTCGCCCTTTGCCCTGAGTGCCAGGCCGAGTACGACGATCCGCGAAACCGCCGCTTCCACGCCCAGCCTAACGCCTGCCCGGTCTGTGGCCCTCACGTATGGTTTACCGACCGCTCGGGGCGCGAGCTTTCCAGCCGGGGGGAGGCTGTGACGCAAGCGGCCAAAATGCTTCTTCAGGGCAAGATCGTGGCGCTTAAAGGCCTGGGCGGCTTCCATCTGGCCGCGAGCGCCACGGATCACATTGCTGTGGCGGAACTCAGACGCCGAAAAACGCGACCCGCCAAGCCCCTGGCGGTGATGGTCCCTGATTTGGAGACGCTTCGCCGGTTCGCCACGCCCGGCGACGAGGAAGTGGCAATGCTTGCGGGCAACGAGCGTCCCATCGTGCTTGTTCCCCTGCGGGAGGACTCGCCGCTGTCGCCTTTAGTCTCGCCGGACACGGATCAGCTTGGGGTCATGTTGCCCTACACGCCGCTGCACCATGCGCTTTTCCGGGCACTCGCCCGGCTTGGCGCGGACCTTGCCGCGCTGGTCATGACCAGCGGCAATCTCTCCGGGGACCCCATCGCGCTTGGCAATCGCGAGGCCCTGTCGCGGCTTGGGGCCATCGCGGATTTCTTCCTCCTGCACAACCGCGACATTCTGGTGCGGGCCGATGATTCGGTCGTGCGCTTTCTTCACGCGAATCGCCGGACAAAGGCAGCCGATCCGCCCGCTTCCCTCCAATTTTTGCGCCGGGCCAGGGGATTCACCCCGCAGCCCGTTTTTCTGCCCAAGCCCGGCCCTTGCGTTTTGGGCGTGGGCGCGCACCTGAAAAACACCATCTGCATAACCAAAGACGATCAGGCGTTTTTGAGCCAGCACATAGGCGACCTGGAAAACCTGGAGACCGCCGCGTTCCATGCCGAGGTCATCGCCCATCTGACGCGCATCATGCAGGTTGCGCCCAAGGCCGTGGTGGCCGATCTGCACCCGGATTATCTTTCCACGCGATGGGCGCTGGAACAAAGCGGCCTGCCGGTTATCCGCCTCCAGCACCACTTCGCGCACATCTTTGCCGGACTTGCCGGAAACGGCTTGACCTCGCCCGTCTTGGGGATCGCCTTGGACGGCTCAGGATTGGGCGACAACCAGACCATCTGGGGCGGCGAGTTTCTCTATGTGGACCCAACGACTCTTGCCATGCGGCGCGTGGGACACTTCTCGCCGATGCGCTTACCCGGAGGCGACAAGGCCATTAAAGAACCCTGGCGCATGGCCTTTTCCTGCCTGAAATCTCTCGGACGCGACCCCTTAAATGAAGGCTGGACCTGGCTCAAAGGCCGTGAGCGTGCGGCCGGACTTGTGGCGGCTATGATCGACAAGGAACTGAACAGCCCCATGACCACAAGCTGCGGACGCCTCTTTGACGCCGTGAGCGCTCTGGCCGGACTTTGCCCGGAAATAAGCTACGAGGGGCAGGCCGCCATCCGCCTGGAACACACGCAGGACAGGACCGAGGATTCTGAATACGCCTGCCCGCTGATCGAGCGTGCCGAACCGGCGGTCCTCGACACCCTGTCGCTTTTCGGCCAGGCGGCCGATGATCTGCTGGCAGGCGCGCCCGCCTCCATCGCCAGCCGGCGGTTCCACCTGGGCCTGACGAGCGGCCTGGCCGATGCCGCAGCTACGCTTTGCGCCAAGCTCGGCACGCGCCACGTTGTCCTCTCCGGCGGCGTGTTTTTGAACAGGACCGTGGCCACCCGGTTGCCGGAGCTTCTCGCCGCGCGAGGGCTTATCCCCCACGCGCACACCACGGAGCCGCCCGGCGACGGCTGTATCGCGCTCGGCCAGGCGTATTTCGGGCAACTCATGCTTGAACGCGCGGCTAGCGAACCGATTGACAGCGTTCCCAGGTGAGATATTCTACGGCGAGTTCCCAAAATTTAGAGAGGGGAAATTATGAAATTCACACTTGAATTCGACCGCGAAGACGACGGCCGCTGGATAGCCGAAATACCAGAGCTTCCGGGGGTTATGGCGTATGGCCTCAGTAAGAGAGAGGCCGCTGACAAGGCGACCGCCCTTGGTCTGCGCGTCCTGGCGGACCAGATCGAACAAGGGGAACTCCATGTTTCCGGCCGGGAACTCTGCTTCGCATGAACTGGCCCGCAACCAAAGGACAAAAGGTCCTTGGCGCACTGTTGCGCCTGGGCTGGAGCGTCCGGGGAAACCACGGCGGCTCTCATAAAACTCTTGTGCGCCCTGGGTTCCCCAACTACACGTGGGCTTTCAGAGACGATGACGAAATCGGCCCGAAGATGCTTTCCCGCATCGCAAAACATACTGGACTCACCCCGGACGATCTCTAACCCCGTCCCAGGGGCGAAAAGCAAAAGCTCCACAGACTATAATTTCTTCACTCTTTAGCGTCCCGCGAGTCCCACAGCCCCCTGACGCTCCCCGCCACGGATTTTACAAACCAGCACCACGCAATAAGCATGTCCACGTCGCGCGGGGCCATCCGCTCTCCGGCGTTTTCCGCCGCATTGAGGGTGTAGCTTAGGAATTGCTCGTCAGCTATCGCCAGACGCAGCATAATCTTGCCGACTTCTTGAGCGCAGGGGATTCGTGGGGTGTCCATTTGGTTAAATTCCGTTAAAGATGACGTTTTTTGTGTCCATAAAAATAATATTATTTCAAATGATTATATTTAATATACCAAAACATAAATAGTTATATTTCTAATAAACATGAATACAGCAACATGGTTTTAATTGTCAATATCCTCGATATTCTTAGAGGATGGATAAAGGTCTCCTTGTACAGTGGGCGATAGCCAAGGTCGTGCGGACTGCGCGTAAGAAGCTTGACATTTCGCAGGATCTCCTCGCCGTAACTTCCGGCCTCTCATATCCTTTTATTTCTGAGGTGGAACGCGGGCTTTCCAGCATGAGGATTGATGCTCTGTTGCAGTTGGCCGAAGCCCTACACGTGGACGCATGGAAGCTCATGCGCCGAATCGAAGCAGAACTGAAACGTGGCCCGAAGCCGCCCGAAAAAATTCACGGCAGACCGCGCAAGACCCCGAAAAAAGAAAAAGCGCCGGAACCCGGCAACGCCGGGGAGCGACGCAAAAAAGCGACAAAATAGAGACCGTCCATCCTTAGCCTTGGCGGTTGACAAAATACCTAAAATTGGTATTTTTGAGAGCAGCGCGGAAGCTTATTGTGCCGGACGAAAAGCCGCCGCTTTGGTCTGTGGTGTTCACCGCCAAGGCGCGTAAGCAAAAACAGAAATTGCCGAAAAAGATTTCCGCCGCGCTTGACCTTTTGTGGGGAGAGCTTGAGCGGGACGGCCCGGAACGCCGCAGCTGGCCGCACTACGGACTGATTGCCGGCAAAAAAGATATGCACCATTGCCATTTGAACAAGGGCAGACCGTGTTATGTGGCCGTATGGAAAGTCGCCGACAGAGACGTAAAACTTTTGGAGATCAGATATGTTGGCACACATGAGAACGCAGACTACCGGCGCATTGACTGAGATCAGCCTCACTGTGCCGAGTAAGGACGCGCAGCGCTTGTGTAAGGCGATAAACAGCCTTTTGGAGCTTGTCAGATCCGCGGCGCGCCCGGTCAATGAAAAAGAGGAAGAAGTATATACCGCGCGAGAAGTTTTCCCTGAATCCAGCCCCGGCAACAGATTGCGCGGCCTGCGCACCCGCGAGGGCATCACGCAAAAGGAACTTGCCAAGGTTCTGGGCATCCGCCAGCACCACGTTTCGGAGATGGAAAAGGGCCTGCGTTCCATAAGCAAAGACATGGCCAAACGCATAGGCGAGGCGTACAACATCTCCTACAAAGTGTTTCTGTAGAGATGGTTCCGGGCATCACCCGGAAACCGTCTTTGCTCACAAAGCAGTGTCCCCGGTTGCCCTCCCTCTTTTTTTTTCGTAATATCCACCCCCTAGCCCCATCAAAGAGAGGAAACCATCATGCTCATTCGTGATTGGATGACGAAAAACGTGATCACCGTGGATGCGGAGACCTCCATGATGAAGGCCTCCAAGATCATGCGCGAGCATAAGATCAGCCGGTTGCCCGTTGTGGACGCCAAAAACAAGCTCCTGGGCATCGTCTCCGACCGCGATCTCAAGGACGCCTCTCCGTCCAAGGCCACCTCTCTGGACATGCACGAGCTGTATTATCTGCTCTCGGAAATCAAGATCAAAGACATCATGACCAAGACGCCCCTGGCGGTAAAGCCCACGGAAACCGTGGAAAAAGCCGCCGTGCTTATGATGAACAACAATTTCGGCGGGCTGCCCGTGGTGGACGACGACCTCGAAGTGATAGGCATCATCACGGATTCGGACATCTTCAAGGTGCTGGTGCATATAACGGGCGTCACCGAGGGCGGCGTGCAACTGGCGTTCGATCTGTCCCTGAAAGAGGGATCGCTCAAAGAGGTGTTGGATGTCCTCAAGGATTTCGAGGCGCGCATCCTGAGCGTTCTTACCGCCTCCGGCCCCACCGACACCGGCCACCGCGAAGTCTTCATCCGCGTCAAGGATATGGACAAGGACGTGCTGACGCAGATGGTGGATACCCTCTCCAAGCGGTTCGCGCTGCTCTATTGGGTGCGCGACAACCTGAATCCCATTATTTCGTAGGCTGGTCGGCTCTCGTGCGGGCGGAGCTTGACTGCGCCGTAAGTCTATCTATTTGACGAGTATATTCGCGCCAAGGAGTTTACGCCATGTCCCAAGTCCGCTGTTGCCCGCACTGCGGCTCCGCTCTCGAACCCTGGATCGCCCCCCCGGAATCCGGTTGGGGAGAGATCCTCGTCTGCAACAACAATGAATGTCCCTATTTCAAGGGATCGCCCAACACCATCCGCAACACGGAAGAAGGCCAGCCCTTGGGGACCCGCTACGCCGAAGACCCCTGCAACAACTACCAGTCGTTCAGCCTCGCGGCCTGGCACGGCGGCTGTAGATAGGCCGCTCAAAAAACATGCCATTCGCCACGCTCTTTACCATAGCGGTGGCCTTGGCCATGGACGCCTTTGCCGTGGCCCTGGCCAGCGGCATCTGCCTGCGTACCCCGACCAGAACCCAGGCCCTTCGCATGGCCTTCGCATTCGGGCTTTTTCAAGCAGTCATGCCCGTGATCGGCTGGGGTCTGGGCCTTACCGTGCGCGGCTTCATAGAGAGTTGGGGAACCTGGATCGCCTTTAGCCTCCTCATCCTGGTCGGCGCGAAGATGCTCTGGGAAGGCAGCCGCAACAACGGCGAGCCCATCACCTGCGACACCAAGGACCCCACCAAGGGCGCGAGGCTTCTCCTCCTGGCCCTGGCCACAAGCATCGACGCCCTGGCTGTCGGGCTTTCGTTTTCCCTGCAATACCCCGATACCGGCATCTCTTTTCCCTCCATGGTCATCGGCCTCATCTGTTTCCTGCTCACAGGCGCGGGCGTATGGCTCGGCCGCCAGGCCGGGCGCGTAGCCGCTCTCAGCCGCTACGCCGAGCTTCTGGGCGGAGCCACGCTCATCTCCATCGCCTTCAAAACGCTCCTCCAGGCCTAACCAAACCCATTCTGGACATGCCCGCAACCGCTTTATATCGTCACGCAAAACAAGGAGCTTCGCATGAAACGCAGAGCATTGCCGATAGCCGCCCTCTCCCTCGTCCTGGGGCTTTCCAGCCTGGGCTTCGCCCAAAACAGCGCGTCAGCGCCAGAATGGGGCGCGCGGGCGTTTAAGGCCCTGGACCCCAACAATACCGGCAAGGTCACCCGCGAGGCCTTTATGGAAGCGGCCCAGAAGCGCTCGATGCTGGCTTGGGAACGGCTCGATCCCAACGGCAAAGGCTTCGTGACCAAAGAGGACTTCCTGGCCAGGACAGCAGCCGCACACGCCCACAGAGGCCACGGACACGCCAAGCCCGCCGCCGGGCAGCAATAAGCCCCGACAGGGCTCCGCCCTGCACCCGCCAGGGAGGTCATACCTCCCTGGCGGGGGTCCAGGGGGCAGCGCCCCCTGGTTTCTAGTTAGAGAACTGGTCCTGGACGCCCGTGGGGTCCTTGAACGTCTCATCCTGCTGGTACTGCAGATGCTTAGGCTCGCCCAGCGAGTTCTTGGTTCCGCGGTTGTTCAGGTACTTGTCCAGTTCCAGATTGACCTTCAGGGGCACATCGACCCCCGCCTTCGTAAGCGCCTGACGCAGGATGGCTTCGCCCTTGGTGGCGAAGGCGATGGAGTCGCCCAGCACGCGCATGGCCTCGGTGGGGTTATGGAAGCCCATCGAGTTTTCCGCGCTGATGAACAGCCAACGGTAGAAGGCCTGCTCGTAGAAGTCCTTGGCCTTGGCGTAGAGATCTTGGTCGATCTGCTTGCCGCCGGCCTGGGCCGCGTTCGTCATCTCAAAGAGCTTGGCCACGGTGGCTGTGGCGTAGCCCGCGCGGATTTCCAGGGAAGCGGTGCGGTCCTGGATGGCGATCACCTGAGCTTTGAGCCATTCCGGGGTTTCGCTGTGGCACTGCTGGCAGGCGCGCATATCGGCCTTGAGCGGGCTCATGATCCTGTGGTCGGAAACCTTGTGGACGCCCACCTTGGTGTAGGGCATGTGGCAGTCGGCGCAGGAGGCTCCGGCCTTCCAGTGTACGGACTGGTTGGAGAAGAGCTCGAATTCGGGATGGCGGATGTAGGCCAGCTTGAATCCGGTCACGGTTTGTTTCCATTCCTTGATAGCGGGATCGCTCTGGAACTGCTTTATGATGTCCTCAATGGTGATGTTGCCCCACTTGCCGTGCTGCCAGGGGAAGTAGAGGCCAACGGACTCCATGTTCTCATTTTTGGGGATGCTGTAGGTCACGTGGCACTGGGCGCAGACCAGGGTACGCATCTCCTGACGCGATTTCGTGCGCCAGTCCACGCCGATGGACTCCAAGGCGGGCTGCAGCGTGAAGTCCCTGGAAATCCGCAGGGACATATCCTTGTTGTCGTGGCAATCGATGCAGGCCGCGCCAAGCTCTCTGGCATTTTCGGGGATCTTGCCGAGGACTTCCATGTAGGGAAGCTTGTAATAGTCCTGGCCCATCTGCTTGACGAGTCCGGGCGTGTAGGGGCTTTTGCAGGAGAGGCACACGCCGCCGGCCTTGAGCCTGGAGGCATCGACCTCCAGCTGATCGAAGATCATCCGCGCGTGCCCTCTGGGCTCGTTGTATTCCACGCCGAATCCCCAGCCGTTGAAAAGAAGCGCGGCGGGAGGAAACTCGGAGAGCCTGTCGTAGGCGATATGGCCTTCGTCATAACCGCGTTTGTACTTGCTTTTCCCGGCGGGCTCGGGCTCGGCGGTTTTCTTCCAGAGGTCATACTCATCCGGGTACGCCTTGCCCCATACGGTGGGATCAATGGTGTTGTCCGGGATGGTCACGGTCTTCACCGGCTCGGTCTTTGGCGGCGAACAGGCATAGGGCGCCAGCAAAAATACCGCGGCCAGCCCGGCCAGTGCGATCCATCCTACTCTTTTTCTCCGCATAGCAGTCCTCCGTTTCAAAGCGTGGTCCGCGGTCATTGCTCAAAATCTTTTCGCGCGTCAGTGAGACGCGATCGTGCCGACATGCTTGTGCATGATGCCCCGATGGCAGTCCCAACAGTCCCTGCTGGTGTCCATGCGCTCCACCGCCGTTTCGTGGCAGCGGATGCAGTTGGCTTTCACCGCGGCGCGGCCGTGGGCGCTTATGGTAATGGTATCGGGCACATGGCCGGAATAGAAGAAAAGAACGTCCTTCAAGCCGTCAATGGACTTCCAGACATAGTGGACAGCCCTGTTTTCGTTCGGCAGGTGACATTCGATGCAGAATTTACGGCGATGCGCGCCCTGGTGGAACCAGGCCTCTTCCTCCGCCTCATGCACGTGGCACGAGGCGCAAAAAAGCGGCGTTTCCGACTTGGCCAAAAGCCTCGGAGGCCCAAAGGCCAAAAAACTCCCCACAGCAAGGCCGAGAAGGATCAGGATGGCTATATACTTGCCCCATCGGCAACACGATACGCCCATAGTCCTCCTCCTCAAAGTCTGCGCGGGATTTTTTTCCGCCTAACCCAAAACAAGGAGCGTAAATGTGACCTGAATCAAAAAACAGGACAAAACCAGGGGGCATTGCCCCCCTGGCTATTTGTCGATCTTGAGGCGCGCTTCGACGTTTTGGCGCAGTTTGGCCAAGTCGTCGTCGTAGGGTTTGCCCGCAATTTTTTCAAAGGCGAAGCCCATCATCAGATTGAAGGGAATGTGATTATTGGCGGGATCCTGGTAGAAGTCGGTCATAGCGGCTTGGACGGCCGCGAGATCAGTAAAGGGAACATTGGCCGCCATGCAGGATCTGAGCCGCTTTTCGCTCTCCTGCTGGGCTGGAGCCTGGTTCTGCGCGTCGGGCGCAAAGGCCGCGTTCGTACACATCTGATAGATGCCGAAGTAGAAGCCATCCAGGAAAGATTTCCGCTCCTTGTCCGACATGGAGTTCCAGCGCGAGCCGAAGTCAACCGCGATACGGCCGGTCTGCGTGGCGGGAGCGGAAGCTTTCTCCTTGCTTGCGGACGCGTGGGTCTTTTCTTTGCTTGGGGACACGCTTTGTTTGGCCAGGGCGGGCGCGGCCATAAGCGACACGATGAGGACGATAAACAGGGCTTTGCGGGCCATTGAAGTCTCCTTAATATATTGCTACCATGGGGCAACAAGCCGTTTAGCCGTCTGCCTGAAAAAATCAACCCCCGGAAGATGTTCCCCCCCCGGATGTCCCCCGGAGTACCCGTTTGTCGCCGACGCGTATGGTCACGCGTTCTTTGTCCAGATATTCCAAGAGCGGAATGGCGAACTTGCGCGAGAGGCCGGTCAATTCCCGGAATTCCTGGGGGCCGAGTTCCCGGTTGGCGGCAAAGTAGTCCTGTACGCGGGCTTTGAGCGCGGCAAGGGCGCTTGCCGCGAAGTACATATCCTCCTTGATGCGAATGATGCGCCCTTCATTGAGGAGAAGCTTATAGAGAGGCTCGGAGCGTTTGGGGTCAAGGCCGAGCCCGTCCAAAACATCTTTGAAATTCGGCGGGGTGAGGCCGCCTTTTTCATAGAGGTGAAGGATGGAATCTTTGAGGTTCTTCTGGTCCGACCCCAGGCGGATGGAGTGGGCCGGCAGGTGCAAAAACTCCTGATCCTGCGCCAGTTGGGTGTTTTTAAGAAGCCGTTCCACCAGAAAGTGGAGGAGCTTGGGGGGCAGTTCCCGGCCCCAGGCCGAGGCCAGTTCGCCGCGGGCAACGCCCTGCTTTAGGGGCTCGCGCGCGTGGAAGGCGGACATGAAGCTTAAGAGCCCGGAGGCTAAATCCGTAAGCGCCGAGCCTGCGATCCAGAGTTTGAGATCCTTATCCCACAGGCTGGCCTGCCCTTTGGCCGACAGGCTTTGCAGGATTTTTTCAAGCTCGCGGGTCTCAAGGCCGGTCAGGACCAGAAGCTCTGCGAAGCTCGCGCCTGGGGCCGCGCGCATGGCCAGGTGCAGGCGCGCGGTCTCTTCGGGGGATGCCATGGGGATTTTAGAGAGAAAGGCCAGTTCCGGGCTGTTGCGCCGCAAGCGCCCTCCCAGAAGGGCCGAGGGGGCCAGGGGGGAAAGCACCACCGCGCCCGCCACGGTGCGAAGCGGCGAAAAAGCGCGCAGAACACACCGGTCGCCGGCAACCGAGGCCAGGGGCGTTTCAAAATGCGCCTGGCACAGCGCGGTTTGGCCGGGTTCGAGCCGGTCGCGGTCGAAAAAATACAGCCTGGCCATCACTTCGCAGGTTCCGTGGTGGAAATGAACCTCGCCCCTGTGCCGCAGCGGGCGCGGCGAGGAAGGCAGGCAGAAGGCCGTGAGGCTCCAGATGGAGGATGGGAAAAGCGTGCCAGGGCGGGCGAGAACCTCGCCGCGCGTGACATCCGCGACCTCAAGACCCATGAGATTGACGGCGGTGCGCTGACCGGCCAGGGCCTCGTCCGAGGGGCTGCCGTGGACCTGGAGCGAGCGAACGCGGGTGAGCGCGCCGGAGGGATAAAGCTCTGCGTCTTCGCCGGTTTTCAGGCGTCCGCCCGCAAGCGTGCCCGTGACGACCGTGCCGTGACCCTTCATGGTGAACACCCGGTCCACGGGGAGCCTGGCCAGGTCCGAACGGCGCGCGGGAGGCGTGTCTTTGGCCAGACGGGAGAGTTCGGCTTTAAGGGCGTCGAGGCCGGTCCCGGCATGGGCGCTGACCGGGATGATTTTCGCCTGGGCCAGAAACGTCGGGGTGAGATAGGCCGCCACATCCTCCTGGACCATGGCGAGCCATTGGGCGTCCACCATATCCGCCTTGGTCAGGGCCACCACGCCGCTTGTGATGCCAAGAAGCGAACAGATCTCCAGATGCTCCCTGGTCTGGGGCATGACCCCCTCGTCCGCCGCGATGACCATAAGCACGAAGTCGATGCCGGTCGCCCCGGCCACCATGTTTTTGACGAAGCGCTCATGGCCGGGCACGTCCACAACGCCCAGGGTCTGTCCATCGGGGAGCGTCATGGAGGCGAAGCCCAACTCGATGGTGATGCCGCGTTTTTTCTCTTCGGCCAGGCGGTCGCAGTCGACGCCTGTGAGCGCTTTGACGAGAGAGGTCTTGCCGTGGTCGATGTGACCGGCCGTACCCATGATGACCGGCATGTTTGGCTCCAGAGGGAAAATCGGCGAAGCGCCGTTCATGGACTATGGCCGCTGAGGGGCACTCTGTAAAGGGCGCGGTTTTTCACTTTCGACGCGATCGGAAATTGCGTACAAGACGGGTAAGAATCCTTGAGGGAGTTTCCTATGCGCATCGGACTGGCAGGGCTTGGCAGAATGGGCCTGAACATGGCGCGCCGTTTGCTTAAAGGCGGGCATGAGATAGTGGCGTACAACAGAAGCCGGGACAAGGTGGATCAGGCGGCGCTTGATGGCGCTGTCCCCGCGTATTCGCTTGCCGAGATGACCGGAAAGCTTAAAACGCCCCGCGTGGTCTGGCTCATGCTGCCCGCCGGAGAAGTCACGCAGGAACATATTCGTGAACTGACCCCCCTGTTGTCCGCTGGGGATATTTTGGTCGAAGGGGGCAACAGCCGCTTCACGGACGATATTCGCCGCGCGAAAGAGCTTGAAGCTCGGGGCATCCGCTACCTGGACGCCGGGGTTTCCGGCGGCATCTGGGGCTTAAGCGTCGGCTATTGCACCATGGTCGGCGGCGAGCGCGAGGCCTTTACGCATATCGAACCGCTTCTGGCCACGCTGGCCCCGCCCGAAGGCTATATGTACTGCGGCCCCACAGGGGCCGGGCACTACGTGAAGATGATCCACAACGCCATCGAATACGGCATGATGCAGGCCTATGCGGAAGGATTCGCCCTGCTTGAGGGCTCCCGGTATTCGGAAGGGCTCGATTTCGCCAGGCTGTCGCATCTGTGGAATCAGGGCAGCGTGGTGCGCTCCTGGCTTTTGGAACTGTGCGAGGACATGTTCGCCAAGGACGCGCGGCTGTCCGGCCTTACGGCTTATGTGGAGGATTCCGGCGAGGGCCGCTGGAGCGTCGAGGAGGCGGTGGAAAATGCCGTACCCGCCCCGGTTTTGACGCTCTCGCTCATGGAGCGGTTTCGCTCCCGCCAGGAAAACTCTTTCGCGAACCGGGTGCTGGCCGCACTGCGCCATGAATTCGGCGGCCACGCCGTCAAGGAGCGCTAGCCGTGGCCGCGGATGAAGGACTGCTTTCCGAAGCGCTGCCCCAATGCCGGATCGCCACGCGTCCCGATGACTGCGCCATCGTCATTTTCGGCGCGTCCGGCGATCTTTCCTCCCGGAAGCTTTTTCCCTCTCTGGCCAGGCTCTATAAGGCCAAGGATCTGCCGGAAAATTTCGTCATCGTGGGAGCGGCCCGCACGGCCATGACCACAGACGAATTCCGTGAAAAAATACGAGGATGGCTGGCCGGGGCGGACGGCCTGACTGGCGCCGCGCGCGACGATTTTTTGTCGCGCGTGTACTATCAAACCCTCGAATACGAGGATTCGGCAAGCTATGCCCGGCTGGCCGGGCTTCTGGCCGAAGTCGAGGCGGCGCGCGCGATGCCCGGCAACCGCATGTTCTATCTGGCCATCCCGCCCACACTTTATGAGAGCGTCGCCGGGATGCTCGGCCAGGCTGGGCTTTCCGGTCAGAAGAGGCCACGCGCCTGGACCAGAATCGTGGTGGAAAAGCCCTTCGGGCACGATCTGCCCTCGGCCAAAAAACTGGACGAGGCCATGCTCGCCCATTTTGGCGAGGATCAAATATTTCGCATAGATCACTACCTGGCCAAACAGACCGTGCAGAACATTTTGCTGTTCCGTTTCGCCAACGCGGCCTTTGAGCCGGTATGGAACCGCACGTTTGTGGAGTATATGGCCATCGTGGCCGCCGAGGAGTTGGGCGTCGAACACCGGGCCGGGTATTACGAAGAGGCCGGGGTGCTTCGCGATATGTTCCAGAACCACATGATGCAGCTTCTGTCCCTGGCCGCCATGGAGCCGCCGCCCGTGTTCAGGGCGCGGGAAGTGCTGGATGAAAAGAGCAAAATTTACCGGAGCCTCAGGCCTTTTGACCCTGAGCAAGGGTTCGCGAATCTGGTCGTCGGCCAATACGGCGCGAGCGCGGACGGCAAATTTCCGGCCTACCGCGACGAACCGGGCGTGTCCAAAACGTCCGTCACGCCCACGTTCGCCATGCTGAAACTCCACGTGGACAACTGGCGCTGGCAGGGCGTGCCCTTCTACCTCTGTTCCGGCAAACGCCTGGCCGGGAAGGTCACGCGCATGGTGGTGCAGTTTAAGGACGTGCCCCACTCCATTTACCGGGACATCGTGGGCGAACACGTCACGGCCAACCGCCTCATTATGGAAATCCACCCCCGCGAGACCATCACCCTGACTCTTCAGGCCAAAATCCCCGGCGAAGGCTTCTGCCTGCGCACCGTCAACATGAGTTTCGATTTCAATGAGGGATACCCAAGCCCTCCGGTGG
>Ga0123354_10003482_pt1 | contig 21759 bp, 13 predicted proteins | sample TergutLab28metaG_2_FD_97872 | JGI IMG/M metagenome (GOLD analysis project Ga0123354, IMG submission 97872) | Labiotermes labralis P4 segment gut microbial communities from Petit-Saut dam, French Guiana - Lab288 P4 | ecosystem: Host-associated > Arthropoda: Insects > Digestive system > Gut ... | reverse complement strand
CCCGTTGCGCTGACCACGTGACACCCCTCTATCCGCAAAAGTTGGCACTAACTTCGCCGACCGGCGGCGGCCGCTCTGTCGGTATAGTTCGCTTGCGGACTAAGGCCACGGAGTTTAGTTTTTTATGCGGTGTGTTGCGTGACAATTGTCAAATTGCCAACCAGATTGATATGCGTTTTCAGTGCACGGATATGAGCAAGATAATTAAAGTACTGTCAGCTGTGTTTTGGATTAGGAAAGTTAGAGTATGTTAAGTGAACCTCCAGTGAAGTTAAGTGGCAAAATAACAGAAACTAGAAATATATGAACTTTGCTCTAACACACATTTTAACTTTATTGTGTTTTGGTTCTGTGTATTTTCTCTAACATTCTCACCCTCTGTTTGGCCAGTTTAGATATACAATTCATGCTACACAGACGATTAATAATGAACATTTACAAAAACTATAATATGGACGGTAACATCTTCTTAGATTCGTCCTTCCGCGAGAAACTGCGACAACAATGGGAACAATGGAAACAACAGAGTTAAGATGCAACTAAGACACAATAAGCGACAGGTACAGCCACGGCGCGTCAATGTTTTTTTCTGCGTGACTGAATGGGTTGTTAATTTTACTAACGTAATGTGGGTGCCTCTAGTGACGTTCAGTTCCCCCTCCCATTTGTATGCAATGTTGGCCCACTGTTTTGTTCGGGTTGGGAGCTCGTACTTAGAATAGGTTCTAATGCTGTATTTAAAGACATCGGACAGTAATTATTCATGCACAGTCATTCAGTGGAATAGTTCCTTTCAACTGAGAGAATCTCTTTATCCAACAGCACCGTTTTCATTTTCAATTAGTGTAAAGTGGTTTGACTTGAACCGACTGAATGAACGTTGCAGTTTCTGTCGTCTGGGCTGTAGGACATCATTCTCATTGAGACGTTAGCCCAACTGTCAAGGCGTAGTGACTGTTTTGTCATTTACGGGGGCCTGTCTTGTGATTTCTGTTTATTCTTCGCTGTACGGCGTAGTTTATGATCTGTGCTCTCCATATTAACAAGAAACTGTCAAGGATTCGGTAAATGCGAAATTTTGTGAAAGGAAAATATCCTTAAATCCTGCAGTTCTATCCTTGGAAGCCTTCATTTAATTTTGTTAAACTTCCTAATTTTTGTCCGTACTTGGATATAAGCGCAATGGCGAAGTACTGAATCAACTTCGGGATTTTTAATACAACGTAGGTCTGAAGGAATTAGCTGTGTAGAAATGTGGGACATGCATTTGACAACTGAAATGTTGTGCTCGAAAATAAAAATAGGTCTTAGTGATAAGAGTCGGTTCCAGATTTTGTACAGATATGAAATTAATCAGCTCCGTCCGTAATTATTTTATGTAGCTGTATGTAGGATCTGTGCAGTACGTTGTCTCATTGTTATTTCTTTATTTTTATTTTCTAATTACTCGACATGTTTTAAATATACTTTTTATGTTTGTTTTCTTGTATTTTATGTTTATTTTCTATGTTTTGTTTGTTGTTTCTCCTTTTGTATATATATAGCCGTCCCTTTCCTACTTTTGTACAAGTATACCGATCACAGCCAACGGTTGGAAACCCAATTGCAGTAAATAAATATAATATCATATTATGTGCTTTGAAACATGTTAGTATTAATTCGTAATTCCAACAGAAGTTACGTGGTTGGTAGTTCGCACGTAATGCGCAGGCTACACGCTACGCATTTCAGGACCACACTTCCGCCTGCAGACACAAACCGTCGAAGATGGAATTCACTTAATGCGTGATAACGCGTAAAAAATTTTTCTATAAACATCCAGTTATATATCGTACATAGCATCATAACGTACTGAATATGTTTATCTCAGTAATTAAACAACTTGATGAACAAAATTTTTGTTTTACAATTTCATGCTTCTACATGAGTCCTCTCTCAACCTGTGCACGAGACGGCCACCTATAGATGTAATGATATCAGGGGCTGTGTAATGCAATTTTGACCTCCTGATGATAAGCTCATGTGCTCGAAACTTGTAGAGGCATGAAATAAACTTATTGTAAAACAAAAATTTTGTGCATCAAGTTGGTTAATTACTTAGATGCACGGCCAGTAAAACGTCAAAACAAAAAGTACTGGATATGTGTTGTAGTGTGAATGTTCGTATAAGCTAGTTGTACTGTGACTGGACTGTTGTATTATTATGACTGTTTCGTACAAGAATGTAAAAAATGAATTATATCATTATGAAAGTCTTATTTTCATAAACGTAACTACTGTGTGAATAAAGACACCATCCTTTATAACTGTAAAAGATAAACGCCACATATATTTCTTAAACGGCTTTACTTTGTTTCTGAAAAAGATGGACAAGAACTTTACTAATCAAAGAGACAACAGTTCGTATTGGCTTTGTAAGTACATCGACCAAAGCATATACTTCAGCGACAAAAACACTAACATTAAGTGAACAGAGGAATTGTGGGAAAGGCGGGTTAGCACAAGACAGTTTGAATGGGGGTTGTGTTACAGGCGGGCCTAACTGCTATTTTAAATTCACTTACAGGACGCTGGTCGCCTTTTACACCGGCGCTTGTCGGAAAAGAACACTCATAATGCTGCGATTGATGTAGGTAGCGATTTGTATGAAAACAATTTTATCGCTAAACTTATTGCTTACTTACATTTCTGCGCACTTCATCTTATTTACTTACTCCATGGAGCAGAGTCCATCTTGAGAAGCTAAAAGGTTTTCAGCTAGTCAAGAAATTTCCCGCACTTTACGGAACCCGAAGGGTCATTACCGCAGTCACAAGTGCCCGACACCTGTCTCTATCCTGATCCAGCTCGGTCCAGTCCACACCCCAACATCCCACTTCCTGAAGACCCATCTTAATATTATCCTCCCATCCTCGCCTGGATCTCCTAAGTGGTCTCTTTCCTTCGGGTTTCCCCACCAAAACTCTGTATAAACGTACGACTCTCCTTTTCCCAATACGCGCTACATGCTCCGCCCATCTAATTTTTCTCGATTTTATCACCCGAAAAATATTGGGTGAGGAGTACAGATCATTCATCTCCTCATTATGTGCACACACTATCTTACCACGACCAAAAGAAGGGAAAGTTATTTGCAAAGACATGAAGCAAACCGCCCAAGTATAATTATTACTTTATGAGCATCTTCGTTACATGGCGAGCGAACGAAATCATGACTATATGGAACCAATCATCTACTAACTAGAGAAGAAAGAATATTAAGTTTTTCTTGGATGTCCCGCCGTATCGACTGTTAAGTGCGTACCGAGGTTTCAAAACATCGTAATACTTCCATCTTCAGGGTCGAGTATCTTTCAAGAAGAGTCTCCCCCTGTACTACGTCTTACGTGGCTCTGAAGATTTATACAACATAACCTTCCGAAACGTCGCTAACAATTCATTAATCGACACAGCGAACACTGCGAGAAGAGTAGAAGACCGCAGTGACGTATCAGATGTAGCGGAAGTGACGAGAGTGTGTTTTCTTTCGGTTCGCCTAAGGAGGCTAGCGAATGCCACTGCCACAATGAGTGTTCAGTGATATGGCAAGAAGACAGGACTTATGTGGCAGATGGCCTGGAATAAGTACTGAATTTCTTCAGTTGTCAACTTTAATTTAGCTTTGTATGGAAGGGCTAACGCCCCTGCAGTGCTTTGCGCACTGTTGTTACGTAATTCTACGTATTTCCATTTTCAGACAACATACTGCCACCTCACTTTGGCAGTATTATAAGAACATTTCTATTCACAAAGCCGTGCAGCGTTAACTTGTGGATTGACTGCACCTGCAGCATACAGGCTGCATTCTGCTACTAATTTATTGCAGTTCTGTACCTATAGTAGAACGGTCTTATTTCCGATGTCGACAAAGCAACTTGGCCGAAGTTAAGAATGCGTGGAACTGTGCACCTACTTCCCTCTTCATCTTCGTGGCCTACAGCTCACTTGCGAGCAGGGAAGAATGTACGTTTGCCGTTGATCTGGTTGACTGTTGCACAGTTTCAGCTCATTATGAAAATGTTTGTTAATTTACCATGGCTGGTTATATGAGATATAAAAACATATTTAACTTGTAGTAAGACTTGTAAATTTCTATGGTTGACATTTATGTGGGCCACAGCGAACATTCTTGAGTGTTCTGTAACACATTGATTCATGGAAGGGAATAAAACAAATTAACTGCACAAATAAATGTAATTACGTTTGTTTTTGAAAGTATCTTTTTTCCATATCGATATATTTGTTCTCGTGGGCCGCGGTAGCATGGTCAGTATAGCGTCTTGCTACGGGCAGGACGGTCCGGGATCGAATTCTGGTGGGAGCGAGATTTTCCGCACCCGTCCAGACTGGCTTCGGGGGCCCACCCAGTCTCCTATACAATGGTACCGGGTCTTTCCTTGGGGTAAAGCGGCCGGGGCGTGGCCTTCACCACCGACCCACCATCTAGAACCGAGGTTAAAGAAATAGTAGAGTATAGTCTACTCCCCCTGTAAGCCTTCGTGACCTGCTTTAGGGCGAAATTTACGTGAACTCTACCTTAATATCGTCACTATCGAATGGTCGAATAATCCGTTATGCACCTTGATCGAATCTAAAGCATCTTGCAGACGGACCTCTTATCCTCCCGCCATTCTAAACCTGTACGTTGAGTGGCCATGTTGCTGATTTAAAATTCAGCAGAAGTCACCTTGCACTTGCTTCTTGCTGGGAGGTACGCTCACCTGCATATCACATGGTCCAGAAACTTCTGATGCCACACAAATTCTATTAATAATGTGACACTAATCGTATAAAATATACAGTGCATATACGGTATCGCCTCGCTTCGCAAAATGCCCGTACCAATTTCCATCTCTGCGATGCTAATGGTTAACGTGGTTCAGGGTCTCCAGGTTCTCGTGTATCTGAAAAGAACATAATTCAGCTCTAACTTACATCTCCTGATTTTACAAAAAACAGAAAACTAAAATTATTCTATATGGTCCAAAATCGGTTATGAATTTTAGGAGTAAAAATTCTAAAACAAAACTTATTAGGTTAAGCTGATATCTTCTTTTAATACTCAATGCATGGTGAAGGAATTTTGAAGCCCTGGTCAGTCAGCGCAACTGATTGCAGTCCATACAGCCACACGTTAAACAGCAGGATGAGCTTTAGGTTACACGTAAAATGTTGAGCTATCCCTTTAAAAAATCACAATAGAACTGCCTTTAAGAGAAACGCAAAGATTCGCAAACAGGCAAAAGTGCGTTGATTTATCACCAGTTTCCTAGGATATAATGACCTGTGCAAGGATGTGGCAGTCGAGGGTAGACTGTTGGTAATAGCTTCTTTTTTGTTTGTCAGAAGGGAGTGTTCTAGATGACAGTGAACTGCAGAGAATGTTGCTGTCCTTATTCCCCTTAGTAACTTGACCTTTCGGAGCTAATGCTGTAACACAGACGATGGAAAATGCCAGAGTGGCACCCTGCCTTTCTGATCCCCATGCGCATAGCCTTTACCTAATTTTCTGGACACTAAGCACTCTTTTTCCTAACGCTTTAGCTAACTTCAAACTGTTTATAATCAGTAAATGAACTGCGCTATCTGACATCGTATTAACTTATCCTTCGTCGCAACATAATTATTTCTGCTTTACAGTTTCCTTTTTGGTTTAGGTAACATTGTTAAAATTAAACCAGGGGGCACTAGAAGAGTAGGAAGACGTGCTTATTAGGTGGCTGCATTCAGAGGAAGAAGATCTGACGGTAAGGGCATTAGAAATTGTAGGCTAAAATCTCAGGATAAAAGGCAGTGTAGAGAAATATTATGAGCTCACAGTTCATGGTGGACAGTAATGCCAAGAGAAGAAGAAGGAGGGGGAGGAGGAATGGAAGAGGAGAGGAGCAGAAGGAGGAGTGGTGGAGGGGGATCATTAAAACGATTTATATTAATATATCTGTAAAATTTTAAGCTTTTCGTTTGTTTTAGAGGATTGACAACTAAATCTTCTGATAATCCGAAATCCAATCTTTGACACACAGTTCCCCATCAATTCTGAACTTTTTGGAGACTCACCAATCCTCCGGCCTGATAAATAACGAGTTTTTGCACTAGAATGTTTCTAACTCATATTCATATTCCTTGGTAGATGAGGTTAGGTTCGGAGACTATTTAAAGTAATATATTTTCTCACTCCTGCACTAGGTGAATCCATTCAACACAAGGAACAGTTACGTTACTGTGTGAAGAACAACACATTATGTGAAGTCAGGTTGTAAATTCGACCTAACTATTTCGCGTAAGGCAAGGAATGTATAGAAGACAGGAGGAAGGTGAAAATAAAGTTGTTTTTGTAGAAGCAGTAAAGACGCTTTGTGAATGTGGGGCATAATTCCATTTATTCTCAAATTCGGTAGAATATGGAGGTGTGTAAAGAAGGCGACAAAATTGTAATATCTTTGGGAAAAGGGAGACGAAATGCAAGAATATAAAGGACCACGTAGGCAATTGCGTATTGTGGAAACCTGTCACTGCACAAGCCTTGAAGGTATATGGAGAAGTCTGGGTACAGTTCCAGCCATTCTTAGCTTTGGCTTTAGTTGGAAACGGTTAGATTCTGAATGCATACATAAAGCGTAAAATTTGAACAATGAAAAATTCGGGTTTCAAGAAATTACCTACAGGATCCTTATTCAATATACGAACACAAAGTATTAAAAGTAAAATAAATTATTATTTTGAAAATATTTTATTTTATTAATTGTAATACTGTGTTCCAAGTACAGTGCGATGTCATTTTATGCGAGGGATGCATATATGAAGATCTCGCATAATTCAAGACTGATTTTCCTATAAGAATAAACATTTAAATTGGGACGATGCTTGCTCGGAGTGCATAAAGCTACAACCATTTTCGATTAATTTTACTTTTAAATACTCTACATCACAGTGTAAATAAATAAAGAAGTTAATTATCGGTTTTATTAATTACTTTAATAAAGAGCTGCTACATGACCTCAAGAAAAAAAAGAGGATATTCTAAATTGAAAGATGAAACACTAGATCACGCTCTATGGAGGACTCACTTTGGAAGAGGCTATGGACCTTTCGTAAGGCAGACTACAGACTGATGACTGCATGATAAATAAACTGGGAAAAAAATCATTACTTTCCGACAAAACTGCAGGAGCAGGAGACACAGCTGAAGTGGCGCCACCAAATGGCAGTAATCTAAACACAGTTTATGAATAAATCGGTCTGTTGTTTTTAAATTACCTTGTTCTTGACGATTTTTTAAAAAAACTTTTGAATTAAAATTGTTTCAGTTTTTTTTGCGCATGAAGCGAGAATTTGTTGATATTTTTAGTTGCACTCTTTCAAATTCGCATATTACAACTTCGCACAAAATTCGGCCTCTCTAACAGGATTTTATCCTCAGTTAATTGTGTTACAGGAATGGAAGGTCTCATCACACTGAACTACATGTGTTTATCAGAGTGATTGTGCACGTGTATCTGAACACTAAAGCTAGAACAGGTTCACTAAATGCCGTTGAGAGTTGTTAACATATCGGAGTGTACTGCTGAGTTTTAGTTGCAACGTTGATCACTAGTGCATGCGAAGAAGGATATCCGTATGGCTGACGAGGGTGCAAGGAAGGGCTGGAATTGACATGAACATTGCAGCAGAGAGATATATGTTGTAACCGGTTATGAATTTCAGATGCTTGAGCTGTGAGGCTAGTTACAAACAGGAGAAGAGTATTGACAAGACTCTTCGCAACTCCAACAAGGATGCGGGTCCGTGCATCGAGCTCTGAAAGGTAGAAATAGGAAACATACAAAAGTAAATTTTAAAAATTTACGATTTTGAAACCCAGATGTCGACACTCTTAGAGACAGTATTGAAACACCAACTGCAGAAGCGCAGTACCTGACAGGAATATGAAGTTGCACAAAATTATACAAAGTAGAAAAGAAGATACCCGGAATTAATTAACAAGTAGAAATTTTTCATTTAACACCAAAATAAAGCAACTTCAATATATATATATATATATATATATATATTAGCTATTAGTAGTTGCTAAACAGGCTACCGAATATAACCTCAAACTACAGACCTGCAGGAAAGCGACATCAGGCACAGCCTGGGAAAAGATGGTAAAAATTGCGAAGCTGGAACGCGCGGTATTTCCTAACGGTGAGGTGGAAATAAAATGAAATACGTCATTATATTAAAATTCGAGAACTGCCTTATTATGAACTCCAGTTGTCCAGTAGATCAAATGTTGTAGATTTGGAGGGTGGGGGACAAAAATGCGAATATTTTCACTCAGAATGCCCGAGCATAGCGCAGAAAATGATAATGATAGATATCTGAAGTATTGTGACCGTCTACGGTGTTATTAAGAACTCCCTTAACGCATTTCTGAGTGTGGTATTGACTGAGGATAACGACGGTCAGGAAAGTAGAAAAACGCGAGTTATAAAAGGCGAGGGAATTTTTATGGTCACTGAAACATCGCAACTTGTTTCATGTCGTTACAGTGCGAATGTTTTCGGAGATGAAATGTAAGATCCGAGGTCTTAATGGCTGTGTCTTTGAAGATACACTTTCTTTGGGGTTTGACGCCGTCGGCTTTTGTACGTGGTTACACTGTTGAAAATGTAGAAAGTATATTTGACCTCCATATTCGGGGTAAAATGTATTAGTTGTGATGGAAAGGCTTCGTGGTTCAGTGACAGGAAGACAAAGACTGCGGCTGAGCTCATTGTAGCTACAAATGAAATGGATAGGCCTACCAAAATTAACGGCCTCACATTACAAATGATACTAATAGTAATTTGTAAGTATTTGAATCAATATCTTTGCCCTGTTTCATTTTATAATGCTGATCATACTGTAGCAATACAAGTTTAGAAGTGGAGTTTTCCGTGAGGTACGGGATTATGTAGAGAAGGTGAAAATATCAGATGGCCATGAAGCAATTTAGGAAGAACATTAATAACGGTGTGCTGGTTACATGAATGAAATTGTTTGGAGAAGTAATGACAAATGTTCACTTTAGACATCGCGAGTGAAAAAGCCAAGAAGGTTGCAGCATTGAACGAGTTTAAATAGCGACAGAATAACAGGAATAGCGGAGGGAAGTGACGACAGAATAACAGGAATAGCGGAAGGAAGTGATGACAGGATAACAGGAATAGCGGAGGGAAGTGATGAGAGGATAACAGGAATAGCGGAGGGAAGTGATGACAGGATAACAGGAATAACGGAGAGAAGTGATGACAGAATAACATGAATAGCAGAGGGAAGCGATGACAGAATAACAGGAATAGCGGAGGGAAGTGACGACAGAATAACAGGAATAGCGGAGGGAAGTGATGACAGAATAACAGGAATAGCGGAAGTAAGTGATGACAGGATAACAGGAATAGCGGAGGGAAGTGACGACAGAATAACAGGAATAGCGGAGGGAAGTGATGACAGAATAACAGGAATAGCGGAGGGAAATGATGACAGGATAACAGGAATAACGGAGGGAATTGATGACAGAATAACAGGAATAGCGGAAGGAAGTGATGACAGGATAACAGGAATAGCGGAGGGAAGTGACGACAGAATAACAGGAATAGCGGAGGGAATTGATGAAAGAATAACAGGAATAGCGGAGAGAAGTGACGACGGAAAAACAGGAATAGCGGAGAGAAGTGACGACGGAATAACAGGAATAGCGGAGGGAAGTGACGACAGAATAACAAGAATAGCGGAGAGAAGTGACGAATTTCAGTGACGTAATTGCGAATACGAACAAACTTTCCGCCGAATAAGATATTCATTACACGTAGAAACTTGAATGAATTCTCCAAAAAAAATCAATTTTAAATTTGTGATAGACGTAATCATAACACCTATTGCCATAATATAGCGTACTGCTACAATTAATACGTAATAGCAATATGTTAACATTTAATCTGTGCAACCCTGTCCTCTGAGATATGACACTGTTTCACTGGCTACGAGGTTCCACACTTTTCAAAGTATCGTAAACTTCTTCATCTTTAAATGTCAGATGTCCGAAACATCTTCGGTCCTCTGAAACATGGGGAATCGCTTATCCATTGAGGCAGCGTCAAATCCCAGAACATCGTGTTTTTGAAACATGTCATTGTAAACATTTTAAAACTGGCCAAATTCAGTTTTGCACCTGTGACATTTTACCGCTAAATGTAAATCCTACACAATCGATACATCTCAGTTGCCTCCCCGCACGTTGGCCTGTGGAATGATGGTTTTAAAATATCAGCATTGACGGGATAATTGAAATAGAAACAAATAATTTTAAAAAATACACTTTATTGGTTCACCATCTAGTGAAAGGGAAGAACATTATAAAAATTCTCACAGCGGGATTAATGCTAACATTAAACTTTAGCTTTCTGAGAACTTTTTTTGTCGAGATTGTATATGAACTGTGACACGCGGTGGTACAGTTGGTTCAGGGAATGCGCTGCTTGTCCGAAAGTCGCGGTTTCGATTCCCGATGGTGTCATCGGAATTTTTCATTCGCTTATTCCTTCCGGCCGCACTATGGCTTTAGCAGAAATGTGTACCAGGAATATTGCCTGAGGGCTGGAGGTAGGAGGGTGTTGTGAAGGCAATCTGTACGTAGGTCTGACAACCTCACCATCTTTATGTGCCGATTTTTTACTAAATCTGAGATCCTCAACGTCTTGAACCTTTAAAGCCAAACCAGATCCTTACAGGGATTACCTTACCTTGTAAAAGGTAAAGTAGTCCCATGACCGGCCTGGAATGGCCCAGAGAGTTCCACGAATTTATTGTTCCCAGATTTCATGACAACGGCACAGGATGGTGGTAAGTTTGTTAGCCTTACGCACCGACCACCTTTACCTCCAGGAAATGCTCCTGGTATTCATTTCTGTTAGAGGCTGAGTCGACTCGAGGACCATAGTGCGATCGGGAGACCTTACGTTGCATTTCATATAATTTAATTGTTACTGTATATTTTAGTCACTATAGAACATTGTCACTGCATATATACATACTTAATGCTGTCCATTTTGGTGCGGCACTGGCATTGCTCATCCTTCTCAGCGTGAAGTTAAATTGTTATTTATACTCAAATTTTAATAGTGTAACTCTATTTTTAGACGCCAGAAACTATGTTAGTATTCCTGATGATGGTACGACCTTATCGAACCACCTGTCGTTACGTGGTAATTATTTTACAAACACGCTTTAAGATTATGTGCTTGTGGGCCGTGTAGTGGCTGAATGTGAAGGTACAGATTGGATCACAAGACTATCCATTAGGGATTTGCTGCCGACAGGGTCAGCGTAACAGGTTTTTTCTCCTAGTACTGCTCTGTTCCTCTGTCACAATCATTCCAATCGTGCTCCTTACTCATTCGATTATCAATTACGGACGCAATATAGGGTGAACGAAAAATACACGGCCACAAATCCAAAAGGTAATTTACACCACAATACAAGAAGAAAAACTGTGCATGAACGTCTGCCTTCTGCAGCAAGGTTTCCAACTTACCGCCTCCTGAAAATTAAAGAAAATGCTCAAAGTTGCACATCTGAACTGTAATCGCCAGACTAGCTGGAAAAGTCCAGGTGTCGTACGAATTCATCATAGATCTGCTGTACTTCGTTGCTGCAAGTTCTGGACATCACTGACTTCTTAATCACAAACGGTAAAATCTATATCTCCTCCGGGATAAAATAAAAACAAAAAAAAATGGTTTTCAATTAGGGGACCGAGCAGGTTCACCTCGTACCATCAATTGTTATAGAATTGCGTTGTGTAAGAATTCCCAAAATGCAAGAAGAAAATGTGGCTGAGCACCATCAAGCATGAACCATAAATGTGTCCTAGTCTGCAGATCCACATCTTGCAGCAGCTCTCTAAGGAAGTTTCGTAGGAAATCGTGGCAAACGGCTCCATTCAGACGTGGCGGAAGGAAATAGAGACACAGAATTTTGTTTCCTGCAGGGCCTGCATGGAATTTCAAGGCGGGCAATTTGAAAATTTTCTTTAATCGCCAGGAGACCGCAATTCGGAAATCATGTTTCGGAAGGCTTATGTTCATACTTTTTTTTCTTGTATTATGGTGTAGATTCATCTTCTGTAGCTTTCGTCGTAGGCCTCCATTTTTCATTCCCTTTGTACAAGCTTTGCAGTTGACAGCGGCTTTAAATATGTCACTTAAAAAGTTCTTCTGAGATGTAGCGCCGCATATTTTGGTAGAGCGGTACCAACGTTAAGACGTATCTCCTGCCCTCGTCTTGAAAAAGCAGGAAGCTCTTTTCTTTAAAACGCTTCTATTCATTCACCGGAATCTAAATTTTGCGACAGTGGTGTCAATAAGGAATTTATTGATTTTGATCAATTTTAGTGCGTTTGAAGTCAATACTTTTTCCCTCAGTTCTGGGACGTAAGCTGCTTCTGGCAGACACAAATGATAGCAACATTTTCTCTTTTAAAACGTATCTGTAATTAAAGTGCAACAGATTTAATTCTTGGGCCTTTTTGTTTTCAATTTGTGCTAGAATTCTGGGGCCATCATTCAGTTAATTTTGTACGTAGTCTGGCGAATAACGAATATGAACACAGCTTATATTGTTTACGGGACGAAAGGTCCGGGGATCGAATCCCTGTGGGGGCGAGATATTCCGCACCTCTCTAGACCGTCCCTGGCGCCCACCCAGCCTCCTGTACAATGGTTACCAGGTCTTTCCCAGGGGTAAAGAGCGGCCGGGACATGACGCTGACCCCTCACCTCCTTCTAGTGCCATGGTCTAGAAAGAATAGAGATATACCTCTATCCCCCTGTGGGCCGTACGGCCCGTATATAGCCTCAGTGCCTGTACAAGGTTGCACTTAACTTTATAAGCTTATTGCATCGGGGCTGTTATGTTTTTTTTTTTTTGTTGTTGTACAGTGATCAGAGTTTGTGTGTTCGCTATTTTACTGGCGAAAAAATCATCTTACTTCAAAGATATAGATTTTTAATAATGTACGAGAAAGGAAATAAGTAAATCGGCCGTTTCTGCCGGCTGTGTCGTAAGATCTGCCAAGCGCAGTCATGTTGAATATTTACATTGAATGTAGGCCGTAATACGCTAAACGAATACGGTCGTCTCGTTCAAACTCCCACATAACACTTGTCGGACTCTAACAGAAATGTTTATTATTTCTACTAGTTCCCTCTACCGTACATTACAAGACTAAGCAACGGTGTATAATTGACGTTCTAAACTTTATTTTGCGAATGTCCGATTTAAATCCCGGCCAGGTCTTCGAATCTCCCGATAATTTTTGTGGTTTTCCTCAGTCCTTCCAAACAATTACCGCTGTAGCGTTTCGATTAGACACTGCTCTCAGATGCCTTTGAATTCAGCTATCGTCTTAGTATTCGGCTGTTTATAGACGTCGTAAAACAAACCACATCACCTAGACAGAGACTTCGTCTATCGACCTCAAAACCCATCTATTCTTTTTCAAGGAATATTGTAGTAAAACTATTCAGTATGTATATGAAGTGCTCCGATATCGATAAGAAATTCCTTATAGTATCATATTTCTACTGTTCCGATCCATATTTAAACACCGAAGGTGACCTGAATATGTATTGAAATAAGTGTTTCTTTTCCGAACTTCAGGCCTGTAACTTGTAATTGCAGTCCGTCGGTACAGTCATAGCTAGACATAATCGCGTTTTACAATACTTGACGGTTGAACTGTGCCCATTCCTACTGGAAACGTTTCTAGACATGGCGAAGATACAGGTAGACAGACGGAGAGACAGGCAGACATCTGTCACTATCTAGATCCGTGTAACAGAATAAGACCTAATTCCAATTACACTCAGTAATGGGCTTTCGTTTTCTGAATTAAACGCGGCTCGGATCTTGGGGCACCATGCAGCGTTTAATTAAGTAGTACGACTAGTCAGATATGGTAGTAAGTAATTTCTCATTCCTATAAAGAAGATTGGTTTTAAAATTAAATACAATTACGGTAAACCTGGTGGTAAAATTCATACTTTTTATAAATATTTTCGTGCATTTTAGATTGAAGAAATTAGTATCTCAAACTGTCAAATATGAATGTAAATACATAATTCACCCAGCCACCCCTCACAAGTTAATATCTTTACGTGAACATGGGATCTATTTTTTTTTATGTGATTGACACTGGATAGTAGATGAACAAATGGTAACTTTCATTGCAGTGTACTTGCTAATGTTAAACCGAACGTCGTATGCTATTAAGAAAGTCATTTTTGGAATGTGACGACATGTGACGTGTCTCAATGGGCAATTCCAAGAAGCAGTATTTTTATCTCTTTCTTCTTCTACACCTGAAACTGATTTTTTCACATTATATACGAGCTTATCTAATAATAATTAATTTCATTTTATTGCTTATTCCATTTCCTTCTAGTTTATCCAGAATTACTAAATTATAGATATTGGCCCTCCCTCCCCATAGTTCCAAACCAATTAACTCTCATCTTTGTAGAATTATAAATCGACACAATTTGTAACAATAGCTTGTGTACCTACTCCTAAAATTATGCAACTATTCTTACCTTAAAACTTCCACAGTCTGCTTTCGTGCGGTATCGATTTTATTGGGTGTCAAAGAGATAAAGAAACTGAGAATTTTATGGTACCGAAATTCTATCATTGTTAGTCGGGTTAGTCGAATTCCCTTTACCTTAAATATACCACTTCACTTAGTCCAATTTCTGTTGTGTTGTTAGGGAAATTTTACTGTGAACAAACAGGTGTACAGTTAAATATTGAAAAGGAAAAAGTCTTTGTATAATTCATAGCATGTGGCCTGTCATCGATCTTAATACGCTCTCTGTGGCAATTGAAATCGTTAAGAATGCGTGTTGCTTGTAATGTCGCTCAAATTCCATTTTCATTAGCTCAATACCTATCAATTAAATAAAAAATCAGAGAGGTAAGCATAGTTGACATACGTGTGATTATCCCAGATAATCTAATAGACCTGTAAGCATTCATAGGTTCCATGACAAATGAAAGAGTATTAAGATTATCGTCTTACGGTACGTGACGCCGTGTACTTTGGTAGACTTGACACTAAGAGCCAAGGGGCACGTATGCTTCAGAGATATTGCCTGGGCCTTGTATTTCTGAGATTCCAGTTCGAATTTCTTTAAAAAATGTGAAATTTTTCTCGTGATTTTCTTCAGTTGCCCTGTACATATGCCGATAATTACATTAAAATAGGCCACGACCTTTTTTCACATCCATCCAGTTTATTATTTACTGTGATTCGATGAATGGACGCTGTATATAATCTGCAGTAAATTACAAAGTCGTTTAAGTAATTACCAATTGCTTCGTACCCTCGTAACCACTGCCACAAAAATTTTAAATCTGATAAACTGCACTTGTAAATTTGAAAGTAGTGCGTCAGATGAATTTGTAGGAATAACTGCACTCCCTTTTCATATTCTGCTTCTAGGATAGGGACGAGCTGTTAAGCACTTAATAACAGTAATTTATCTTTTAAATTATAATTATAATAATTATATTTGGAAAATTGGGGATTTTTTCGCCAATTTTCACCTTATGAGTCTTTTTACAGTCGCTTCAAATAACCTAGTTTTTACTTTTTTCAGTTCACGTTTAATTCAGGATAGTGACAATGCGATAAATTCACATGTTTTCGTAATCCAAACTTCTGTCCTACCTATCTGTCTACTTACATATAATCTTGGGAACTATTGTAGTTCTTGGAATGACTAGCGAAGGATTCATGTTTATAATAGTACCGTTTCCAAACTGCATGAACTGTAAAGCAAAGAACCAATCTGTAAGTTTGAAGGCAGTAATTCTACTTCCAGGTTTCACATAAACCTATCAGTAAGCTGTCGTGGAAAATTTACCACTTCTTTCAGACCTCGTAAGAAAATATGGACAGAACTAGAATGGACTAAAATGTCACCAAGATTCTTTTAAAGATTAAGTAATATTTCGACAAAGTCTAGACTCTGTATTCGTAGTTGACTTATGTTTGGGTTCGATGGCAGCACGATCAACTTTTATCCTCTTTTCACTTAATGCACTGGGTGGCATTCTTCCAAGCATCAAAAATAAATTTTAATGTTAATCTAATTGCAAGTCCCTGTAAAAAGTGCCCAAGTTCAAAATACGGCACTAACACTGCGATGAATGGCACATTACGTGTTGATTTTGGGACTGTTTGTCTGAAAGTTTTCAAGTTCATTTTGACTATACAGCTGGCCATAGCAACGCCACGATTAAGTGCTTCTGCTTTACAACCAGCAGGTCACACCTTCAAGTCTCACGAAGGCCGCCTATCTTGGCTCAGATTTTCACCGCTTTATTCCGTCGCTCCATTAAGCTGTCGGCTTATAAGCTCAAAATAACTGACGACTTCCTGCTTCCCATTCTTCGAAATTCATTGCTTGACGCTACGAATCACAGCGATAAAAAAACAGTCGCCAGATAAACCAGTACTAAATAAACAGATGGGTACAGCGGTGGCACAGTGGTTAAGGTGTTTTGCTACAAATCGGAAGGTCGCTGTTTCGATCCCAGCTGGTGTCATCCTTCCGATGGAACTATGGCCCCGGGATCTACTCAGCCTCTAACAAAAATGAGTACCATGAGCATTTCCTAGAGGTAAAGGCGGCCGGTGCGTAAGGCTGAAAACCTTACCACCATTCTGTGCCGTTGCCAGGAAATCTAGGAACCTTAACTTCCTGGAACCCTCTGAGCCACGCTAGGCCTGTAACGGGACTGCTAAATAAACCGATAAATTAATACTGGTCGAAATGAGTAAGGGATGTCTTGAAGAAAATTCTGCAAAACAACTTCAAATAGCACGAGGTAACATAAAACCAACAAATATTTGAGTGATTGATTTATATCATTTGTCGATCTTTAGTACAGGTTACTAGTGTGGCAAATAAATCCATTTTCTGTAGTGGTTAGCCAGGGTCACGAAAATGTCGCTGTCACGGTTTATATCTGTAGGTAACAGAACAATAGTTTTCGTACCCTCGTCGCGAAATGTTCATAAAAATATTAATACTTTAGACAAAACTACACGTCCTTCCTTGTACAAGCAGTATGTGTCACTCTTCTTCTGAAATCTTAATATTTCCTTCTGTAAGGGGTTTAGGATGTTTCCATACTGCAGACAATTCGAAACTTTTACCATATATTTATGTGCAGTTCTTCTGCTCGTTTCTAACTGGCTGTCTTGCTTTGTTCGCTTTCGTACTTGTATACAGCTTCCAACAACACTCAGTTCAACCTCAACTGAAGAGAAGTTTAGATTTACTGTTATTGTAGTTTCCACTTTCCTAACCTCTTTCAAAACTGGAAAAGGAAGCAGTTAAAAACGTCATACCCTGTGGCCCACTTGGCAGGTCGAAGAAATTGCCACCCTCTATTCTTACCCTGCTGTGCTTGAATATCACTCTAAATGTGGCTGTTTAATTTAATATGACGCATGTTATAATAACTTAAATACTCGTATATATATATATATATATATATATATATATACTTTAAGATAATGTTTGGTGTTTTTATGTACTGAACTTACCAAATGATGGGGGCCGGTGAGCTACGGGCTGGACGGTCCGGGACGAATCCCGGTGGAGACGAGATTTTCCACCTGTCCAATGGGCCCTGGGGGCCACCCAGTCTCCTGTACAACGCGTACCAGTTCTTTCCCGAGGGTAGTGGCGGCCGGGGCGTGGGGCTGGCCTCCCAGCCCATCTAGAGTGCCTAGGTCCTAGAAAAGAGTAGAGCTATACTTCTACTCACCCTAAGGGCCTTCGTGGCCTATAAAAAGGGTGAAATCTACCTACTTACCAAATGATTATATGTAACAATAGAAAGACGTCCCGGTGGGAAGGGGGAGGAGAGTCTAAAGAAATGTAAAATCACATATTATCAAGTAGTCTGTCTGTGCGATGTTTGCTCAATGTAATTTGTGTATTACTTGGATATTTTGAATGCTTATTTTGTTGTAAGGATAGACATTATTGGAATAGAAGTACTGAAAAGTGAGAAGCGCGGAGGGGAGTTTGGGTGGGTTAGAGGTAGTGTTTCTTAGTGCAGCAGCACAATGTTTCTGAAATTGTGCTCTCCTTTGACTTCATTCACTATCTTGTTTTAAACTAAGAACAAATCTGATGTTTATTGGACCGTGCATCATTGTGATAACTGAAGAATAAAAAACCAACTAGATGCCACTCATTATTTTATTGTACTTCTTATAGGCTCAACATGTTTCGAGCATTATTATGCCCATCATCAGGAGCTCGCGACTATGATGTTGATTACCGCATTGGTCATATCGTTCTTGGTTTGCTGTATGTTGGAGGTTTGGTGCGGTTGGGCTGGAGTAATGTCCGGGTTGCAGGCTAAAGCACGACATGAGTTGTTACTTTAGCCTGCAGACCGGACACTACGAAACGACCAATGTGGTAATCAACATTATAGTCGCGAACTCCTGATGATGGGCATAGTAGTGCCCGAAACGTGTTGAGCCTATAAGAAGTACAATAAAATAATAAGTGGCATCTAGTTGCTTTTTTATTCTTCAGTTAAGAAAACACCTGTCAAGGACAGGATCTGTCCCCGTCCTTAGGCAAAGGAATAAGGGGTATATCCTTTCAATTGGGCCAGATAGGTAAAGCTATTTTTCAACTCCGGGCTTCAGTCCTTCACACTAACTTGAATACATGTTTCCTACACAATTTTTTGCTGAGAGTGGGGGACCGATACTGTTCACAAAACGTGGTTCCTTATTTTAAGTGTTGTAGGATGGACAAATTCCAAACAGAGAATGATACCAGACGTGATAAACCACCGCCAGAATTCATTATAACAGTAGCATGATGTACTCCAGTACACACGAAATATGAACATCCTTTCCAGAGACAGATGACGGTAAAACCCAGAGCTATCGGAATAACTTCCTCCAGAGTACAGCAACACAATTCACTGTGTAATGCTACTCTATCACGCCCTATTCATCCGTTGATTGTTTGTCATTTCCGCGAGCGATACTAGAAATTGCTGTGTGCCGTCTTCTGAATGAGGCGAAAGGAAATATTGCCACATGGTCTCTATAGCAGTGCCGTAAGTCCTAGTAAAGGAGCTATCAATTCTGGAAGATCAGGCCTCTGCTTTACTTCGAAGACCCAGCATTCGAACACACAATGGCAGAGCGCTATATCTCAGAGTAACAGAATCCCCATATACAAAGCCATGGAAACCTCATAGCTCAAATTGTGTGATAATTTGTATTGAAACTGCAGCTAATAAACTAATAATTAATAATTTCCTATTTGTGAAACTACCTGTTGAGTAGTGGCTTAAGAAGTAGAACCCAAAGGAAATATTTAAATTACAGTTCAAAATCCAAACAGGTCATTATGCACTTGACTTCACAAAGTTAGATTTGCAACGTCCTTCCGATACGTTTTGTTGTGTTTCCAGAATTGTGCTGATTTAGGGATAGATACAGTTTTTCAGATCAAAAAGACGTTGCAACAAATTATTTCGGAAACGCTGTAAGGTTGAACATGATTATAGGCCCTTTTTAATAATTTCAGCCACAAAGAATATTTGCGATTGTCTGATAAATTTCATATAATATGCAGCTTTTGCTTAAGTCAGTTCAGTACATAAAACATATATAAATTTATATTTATTAACATACTTTGTGTAGCGTACGAGGGGCTGCTGATAAGTCCGTAACCAGACCAGGAAGGAAACAAGCTATAGCGACCAAACTCGGGATTTTTTCAACGTACTCCCCACGAAGCTCAATACACTTCTTAACCAGTTGCTCTAACTTTTGTAAGCCACGCAAAAAAAAATTCATATGTTTGTCCGTCCAACCAGGTCTCTGCGGCAGCAATGACGTCCGGGTCAGACGAAAAATGGCGACGTTTCAATTGTTTTTTCAGTCCAGGGAGCAGGTGGTAGTCCGACGGAACCAGATCCTGAGAATAGGGTGAGTGATCAAGACACTGGAAGCCCAGGTACGCCAGTTTCTTCTGGGATGCAAGTGCCCGGTGAGCCGAAGCGTTGTCGTGCGAGAACAAGACCACCTCGGTGAACTTCCCGCGGCTTTTTTCCTTCAAAATGCCCTTCAATTGCACCAGCAGAGATACGTAATACTCCGCGTTGATAGTCTGGTCGTTTGGAAGATCATCAATGTGGAGGATGCAGTCTTGATCCCAAAAAAATCGAGGCGAGAAAGTTTCCAGCGGATTTTTGCATCGGAATTTTTTTGGGGCGGGCTGAACCGATTTTCCACCACTCCATTGATTGTTGTTTTGTCTCCGGGTCATAGTGATATAACCAGGTTTCGTCCATGGTCACCAATTGCGACAGGAAATCATTTGGATCGCGCCGAAGAAATTTCAAATTTGCTCAGACGACTGGCACAGTTGACTTTTTTGATCCGCGTTCAGGCATTTCGGGACCCACGTCGCGGAGAGCTTCCGCGTGTCCAAATCTTAATGAATGATGGACCCAACCCGCTCATGTGAGATACCCAGTTGCTCAGATATTGATTTAGCCTAAATCCGACGGTCTTCCAAGATTAGCTCGTGAATTTATTAAATAATCTCCAGGGTGGTCATTTTTTTGGTTCGTCCAGGTCGAGGAACAACACAGGTGGAAACATAATCACGTTTAAACTGGGCCACCCAGTTTTTGACGGTGGCATACGATGGTGCATGTTCCCCTAATGTTTCTATCAGAATGGCGTGAATTTCCTTCGGCGCCTTGCCTTGCAGAAAAAATAATTTATGACAGCTCGCGTCTACATGTTGTTGAAATCGCGCGCGTCACTTTACATCCTTCCTTTAAGCCTCTGTAACAAGAAAAGTCTTGCAAATCGGCACAATAACAGACCTCTTTCCAACGACACTATCGATTCCGTCTTACGATATCGGGAAGTAGGTCTGGCTAATGACTTATCAGCACCCCCTCTTACATGAACACATATAAAAGTTGTTGATGAAAGAAGTCTGTACAAATTTTACCCATAACTTCTGGTTCGGCTATAATTTCGATAGTTGCTTTGTTTTGTAAATGAGCTGATTCAAAGTTACGGATTGTTTCTGTTTTAGCAGAAGCCTTTTACGGTCTGTTTTTAAGGAACTGTAGAAGTGATATATGAGGGACTGATTTCAGACGAAACCAATTAAGTAGCTCAGTGTTTGAAATCAATGCCAGGCCTTCGCTCGACCCCTCGTATATGTTATGTATTTGAAATGTGTAAGCCTTCTGTTACTTGTTTGCACGACGGAGAAAAGCTGCTGACCGCTTCTGATCCGACCGTCCTGTATAGCTCTTTCCGGAACGAAATGGTTTCTCTTCGCGAAGCAGGACGATATTATCACAATGTGATTTTATACTTGTTTTATGCTACCGCTCGTCAGAACTGAAATGGAAATGGAAGCCTTGGTCGACTTACAAATTTTGTATATGCTGAATAAAGAGAGGCCAACTTGATGTCACTTGCTTTATTATTTCATGATTTAATGCTCAACATGTTTCGGATGTTAATACATCCATCCTCAGGAGCTTGCGACTTATTTGTTGAGTTATTTCATGGGTTGTATTGCTCTGGTTCGATGTGTGTTGGTGTTACGTTGTGGT
>Ga0123354_10003480_pt1 | contig 21762 bp, 9 predicted proteins | sample TergutLab28metaG_2_FD_97872 | JGI IMG/M metagenome (GOLD analysis project Ga0123354, IMG submission 97872) | Labiotermes labralis P4 segment gut microbial communities from Petit-Saut dam, French Guiana - Lab288 P4 | ecosystem: Host-associated > Arthropoda: Insects > Digestive system > Gut ... | reverse complement strand
GGGTGGATAATATTAGGATGGATCTCCAGGAGGTGGGATGTGGGTATATGGACTGGATTGGGCTGGCCCAGGATAGAGACAGGTGGCGGACGCTTGTGAGTGTGGTAATGAACCTTTGGGTTCCATGAAATGCGGGGGGTTTCTTGACTAGCTGCAAACCAGTTAGCTTCTCAAGAAGGACTCTGCACCATGGAGTAAGTAAGTAAGTGTCACTTGTATTGATGGCTAGCAGACAATTTTACCAGTTTTCTGAAGTGAAATTGTATGTCTATGTATGAATCATGTCTGCAACAAACATTACAATGCAAGGTGAGAAAGATGATGACAAAGACAAGCCTTGTGGTAACTTGTATGTGGTTAAACTTAACCTAGACAGCCATTTAGCTTGGGGAAGTGTGAACCAAGGATGCAGATATTTTCCAAAAATCTAGAAGCCATATTGAAATTCTAGCTTGAATCAAACTTTTTTTTTTATTATATACTTATGCCTTCATGTAGCACCAGAGATAGTAATGCAAGAGGTCCACTATGACCTAACCAGTGGTTAGGGGAAGATTTGCGCAAATACTCTTTCACATGCTGAATGTAATAGATGGGAGGGGGGGGGGGTGCCCAATCATGTTAGAAGTGTATCTAACCCCTTATCATTACTGGGATGTTTTCCAGCAAACCTGGTAACTCATCCCTCAGGAAGAATTCATGTGTTTCCTGTCAAATTGTTGTCCAAGACAAATGGTCCAATCAACTTGTTACCAAGCAAACCACACCACACATTCACTGAAAACCTTTCAAAACTGGTTCTTCTTGTTTGATGTTAATTTCCATGGAACCACATACACAAATTTCATGTGTCTATACGACCCTGGGTAAAGAACACTTCATTTGTAAATAAAATGACAATAGTTGAGGATGTGATGTTATCCAGTAGCACAAATTCCTATGTTGAGTAAGGTCTCCTGGTTTACGATGTTGAACCCTCTAATCGTGATAAAAGTGTATATCTTCCCCATGTAGAATTTGCCACACCTGCATATGCAACACACCAAAGTGACAGGCAATTCTAAGAGTAGAAGGTTTTGGACTTCTCTGATGAACCATCTCAAGAATGCTCTCTCATATGTTGATGTCAGGTACCAGTTCCTTTTCAGACTGCACACAGACACTTGGAAGACAATCAGTTTCACAAATTGTCTGGTGAACACATGAAAATACACCCTTAGACAGAATCCTCCATTCAGGAAAATGCCTTCAATATTCTCCTAGAGCAGCACATTTAATGCCACTGAAAAATCCATATACAAAAGGGATGTCACAATATTAGGTATGGGAAAACACAAAAGGCATTGTTTCATCACCTCATAATTAACTGTTGATTGTTAAGTCACAGCAGGTATTCGATTGGCCTGGTTGTAAACTCAAGGACGGACATACACAGTGTGCAAGGACGTTGCATGATGCTACATGGGTACAGTATGTGGAAAAGCAAGAAGGCCACATTTTTCTCTTGCCAGTAGCTCCATAACCATTCAACTTTGGATCAGGTGTATTTGGTTATACTGTTCAAATGTGACCTATAGAACATTCTCCTGAAGTCTGGCACATTCCCCCTGGGACACCCTGTACACAAGTTCTATATGTGTTGTGAAAGACTGCTTTTTAAAATAAAATAGGAATAAAACACAATTGGGATGGATCACCTTGCATTTCTGTAATAAAGCACCCAAGACTCAAATGCCCAAAAGGCATTTCTGCTCCTCTACACCCATTCAAGCATCTGGTAGGGTTAAAATGTGGTACGTAGCAGCATTTCACAAGCAGTGTCTTATGAAAGAATAGCATCCATAACACTTGCCCTCAATTTAACCAGTCCACCTAATAACAATTTTACTACCTGGTTGGACACCATAGCACCTTGGTAACATTTTTACTCTGAGCAAGAGTAAGAACCGGTTTTTCAAAATTCCTTGTGTCCCATACATAAATGTGATTATCCACAAAAGATGCTAGCTGATGGTCATTGTGTGGATCAACTACAAGCCCATACACAGCCTTTGTTGGTGTCGAAGAAACTGCCTTGTTAGAATCTGCAATGAAAATTACAGAAATATTCATACAACCAAAACATTAATACAGCTTAACTTACAAAAATACCCAAGGTGTGATTATGTAACAGTCCACTGGTTGGGTGAACAAATTTTCCAGCAGTATATGTGGAAGCTTTTATCATTTTGCCACACAGCATATGTTGCTGGATATAAGACAGTGAACGACTTGGTACCAGAAAAATTAATGTCATAGAGACAGGTTTTCTATACACAAAGTTTTTGTACAGTGTGTAATCTAGGTACAACATATTATGTCTTAAATTAAAACAGAAAATGCCTGTAATAACAAACACTTTAAAACAGAATTAAAATCTTGAATTAATACTGGAGAATAATGGAAGAAAACAAACAGTCTTCTTCAGATATGTAAATAATAAATGGACAAATAGTTATCTGGGTTTGTGAAGAGTAGCAACCATCATAAACAAAAAACATCAGGTTTTGATGGGGAAAGTGTGATATGTGCTTGTAACACTGACACATAATTTTTGGGATTCAGTTTATAAGTACTTCAAACAAGTTGCACATTAAATCCAAAAAAATGTTCGCAAGTACTAAGTATCATGTTAGAAACAGAGAAAGTTTGCTCCAACATACACTGTTCAGAACAAAAAGAACAGAAGTATGTATCACATAATTACTCATAGCATTTGACAGAGATATTGTTTGCATCTGAATTCTCTTATTTTACTACACAGGCCAGTTCTCCAACACAAACTCTTCCTCACTGAAGTGTAGCAATGGCTACATACTGATCTTACATGTACAAATTCCTATACCTAACTTTCTCTGCATTTCCTTCTCAGGACAAGCACATTACAAACGCAAGAGATGAACTTGTGTTTACTGTTATGATCCATCACCAAAGAGCAGTACTCTCAGTGGAAAAGCTTCTCCTCTCAACAACCAAATAGAGCAAGGCAAATAGACTAAACATCTAGAGCATGCTAATGTTCTTTTTGGACTGTCAGGCACTGTCTGTGTGGAATTAGTTCCTCCCAATAAAAAAAAATCACTATTATTACTGGAAGGTCATGAAACATCAGTGACAGCAAGCCCACCAAAAACTTCTGGAACAATTACAGAATTACGATTTGCTCATTCCCCTTACAATGCACTGGTGAACACTGGTTAGTGCAGAAATTTCTGGTTGCTAAAAACATGGCTGTTTTCACTCATCCTCCTTACTAGCCTGATTTTGTCCCATGTGACTTATCTTGTTCCTGAGAATAAAACTGCAGCTACAAGCGTGTTGTCCCAAAAATTCAGGAACCATCACTAGCCATGCTACACACAATTTTAAAAAGTCAGTTCTAGCAGTGCATTCAGCAGTGGCATAAACACTGGACCAGATGCACAAACTCAGAAGGAAACCGGTCTGAAGCAGCAACTACCAACAACACAGGTAAGCATATATTTATATACTGACTCACTCTGGGAGGTAGATAAGTGGCCTACCAAGTGTATGCATGGAGAGAATATATTCAGACTACACTTAGGCTGTGTAAGTCTAATTTCACACTATATGCAATCTATACTGGTCTGTATGCAATTTGTGCTATTTAGTTAAACTTGTTATTGCTTAATCCTTGATTATAAAAGACCATATTCAGGCCCTTGTGGAATTCAAAAATAAAACACTGATGCCATCCAGAAGACTGTTCACAGGATGCCAATGACAATTCTAGCCAAGAATAATTCTACAGCAACTAACTATTACTGTTACTAGTTAAGTCAGCACAACTTGTCTATCAGTGTGAGAATGGGTTCTCATGGCAGTGAGCATGAAGTCTGGAAAGTTATGCTGTGGAGTCTGGCAGAAGTGTGTCAATATCTCAGATGATTCTGCTGCCTGCACTGTTGGGAAAGATGATGGGAATGGAAGCAACATCTATACACTTCTACCACGCTAACTCGCACCATATCCCAGCAGACAGCAATATTCACTCTCTATCACAGTTGGAAGAATTCTGTTCCAAGCCAAGGTTAATTTAAGAAGCCCCAATCATAGTGTCATATCCATTCACATTCTTAAAGGAAATTACACTATAACTAATCATTTGAAGTATAGCGGATACCAGCTGGAAGGCCCAGAGGAAGAAAGAAGATGGTTAGATACAGTGGACAGGGATACCAAGATGTTGCAATGCAGGAAATGGAAAAGGTTGGCAGCGAATAGAGATGCCTGGAGGCAGAGGATTGAGGCAGCCAAGGCCCAAGTTGGGCTGTAGTGCCATAGGAGAAGGAAGCCTAGTGGTTACTTTAGTACCACTGGGTTTAAGAATAAAAAATTCTACATTCTGCTCACATAGTGAACTTATGACTTCTGTACAGATCTCAGAAAAAAGCATGTTTATTTCCCTATACAGCATTAACTGATTAGTGTTTGTGACCCACATGGAATGTGTTTACTCCTTGGTACAAACTGGGTTTTTATAACTAGTCATACACTGAAAATAATTCGCACATAGATATAATAAACTATTTTATTTACTTGAATGCAAGACAAGGATTTTTCCCTTAAATATGTGAAGTCATCTTAAATTTGCATATGAAGCACCAAACCAGATCACTCTGAACGAGACCATGCATCGCCAAGTCGTCTTGTGAGATATGTGCTCTTCTGAGATATTACGAAGCACACAGTGGTAATTCCTTACCCACATGTCAGGACATCCTATCGGGTCCCATTTTCAAGGGTCACGAAATCCAAATGGGAGAACACAGCACGATTGAAGCTCAGTGACACAGTCTTTTTTTTGGGGGGGGGGGACTTTGTCCATTGCATAATTTTTAAAAGAAGCACATTTCAGAAGCCAGTTTGGTTTCCGTTTTCAGGCAAAAGAAGCACCTAATCTGGTAGACCACTTAGGCTGAGTTATTCTCAATCACAGAGCACCATAGAAACATTAACTGGTTACGATATGTACCTGAGAATATATCCAGTCCAAGGGTAGGAAAATAAAAATGGATACTGAATAATTAAAAATTAACTACAAGGCTCAAAAAATAAAACCTGGACCAATCCACAAATTAAAAAGCCACAAACTCATACTGATCAGATCACAGACATGATACAAAAATCAAGAACATATGTATTTAAATTCTGAACACCATTAACAACATCTGTGGAGAAAATTGTGAATCTTCATGGGTTCAGTAAGTTTATAAACCAAAAAATATAAATATATTATTTAGTCAATGTGGATCACAACAGCATGGCAGTGCATCTCACCAGAAGTGACTGTAAAGGGTTCTAAAGTTGCTGTGTATCCAATGCAGTGGATGAGACTGTGATGATATGTTGTGGAATGAAGTGAAGAGGACTGGAATTTTAAAAGTGAGTGTGAAGGTGGAGACAGTGACACTGATTGGTAATGGTGCATAGATTCTAACATACTGTGTGTATTAAGTGCAGGAAAAGCAAAATATTTTTTCTTAGCAGATATTTTATTTCTGGGGAGTCATCTTATATTTGGATAAATACATTTTCCTTTGGCAATGTGTTACTTGGGGGGTTATCTTGCATTCAGGTAAATACAGTATTTAATCAATAAAAATTTGAGCATCTTCCTCTTAAAAAGCATTAAAAATTGTACTTCCTAATGTTTGATACTGGGTAGTTTCTTTCAGAGATCAACGGATCAGAAGCAACTTGTACATAAGAAGTGACAGCCTCATACCATGGTTAAATAAGAAATAAAATGTTGAAATTGACAGCTCTGCCTAAAATGGAGGCCAAGAGAAGTACATGATGTTAGCTCACCTTGGCTATCACTTGAAGCAACAATGTCAATCTTTAACACCAGCTCCAGTTAAAAAACAGTTTTTAAGAAGGAATAAATAAAAACAAAGGAGACTTCCCTCAATGCCTAATCATAAGCTTTCTAAAAATGGTACTGCAGTAGATCATGATGTTGCAAACCAACCTTACTATATTAATACAATAATAATAATTCTAGTTAATTTTTTTCTTTAAAGTGTTAAACAAATTTCACTAGTGTACTTTGCAGATCAGTGAGTTACGTACTGTAACAGAACGCAACAGTGCCTAGTAGTGTGAAGACCCATGAAGCCTCTGACATCAAGGCTGCCAGAACCTTCCTGTACAAGAAGGTGACAGAACATTCTAGGGATACCCAAAACTGACTAGAACAGTGAAGTAAGTTCCAAGTGTGCAATAAGCACTTTATAAGGCCACAGGATGGCAAGAATTTGGCAGTCTTGTCACAGTGATTCAGGGTTCAGGGTGTGTGGCGTACAGAAGAGAAAGGAGAGTGGATGGTGCGGAGTAAAGGGGACTCAGCTGAGGAACTGCATAGTGTGGAGCGAGTGAAGCGAATCTGTTTAGTACTGTGTTTGAGACCGGTGTCAGGGTTATGAGCCTGGAGTATGGAATGTGTAAGTGCAGAGTTATCTGTTGAGAGCGATTCTTGAAATTATTGTGAGTGTTCTGTTTTCATTACTAATGGTTTTAATTGTTTCAGCCTATCTGTAGTGTCAATAAAGAAAGTTATTTGTTAAACCCAGGGCCTATCAGTTATAATATAAATCATTCTAAGCAGAGGTTATCTGCAATGTTCACAATTCCATATGTATGTAATTTCTTAGGAGTAAACGAGATAAAAAGTAATAAATTTCACATGTATACCTCGAAGGTCAACAAGTTTCAGATGTTTATTGTTCACGCCAATAACAAGACTTCTGGACTGAGAGTTGAACCAAGCAAGAGAGTGGGTTGTTTCTGACAGACCAAGTTCTGCTACAGGTCGAGCTAGTTCAACTGGTGTTGATGCAGCAGGATGCTGATGTGAGACACTTGGCACAACACTTCTTCTTCTGTCACCATGATGTGGGCACTTCAGCACATCCCACAAGAGCACTGAGTGGTCAGCTTTGTACTTGTCTAGACCTGCAGCTATAAGGTTTGAATCGACAGGATTCCATGCAACAGTGTTGCACTGTCTTGCATGTCGTGGCACTGGAAACAAAATTCAAGACAGCATATGTCAATATAAGTACAATACCAACCGATTTTCTCTCACTATGCCAATAACAAAATCCATACAGAACAGTGTCATGGATGACAAAAATCCCAAGACAACCCAAAAAACAGTGAAGAATTAAGATCTTCATGGACCCCTATGCACCAAATATTTGACAGCTTTTCCTTGTGATTTGTAATGGTATAAAACATGCAATACCATAGAAAAAGCTTTATGTTACAATTTCAAATCCATTAACTCTGCAGTTTGTATTATGACAGGTCCACAGCCTCTTCCAAAGCAAGTTTTTCACAGAGTCCAATCTAGTGTTTCCTCTTTCAATTGACAGCTACTGGATGACTATAAATAGTCATCCAGTAGCTGTTTACCTCTTCTTTGTCTTTCTGTCACTTCTATCCTTCCCTACATCCACCCTTCAATAACGTGTTTTAGAAAACAGTTCCTATGCAATATATGACCAATCCAGGTAGTCTGTCTTCTTTTTATTGTTTGTAGAATATACCTCTCCTTGATTCTATGTAACACTTTTTCTTTTCTCACATGATCAGTCTAAGTGATCCTCTCCATCCTTCTCCAGCATCACATTTCAAAACTTCCCAGGTATTTAAGATCTTCTTGCTGTAGTGTCCAAGTTTCAGCACTATATAAAACTATACGCCAAATGTAGAACTTTACCAGTTTCTTCTGTAAAATTAAGTCCAATTTGCTGGTGAAAAGTCTTCCTATTGTTCGAAGCTGCTTTTCCCATGGGAATCCTGGATTTAATTTCCCGTGTACCCCTTTCATCAATTGTTATCATGCTACCCAAACAGTTGAAATATTCCACATTCTCCAGCTTTTTTTGATCTATCATATTCTATATTGGGGATGGCTGCCCTGAAATTCTCATCACTGTAGTTTTTCCCACGTTCATTTCCATTCCATAGCATTTTCCAATTTCAATTAGTCTTTCGATCATGCAGAGCACTATTTATTCCTTAGCCAGTAACACAAGGTCATCTGCGTATTCCACAGTATGAATTATTTGTCCTCCTATTGTGAAGTCTCCACTTCAAGAGCTTCCTGGGTTAGGTATTCACTGTACAAGTTGAACAGAACTGGTGACAAACAGCATTCTTGTCTCACTCTTCTTACAATCTTCAAATTTCTTGGCTCCCCTTTGTCTATTTGTAATTTTAACACTCTGATCCATGTAAAAATTGCTGATCAGTCTTTGTTTGTAACAGAAGATACCAGTTTCCTGTAGGATCTACATTAATTTGGTCCAGTTTACATGGTCAAATACCTTCTGCTGTTAAAGAAGCAAGCACAGAATTCCTTATCTATGTCCAAAGTATGTTCTGTTATTATTCTCAGCATCCAAATTGCAACCTTAGTTCCTTTCCCTCTTCTAAATCCAAACTGATCTTAACCAAGCACATCCTCAATTTTCCTTTCAATCCTTCTCAGTATCCTAACAACAATATTTGCTGTATGTGTGATGAGGCTGATTATGTGATGGTCACTGCATTTTGTAGCTTTTGGCTTCCTCTTTAAGGCAACCACTGTAACTTCAATGAAACCACTGGGACCCTATCTAGTTACAAATATGTTGATGATCAGCTGTGTCAATAGCCTATGACAATCTTCTTACAAAAGGTTGATTATAACTTCAGGTACATCGTGATTTCTTTGCTAGCTATTTCCACATCACTTTGCAAAATATAAGAGGCTTTCTCATCTACACCTACTTCCTCTTGAGGTTTAGCTTCTAGGTTTTTCTGGTCAATTAAATCAATTGTAGAACTCTGTAATATATTTCACCCAAATTTTCAGTACCTGTTTCTAATCTACTCTTATATTCCCTTGACAGTCTTGGATGCCAATTTTTTGAAACACTTGGTTTTCCTTTCAACCGAGATACTTTGTCTTCAAGTACATTAAATCATAACATCTTGCTCTTTGAAATTCAATGATATTGTCACATATGCTCTTAAGATATTCCTTCTTGACCCTGTATGTTGCTCTTTCCAATTCATTCCTCAGTCTTCTGAAGGTCTTTCTTCCTTCTTAATTGAAAAAAATAAGATGTTTTCCACATTACAAAAGAAGAGAAATCTCACATATTCACCTTCTGAACTTCTGATGCAGAAATTTCCTTATCTGCAAAGAAATACATGTACTCTTTAAAATGTTTTATGTTCAGTGCATTTAAATATTCCTAATGTCCTAATATTCTTTCTCATTTTTCATAAAAGACATTTTTGAGAAGCATTTCTTCTTCACAAACTAAACTTGGCATAGTCAGATAAATCATGAAAGCAACACAATGAGAAAATGTATGTCAAATGAAATTCCTTTCATTACATCTGTGACCTCCGAAGACATTCTTGCATTGTTCTGCTACACTTTTCTGAGTTCATTCATCACATGGTCATGGATAACCAGTGATTACATAAGGATTATTGTAATTAAATTCCTCAAAATATAAGAAAAGCTGGTACTTTCAATTTCATATTCTCTTTTTTTAATACTGTTCATTCCAAGCATTACTGACAACTAATTCACAACACTAAACCAATACATGAATGAATTTTTTTGTTATATATTTATATTACACTGAATGTTCCTACATGTTTCAGTCCACAAGGGACCATCATCAGGGAATCAAAGCAAAATAATACAGCATAAAACTAAATTAGACACTTTTATACAAAGCTGACATGGTGTGAAACACTCAAATGGTTAAAATGTAGACATTTCTTTGTAGAGTAATGGTATAAATCTGATGGACATTGATAACCAGTATCTTGGAAGCAGCCTATGTACTTAACTAAAGTCAGCACAGTACCTGTGCATTTTGTTGGTTTAGTGTTGTGAATTGGTATTTTTTTTTAAATACTGCCTACATATTAGTCCTAAGAGACAGACAGATGACCTCTAAACTTGATAGGCACCTAAGCTCATGCCAAGTATACCTACTGGGAAAAGAAACACCGCCAACAGAAGGATGCACGAGAGTTTTTTGGGGGTGATGAACTGTAACAATACTAAATAAATTTACAATATTTAAAAGATTAAAACACTGAAAATTCATTCCATACTGACAATACTTCATCAAATTACTTGATATACAGGCTGCATATCTAACACTGAGAGGTGGAAGTTTCTATGATAGGAATGGGTAAAAAAATATCTAAGTATCTGAGGCAACACAAAAAATTTAAAAATAATCCACTTTTTTACTCAGTGTTCTATGTGGAAATGTAAAGGAAACTATCTCAAGCATGTGACCTACTCCATCATGAGGCAAGACATTTACTGTCTCATGAGATATCTCGGATTAATCCATGTCATGTCTCAGTGAGAATATGGACAGTACTCTTGCTTTCAGTAGTTCCTTAAAAGCTAGAAAGATGGTAGGGCACATTGCTCAACATGCAATGCTTCACTTGCTACTTTTCCCACTGAAGTGGTCATCAGTCTGCTAACAAAGGAACATTACTGCTGCCTTAATACAATGAATGCAGAAGCAAGTCTTATATGATCATCACTTCTTATTAGTTACAAATGTTATTACTTAACAGAACACATCCCATTGTGTTATACTAGAACATGATCAGTAACACACAAAAAAAAAATCTATGGCAGAAGTGCAAGAAGTATGATCGAAGACTTTCCTTTCGTCTCCATCACAGGATACAGATCAATAAACTTGTATAGCTATATTTCACCAATATCATGTATATACAAATATATATCACAGTCCATGGACAGATGTATAAGAAGTACAAAGACAGAAGGTTTTTTCCTTTCCTTTTTCACACATGACTTATCAAAGGATACAGATCAACAGTTTATTGCCATATTTATACCACATTTGTGTGTTTGTGTGTGTGTATAGCGAGTCTGCAGGAATAAAATAAATATTGCGTTAGACTTCAAATTAATATAAGACCAAATTACTTTAGGATGTCGGTAACATGGAAATTATACTTAAATAACTCACACATGATTCTTTATCTCCTATTCTGTTAATATCTTATATTTTCATTCATACAGTAACATATAAGATAAATAAACTGATGAGAACAGTTGTACCATATCCATTGTGTTTACATCTTCATCTCACACCAAGCAAACCAATACTGAGTTCACAATCAACCATTAACAGATATTGTATTGATAAATATGATGTGGGATCCCCCCCCCACACACACACACAAAAAACATCACATGTTTGATATGTAATTATGTTATACCTGCTATTTACTCTTTTATAGGGGCCCAACGATGATGTGATTCAATCCCAAACAGTAGCCAGTCAAGAAAAATAATATAAGTTGTGTTTTGACTGTGATTTATTCTTTTCCTTTAAATTTTATTATGATTTTTCTGTAAAACTTTAAAGTTGTTCTTTGTCAAGTTCAGAGAGTCTTCTATTACTTATACTTACTTACTCCATGGAGCAGAGTCCTTCTTGAGAAGCTAACCGGTTCACTGCTAGTCAATAAATTCCCAGCATTTTGTGGAAACAGAAGGTTTATTACTGCATTTACAAATGCCCTTCACCTGTCCCTGTCCTCAGCCAGTTCAATTCAGTACATGCCCCCCATCCCACTTCCTGAAGATCCATCTTAATATTATCTTCCCATCTATGGTTGGGTCTTCCAAATGGTCTCTTTCCCTCAGGTTTCCCCACCAAAAACCTGTATATGCCTCTCCTCTTGCCCATACAAGCTACATGTCCCACCCATCTCATTCTTCTCTATTAGATCACCTGAACAATACTGAGTGAGGAATACTGATAGTTAAGCTCCTCATTATGTAGTTTTCTCCACTCCCCTGTTAACTGGTCCCTCCTAGGTCCAAATATTCTTCTCAGCACAATATTCTCACACACCCTCAGTCTACGAATCACCCTCAATGTAAGCAACCAAGTTACACACCCATAAAAAACAAAAGGCAAAATTATAGTTCTGTATACCTTAATCTTTGTATTTTTGGATAGCAAACCGGAAGACAAAAGAATCTGTATTGAATGATAGGTTGCATTCCCTGACTGCAGTCTGCTCTTAATTTCTTCCTGAACAGAATTTTGATTTAGTTATGGTTGCTCTTAAATACTTGCCCAGTTCCACTCTTTCAAAGGAACTATTATCAACCACTATATTGTGACTTTGTCTTGCATTCTGGTATCAAGTCATGACCATGTACTTACGGCATCCAATCCTTGACAGTCAAGCCATGGGTTTGATCAGCATTTAGTTCTAGTCCACTCTACTAGTTAACTACTAAAGCTTCTGTGTTTTTCTTTATAGTATGTACACTTCCACCCAATATATTAACATAATCAGTATAAACCAGAAACTGATGTGTACTATTTTAATTTCAAGCTATTCTGGTTTACCTGAACCCTCCTCATGGCATGCTCTAATGCAAAGCTGACAAAGCAATGGCAATAAAGCATCTCCTTGTTTCAAACCATTCTTAATAGGAAACATGTCAGACAAATGTTTTCCTACCTGGTCTTTGCTGCAGGTTTCATTCAGACACATTTTTATTAGCTTTACCAGTTTCATGTGGATGCCACACTCAATGGGAATATTATACAAGACCTTCCTCCTAACTAAATCACAGCCTTTCTTGAAATCTATAAATAGCTGATGCACTGCTTAGTTTTATTCTCATTTTTTCTCAAGTATTTGATGAACACAGAATATATGGTCAGTAATTGACCTGTTGAGTCAAAATCCACAATGATGATCCCAATAATTTCCTCTGCATATGGAGTTAACCCTGTCAGGAGGATGTTGGATAGAATTTTGTAGGTACTTGAGAAATGAAATTCCTCTATAATTACTACAATCTGTTTTATCACCCTTCTTATACACAGGTACTATGATCAATTCCTTTAACTTCTCAGGTAATTCCTCCTTATTCAAAACAGAATCCTGTTACTTATACACATTAACCTACTGGAAACAATTAAAAGTACCTCAAAAACTTCAGGGTGTGATTATTACCTAATTCTTTGCCTGTAAGTCCAAGTGCATCAAATGCTGTAGGTCCAAAAGTTGTGAGAACTACTTTCCCATTTGCTTGGCCAATGGCCAGCAAAATGTCTGGTTCTGGTTGTGGGTAGATATCAACACATTTAACATAATGATGATTTGAGTTTATTGCCAATAAATTGGCTACTGTCGTATCTGATACCTTTGAACCTAATGGAAAATAATGACTGCATTAGTGTTATCTTCCAAGTATCTATATGTAACAACTGTCACTGGCACAAATAATATTCCAGTCATACATGATAATTTTGAAACATCTTTCAGAGAAGATACTTCATAAAGATATATTTCTGTTCCCCAGGTAATACACTTATCGGGGTGAACTGGCGACCACTGAACCTCCAACCTCACTCCGCTCATATTCATACACAGCCGACACGGTGCTTTTCTGAAACAGAGGCCAAGGTACATCTACATACAATTATAAAGTCATGTATGGTAAATATGGCATACTGCATATACCATACATCAATAGTGTTATTAAATTAATTTGTGTCCCCACCCCTAAGATACAACATAACCTCACTACCAACCAACAGTACCACTACATCGCCTTTTTACACATAGACGCACGCGGATTAAACATGTACTCAAAGGCGTAATAATCCGTAAAGTACCAGCGTCTCACGTGTCGCTATCTGGAGAGATCCGTGGTAGACACGTCAAAATTGACTGCTGGGAAAGGAAAGGAACTGTGGGCTGTAGCACAATGTTGCCAACTACGATGCCCCGTTTTGCATGTTTATTATATTTACCGCGCTCTGACAGTTTACGGAAGATTCGCGTAAAGAAACGTACTATTCAATATTAAAATGAACAGATTCATATTTTGGTCAAACTTTACATTAATGCCAATCTGTATATTGTAAGTGTTCACAAATGCTATTGGCAGAGCGTGAAGATGGGACATTAAATTTGACTAATGATTAGTCAACCTCAAACCAATAATTATATATTAGTTCACGAGGGATGAAACTAATTGCATACTTGTTTAATTCAGCATAATATTTGTTGTTACTTAAACTCGAATTCTTGTTCTAATACTGAACAAATTAAAGTCAAAGCAATGGGAAAGGTCAACGACTCAATGATGCTGGCTTTGGTGGGAGCAGACAACGCCTCTTAGTTACGGTAGTTGTTGGTGGAATTAATGAACGAATTCGCCGCTTGAAACAGTGTGGTAAAAGCCTTATTGAGGTGTTACTGTGTTGTGTACCTTCCATACAGATTTCAGGAGTACCATATGAGTGCGTGACCGTTACAACGTAACTTCCTCGAGCCCGAAGAACTGGATCGGAAAACACTCACCACCGGTATGATGCGTAGTGTTTAGTGAGAATAGTGTGACCTAATCAGATAATTCGTGTAGAAATTGATGTGTATCGGAACCAGTGAATACGGTTATTTTGGTGATATATGTTTAAAAGTCTTTGTGAAATTCAACTAACGGTGCAGTAGATGACTGCATCACCTCATCTGTCACTTGTATTTTTCAGCATTTGTCATTTGTACTGAACATATCCATAGGTGACATCATGTCGAAAAAACCAAATCAACAACCTGCGCTTCACAAAGTTATTATGGTGGGGAGTGGAGGTGTTGGAAAATCTGCTTTGACACTTCAGTTCATGTATGATGAGGTTAGACATATTTAAAAGTAACGTCTTGTTGGTGTAAAATTCAAAGGAAAAGAAGGATAATGCTTGTTTGTATTATTTACAGTTTGTTGAAGATTATGAACCTACGAAAGCGGATTCATATCGTAAGAAAGTAGTATTGGATGGGGAAGAGGTACAGATTGATATTCTAGATACAGCGGGACAAGAAGATTATGCTGCTATTAGGTGTGTATGTCACTCTTTAGTGTAGCGTGTGGTATGTAGACATGCAGTTTAATTTTGTCACACTGTGCTCAATGTTCATTTAATAATGCTTTCAGGGACAACTACTTTCGCAGTGGAGAGGGGTTTCTTTGTGTTTTTTCAATAACAGAAGATGAAAGCTTCCAAGCTACTCAGGAGTTTAGGTGAGAAAATGAGCAGTGTTTCAAGATTGGTCTTTTCTGCACCAGAATTAGCAAGTAGATGAGATTCCTGCATTACTGTGCATGTGTTTGGTGTAAAGATGTAGGTTGAATTGTTATGTTTAAACACCACTACAAATGGTGCATATACATTAGGCCTGGTTTTTTTTTGGGTGATGTATTGTTGCAGTTGTCCAAACAACTGCAACAATACATCACCTAAAGATGGGACTGATAGGTTGTCCTGAAATGTCAGTAAGAAATTACCACTACTCACTATGTAATAACCCAGAAGATTGCAGTTCTCAAAACAAATATTTATTTGGTATTTGTACATATTTTTATACTTCCAACAGGTGTGAATTTTGTGATGGGTTATGCTGGTTAAGGTTTATGTAATTTTATTGTGGTTTTCATTATGGTAAAATTATAATTATAATTCTCATGTACTTCTTTTTAAGGAAAGTTGGTTATCATGTCACAAATTTAACCCTTTGGTGCCAAACAATGACTGTAGGTGTTGAATGGTGTGATGCTCAGAGCTGCAGGACAACTCAGATTGTTGCTGAGGATATGTCAATTATGGCACTTCTGTGCTCAAGTGCAAAGGAATTTTTTTATCAGAACTTCACCTGACCACTCCCTTAAAACCACAAATTTAATTCCAGTGCCAAAGGGTTAATAGTAACATGCCTGAGTGGAGATGGAATGTGTCATACATAAAGGGGAATATCAAATACAGATTTCTATTTTGCAGAAGCAAAATCATCACATTGTCAGGGCTTTGTTGAACTTAGGATTGGTAGTGCCTCATATATTGCATAATTAAAACTCATCATATTGAATTACACAAACAGGAAGGAGTCTTTTAAGTACTGAGGATGTACTGAGTGAGTTCTGGTACTTTGTGTTGCTGAGTGATACTCACTAAGAGATGATCATAATGGTAATGATATAACAAACAATTAAATTGTATCTGATTGCTACAGAGATCAGATCCTTCGTGTAAAGAATGATGAGAACATACCGTTCCTTCTGGTTGGGAATAAGAGTGACTTGGATGAGAAAAGGAAAGTGTCCCTTGCTGAGGCTAATGCAAGAGCACAGCAGTGGGGTGTACCGTATGTAGAAACGTCAGCCAAAACGAGGGACAATGTGGACAAGGTGGGAATTTTTCTTTTTTTATTTTTTGTTATGTAAGTAGTTCTCTGTATTGTGTGTACTTTGCTGTAATGGTACTGTTGCTCACAGTTCTCAGAACATTGGAAAGTTGACAAACTGGCAGGGTACAATAATGTGCAGTGTAATTGCAACCTTGTAGGAAAATTGTGTTTGGGTAAGAATTGTGAGACTTAAATCTCATATCATTTTCTGAGACTGTGGAAGATAGTGTAGAAATTTCTTATGACTTATGAATTTTTTCATACTCTCTTTCTGAAGTTACTGTAGTGAGCAATACATGTTGGTTCATGCACTATTTTGTGACGTGACATGTTTTGTAAATTGTTGGTGTTCTACGGAAGGTTAGAAATTGTCATTGTTGTTTCACAGCCAAAGGATCTATTTCATAGAATGAAATGTGTGCAGAGTGCAGTTGAGGGAGTCTGACTCAAACCTCATTTTAGGACACTGAACATAATCATTTCAGTTTTTGTATACTGCACTTTTGGCCATTGTGGGCAAATAGATCTATTTTCTAAAATAGAGTAGTTTGAAGCTTCATCACAGTGTTAGGTTTGGCATCTTTGAGTGATGGTTCTTCAGAAGTGCAGTAATTGTCACAGAATATCCATTTTTGCTGACATGAATATTATTTGCTGCAGCATTTTGCTGGCCAGTTTCACATGTTTTCAGTTACAGTGCCAAATAATGTTCAGCAGAGAAATATTTCATGCCATGTTAGGAAGTAACAGGACAAACTTGACTTGTTTCATACAGTGCATTCTATTGGTCACCTTATGTGAACTTAATGTCCTGCACTGCATCACTTTCTTAGCTTTTCCAAAACATAACATGGCTGACGTCAGTTCCGCTTTACTGTGTAGTCAGTAGTAATGGAATTTTTAAGTTTTCTGATATTTTATTTGAAGCAGCCTTTTAAATAATATGTATCATCTGATTGTATATATATACACAGTAAAAGCTGGTTTATCCAACATTGGATGATCCATAAAGCTATATTACCCAGAAATTGACAGTGGCTGATTGTGTTTCACAGTTCTGTCTGTTGGCAGCACCCAGCACGGATTTTGGTAGTTCAAAAGCAAAAGTTGATTAAGAAGGACTATTTATATGGCAGATTTACATAAGTGAACAGTTACAGTAGTAACAGCAGTGTGTGTTTGGTGTTTTGTCATCTTTTTTTAGTCTCTGTATACACCCTGTTACATAAGTAGCAATGGAAAGGGAACAGTGTGTGTGGTGGGTAAAACAGGACAGTATATCAAGTGACAAATTGAATGGTTAGATCAGTCCATGAGCTTGCTGGGTACACCAAGATACACATTAGGTCATCTTCACCTAGTCTGTCGTATGAAAGGTCCATAGTTTCTTCCAAAGCAAGTTTTTCTGAGAGTGGGGATCTAGTGCTTCCTCTTTCAATTTCCAGTACCCCCATTTTTCATTAAGGCCATCCTGTCATCCAGTAGCTGCTTACATCATCTTCCTTTCTGTCTTACCTTCAGTAAAATGTTTCAGATAGTAGTTCCTGTGCAAGATGTGACTAATTCATTTAGCCTCTTCCTGTATTGTATGCAAGATGTTCCTTTCCTGCTTGACTCTTTGTATATTCATTTTTCACACAATTTGTCCAATTCATATGCATTCTTCACCGGCACTACATTTCAAAACTTTCAAGATATTTGTGGTCTACTTTTTGAAATATCTTAAGTTTCGGCATCATACGAAGCTATGCTCCATATGTGGCATTTTACAAGTTTCTTCCTTGGATTTAAGTTCAGTTTGCTGGTGAAGTGTCTTCTTGTTGAATGCTGTTTTTGCCATGGCAATCCTGGATTTAATTTCCCATGTATATCTTGCATCATTTGTTACCAGGCAATCCAAATAGTTGAAATTTCCATTTTCTCCAGTTGTTTTTGATCTCTCAGTCTGTACACATTAGGTTTATGTTCTGGTATCCAGGAAATTGTGATATCCTGCAACCCTTTGATTCTGGAGGTGCTGGATACACTAGCTTATATTATATTTTTCCAAATAATGATTGTGATTACTCTTCTCAAATTGTGTGCTTCAACTGAACCAAATTTGCAGTAAGTTCAACTTGAGAAATTTCCTTCACCATCGTGACAGAATACATCACTCACTCATCAGAAAGCTAAACACTGTTGTGTCAGAAATTTTACTAACAGGTAATAAACATTAGTGCCGTTTTTCAACATCAATTTTAGCATGTAGTATAAGCTCCTGGGTTTTATCAGTTGTCACGTTTTCAGTCGGCCTGCATGAAATTCTTCCCTTATTAACAGTGTAGCAAATGCTGTATTGAAGTTTATGCTCCTTTAGTGTTCACTGCAAGTTTTTTCAGTCAGCAAATCCAGAATTCTTGATGGCAGTATCCACTGTACTAAACAGTTTGTGGCAAAGACAGAAAACAGCATTTTTAATGACTTTGTATAATAACCAAGTTATTTCAATTCATCCCAGTTTTTCAGATTGTGTTATGTGTTTTTGATGCTGAATCTGCTGTTAGGTGCAAAATTCAGGACAATCAGACTTTTGATCTTGCTTTGTGGTTCGAATTTAAGAACTCAGAACTTTGTGTTTGTGAATGTTGTTGACCATGTAGCAAGTTTATAGAAATTCAACCTTTGCCTACTATCTGTGTATGGGAGCCAGGATAGTATAGTTGGTATTAGAGACTAGGGTAGATGATCCATTGGATTCTTGGTAGTGGCAAGAGAATTTTTTCTTCTCTGAAATGTCCAGCCCACTTCTAGGGTCCACCCAGCCTCCTGTTCTGTGGGTACAACGTTTTCTTCCAGAGAATAAAGCAGCCACAGTGTAAAGTTGACCACACACTTCCATGTAATGCTAAGGATAAGAAACAGTGGAGCTGTGAATGAAAGAATAGATAGTGGGTAGGAGCCATCGTTGGTCCCGATGTATTTAGACCTTTACTACAGGCGTGTTGTGCCCCTGAGTGGAGCCTTCGTAGTGTGGACAGGGTTGATTATACCTTTCAGTATAATGGAATTATGATTGGAATTTTTGACAGCTTCCTAAGCATTGTCAGATGACATATATTGTGTTTAGCAGTATTCTTATCTCCCAGATATATGCATTATTGCTGCAGTGCCTATACTGTAACTACAAACATTGAACATTCCATGCAGAGTGTGCCTGATTTGTTAAGTATCCTTGAACACAGGACATGATAGTAGAGGAGTAATAAAAGGTTTATTGACAGCTCACAAAACAAATGTGTGTCGATTGCACAACATTAAACTGAAACTGACACAACAATATCAACCCCTCAGCAAACACTGGGAGTGAAATGCTGAAAGAAACAACACTTTTTGCAACTCCTGTTTCTGTCTTGTATTGCCTTGTCACCTAAATTTATAGAAAATGTTGAGGTTTGTACACAAGCATAAGTGTTCATTTAGTTCTTATGATGTTCATTGCTTTTAAGAATGAAGGTTTTAATGGTATTGAACTTAACACACAGGACTTACTGAACACTACTTTTAGTGTTCCAAAGAAATGCAGTTTCATCTTCAGAAAACTGTTAGCAGATGTGTGTGTCCATCCATCCGTTTCGTGATTGAATGGCTGGTGTCTGTATTATGGATACTAATTGACAGATTTTAATGAAACACAACATGTACATCACCCCATTGGAGCTCTCTGTCCATCTGGGTTCCTTCTCATATGTTTTCCACTGTACTAACTAGGAAGTTGTGCAAATTTGTGAGGGAGCAGCACCAGTGCCATTCGTTATAGGGTCCAGAAGTTGTGTATGGTAATATGTTTTTTTTTAAGCATGCACCTTATTTCCTTCTTATTAAAAAAAAAATATCAGCGTATCAGTTATGTGAAGTATGCTGCTGTGATATCTGGGAACAGTACTGTCATGAGAGCTGTGAATAAAACACTGCTAGTACTGTTACTGTTAAATGACACTAAAACACTGCTAGTACTGTTACTGTTAAGTGACACTAAAACACTGCTAGTACTGTTACTGTTAAATGACACTAAAACACTGCTAGTACTGTTGCTATTAAGTGACACTAAAACACTGCTAGTACTGTTGCTGTTAAGTGACACTAAAACACTGCTAATACTGTTACTGTTAAGTGACACTAAAACACTGCTAGTACTGTTACTGTTAAGTGTCACTAAAACACTGCTAGTACTGTTACTGTTAAGTGACACTAAAACATAGCAGATCTAATCCTTCACAACTCAGAAATGCGCAGAGAGCCAGTAACATGTGCTTTTAATCCCTTGCCCTGACAACTGAGTTTTTCTTTTATTTGTGACAGATTAATTTATTTCTTGTATTTTTTCCCACATTATTTTCATGACAGTATGAAGTAGCTTAAATTTGAAGAGGCAGAGGTGATTTAGAATTAATCATTTCACATTATCATGTCCTCTTTCAAGCGTTTCTTATTTTGTAAGTGCCAAGTAACAAATATGGAAGCATTTGCTTTTGGTGCTGTATGATAGAATTCAAGTGGTGCTATGAAATTCATGTTTGTGCTTCCTTAATCCATGCAGTTTGTGTTCATTTACTTTCAAGATACAGAAACAAAATTCTGCATGTTCTTTGTTTAATTAAATTGATTGAAAGTCACTGCTGTTGTCTGTGACTGTGACATATATTTCAGAATGGTAAAGGTTTATATGTATCTTGAAGTAGTCTTGGTTTGGAATTTAAATAATTTTGTTGACAGCACATCAGTAACAGATACCCATTTGCTAATTAATATGCAAGAATGAACCTATAAATTTTCTGAAAATACTGTATTGTCACTGGCATTTAATGTCATGGACAGATTAATTTAGCCTTAGGTGATTACAGCATTCAAAATGAAGACAGAAATTGTTAAGTGATCACTTTTATCCATGATAACAGAATTGTAAAATTTCTTAACACTTTTTAGCATATGCTGGAGAGCTCTTGATTTTTGATTTATCTATTTTTATATTTACTATGTAGTTACCATATACACCACTAAAATGTTTGTGTTGTATCTGTAAGAATTTTAACATGATTATGAACACCCATGTCACACAAAAAATGCACATAATTAGTCATGATTGTGTGATGCAGATACAAAATATAAGCCTTGTGGAGTAGTTTGGAAAGTCAATTCATTGCTTCTTGGTCACATTTTGTGTTAATGGGGAATGCTTTGTGATCAGGTTAATGTGCTGAATTTCTATGTTGCTTTTCATGTTTGCTAATTGTTGTGTGTAATCCACTTGCTTCCTTGTTTCTTGCTTAGCTGCTGCTGTTTAACTGTGTAGAGTGATGTCATATATAAATAAGTTGATTGCTATGTAGAAGCTGTCATTTTAAAAAATGTGTTCATATTATTGGAAGATGT
>Ga0123354_10003479_pt1 | contig 21762 bp, 16 predicted proteins | sample TergutLab28metaG_2_FD_97872 | JGI IMG/M metagenome (GOLD analysis project Ga0123354, IMG submission 97872) | Labiotermes labralis P4 segment gut microbial communities from Petit-Saut dam, French Guiana - Lab288 P4 | ecosystem: Host-associated > Arthropoda: Insects > Digestive system > Gut ... | reverse complement strand
GCTGGACCGGATCGCCGACGAGTACGCGGCCGGCCACCTCGTGACCCTGCTCGAAGCCGGCTCCATCGCGGCAGGGTTGGCCGATTGCCAGCAGGCCTGGCGCTCGGTGGTGGCCACAGCGGTCCAGATCGGAGTCCCGGTCCCTGGTTTCGCATCGGCCTTGTCGTACTACGACCAGGTACGCGCCCGGCGGGTCAACGCCGCGCTGACCCAAGGGCTGCGGGACTTCTTCGGGGCCCACACCTACCGCCGGATTGACGAACCCGGCAGCTTCCACACCTTGTGGAGCGGCGACCGGACCGAAGTGAAGATCTCCGACTGAGATCCGACAAACCAGCTGTTTCGCCCCCATGGCTCCAGTCCGGGTTCCCAAGTCCGAGGTTCAAGGGGTGGCACAGGGTACTTCAGCGACCTGATCTGCCAGGCTAGGATAACCCCATGATCGTCGGCTTCTGGGCTTGGTTATTTCTGGCTGTGCTAGCCGTGATCGTGGGTATCTCCAAGACGTCGATCGCCGGGTTAGCGGCGCTGTCGGTGGCCGGTTTCGCGCTGGTCTTGCCGGCGAAAGAGTCCACGGCGGCCATCCTGCTGCTGCTGATCTGCGGGGATATCGTGGCTGTGCGGACCTACCACAAGCATGCCGACTGGGGTCAGTTGAAGAAGCTGTTGCCCGCTGTCGTCCCCGGAATCGTGATCGGCGCTGTGTTCATGTGGTTCGTCAGCAACGAAGTCCTGATCTTGACAGTGGCCATCGCGCTCTTGGTCGCCGTGAGCCTCCAGATCGGACTGCGCGTGCACGACAAGGCCGTTCTCCAACGAGCTGCCAGCCAACCAGAGGCAGCCACAGATCCACCAGTCTCACCAGCCGATCCCTCCCCCAGCCCCAGGGCGGGCGCCGGACCTTCAGCCACCAGTCCGGCCAAGAAGTCCTCACCGACCCCCGCCATCGCAGCCGGGGTGGCAGCCGGTTTCACCACCATGGTGGCCAACGCCGCCGGAGCGGTCATGAGCCTCTACCTGCTGGCCATCAAGGCGGACAAGGCCCGCTTCGTCGGCACCGGCGCATGGTTCTTCTTCCTCGTCAACCTGACTAAGGTACCTTTCTCGATCGGGCTGGGCCTGGTCCACCTCCACACTCTCCTGATGCTCGTCACCCTCATCCCCTTCGTCCTCGTGGGCACCTGGCTGGGACGCAAGCTCCTCACCAAACTCAAGCAAGAATCCTTTGAGCAACTGACAATTGGTGCATCGGCACTCTCGGCTGTCGTCCTGCTCCTCAAAGGGGTTCTGTAGCAGCTTGTGGGCCGGCGTGACGGTGTTCACGCCCACTTCCCGCTCGCTCAGGTCAATAAGTACGTCGCCAGGCCGGTTCGCAACTCCTCGGTCAGGGGCGTGGGATGCCCGGATATATCCGCGAACACCGCCACGGCCGATGCCCGCGCACAGGTGATGTCGGCGGTGGGATCGTCGACCTGGGCTGAGAACGTCACCGATGTGCGTCCCATATGAGCTATTCCAGTCCGGATGATGTACGGCTCTTTGCGAAAGTGGATGGGACTGAGGTACCACGCGTCCTGACGGGCCAGGAACCACATGTAGTCAGGGGTCGCCGCGTCACTCATGCCGACCAGAGGGGCTGCGGTAAAGGTGATCCGCCCCTCTTGGAAATAGTCGAATATCAAGGCATTGTTGACGTGTCGGTAGGCGTCGAGGTCGGACCACCGTACCTTCATCAGTGACACCTTGGCACGCTCGTTCATGTCGGCCCACACGACATCCCTCAACGGCGCCGCTTCCTGGAGCAGAGAGGCGAACACGGTATGGGCCTCGTCGGGCAAAGGGCGACGAGTACGGATCGGCACGTCGTACCCGCTCACGATCGTCCGGGCCACCGCCACGAGCCGGTCCGCCTGGTACAACTCGTAGGCCAGGGTCACCGAATCCGAGTCCAGCCCGCACACGACGATCTCGACCTGAAGCGGTTCCTGGGAGAAGAAGACCGGCGCCCGGTATTCAATCTGGTTGCTGACGACGGCGAAGCCCTCGCGCAGCAGGTCCTCGATGTGCAATTCGTACAAAAAGTCTGCCCGCGCGTCCTGTAGGTAGTCGATGTACCGGGCGTTGTTGACATGGCCTTGCGCGTCGAGATCCCCCCAACGCAAGGGGACTTCAACTCTCACGAGTCGTCTCCTCGACATCGTTGAACAACGACTCCACAATCTCGGCGTGAGAAGCGATGACACGCGCGCGCTTGATCTTCATGCTCTCCGTCACGCCTCCGGATTCGACCGTCAGTTCATGGTCCAAGACGGCGTACTGCTTGATGGTCTCCCACTTCTCCAGATGGGTGTTGGCCCTGGCCACATACCGGTCGAGCGAATGGCGGATTTCCGGCAACTGAGTCAGTTCTTCGTACGACTCGTGCTGATGGCCATGGTTCTTGCCCCACTTCATCAACAGGTCGGGGTCCATCACCAGCAGCGCGCCAACGTACTTGTGGCCGTCCCCGACGGCGATCGCCTGGGAGATGTACGGCACATTGGCCATCAGTGCGGCTTCGACCTTCGTGGGAGCAATGTACTTGCCACCGGAAGTCTTCATCAGATCCTTCTTGCGGTCGGTCACGAACAACAGACCCTGCTCGTCCAAATAGCCGATGTCGCCGGTGTGGAACCATTTCTCCTCATCGATGGCCTCGGCCGTGGCTTCGGGATTCTTGTGATACCCGTCCATGACGACCGGCCCGCGGAACAGGATCTCACCGTCGTCGGCAATCTTCGTTTCGAGCCCTGGGATGGTGTCCCCCACGCATCCGAAAACAGGGCGGTGATAGTGGTTGACGGCGTCCACGGTCGCGACCTCAGTCATGCCGTACCCCTCGACGACGATGATGCCCGCCGCGTAGAACCACTTCTGGACCTGGGGGCTCAGTTTGGCCGCCCCCGAGATCATGAACCGGATATTGCCCCCCATCTTCTCCCGCAACTTGGAGAAGACCAGTTTGTCGGCGGCCTTGTGGCGCAGTGCCAAGATGGGCGGCAGGTCTTCGCCCTTCAAGCGGTACGGAATCGCCTTGAAACCGACCGAAAATGCCCAGTGGGCGATCATGCCCTTGATGCCGTGAGAGGTCTCACCGGTCAGGACGGCCACGCGCACCTTCTCGAAAATCCGCGGCACCCCACACATGAACGACGGCTTGACGATCCCCAGATTCTCCGTGATCCGGTCGATGCGCCCGTCGATCGCCGTACGGAATCCGTACTTGACCTGGAAGGCCATCATCGACTTGCCGAACGAGTGCGACAGCGGCAGCCACAGGTAGGCCAGCAAGTCCGACGTGACCAAATCCATCAGTTCGACCGATTCCGCCAGGTACGTCCAAGCTCCATGCTTCAACCGGACTCCCTTGGGCCGCCCAGTGGTCCCCGAGGTGTAGATCAGCGTGGCCAGATGGTCCCGGGTGGTGGCCGCCACGCGATCACTCACGCAATCCGGATGGGCCTCCAAGTAGTCCCGCCCCTCCTGCAGGAAGTCCTCCCACGAGACGACATGCTCCCCGTCGGATTCCCCATCCATGACAATGATGACTGTGATGTCTTGGTCCAGTTGGTCGTACGCGGTGACTTTCTCGACCTGGCTCATGTCCTCGGCGACGACCAGGTGCGAGTCGGAATCCGACAAGATGAAACGAACGTCCTCGCTCTTGGTGTTGGGGTAGACCGTCGTCGTCGCGCACCCCGCCAGCGCGATCCCATAGTCGGCCAGTGCCCATTCGATCCGGGTCGTCGCGATGATGCCGACCCGTTCCTCTTGGACCATCCCGCGGGCGAGCAGGCCAGCGGCGAACGCCGTCGACAGTTCCCCGACCTGGGACCAGGACAGTTCCTGCCAGACTTCCTGCTTGTCCGGGTACATGAACGCCTGATCGTCCGGAGCGATTCTGATGCGCTCCAAGAGCATGGCACCCAGTGATTGTGGGGACCGGGCGTATATTTCAGCCTGAAGTTCGGCTGTTCCAGTGGGTGTCTGCATGCGCGCTCCTTGGCTCTGTCTGAATCCACCGATTCCGACGAAGGACTCCATCGGCCGACGACCATCGGGCGCCGCTCCCCACGTCAGACGCCTCAGGATTTCGCCGGCCACTTAGTCGTGCGCCCCGTACGGGCGTGGGATCTCCACCTGATCAGGCATCCTGCCCAGCTACCGCAACAATGACGCTCGTCCACTTTCGAGCCCTTACGCTTCCGTAGGGATTCACTCAGTCACTTTACACAACCACTCCAGAGCCTGGATAGGTTTCCATAGGACAATCACTCGTTGAGTTTCCAGGTCCAGTCAGAGGTGGAAGCGACAGCCCGCCCGGCAGCCGTACCGGACCGCGACACACAACCTCGCCATTCGAAACACAACTACGCCATTCATGGAAAGATGAGACTTGTGACTGGATCCGAACAGATACAAGATTTCTTGGCGGCCCTTGACAGCAGTACGGCTACCTGCGTCGACTCTTCAACGCTGACCCGGGCACTGTACTCGTCGGACGCCTCGTTGTACCGTGTCGTCCCCCAAGCTGTCGCCACCCCGCGCGACCGCTGCGAGGTGGACGCACTGCTGGCCGCCGCCCGGGCCGTCGATCTGCCGGTCACTGCCCGGGGGGCCGGGACCTCGTGTGCGGGCAACGCCGTCGGGGCCGGTCTCGTGGTCGACCTGCGTCGCCATATCAACCACATCCACTCCATCGACCCTGAGGCCCGTACTGCCGATGTTGACCCCGGCGTGGTCCAGGAGAACCTCCAACGAGCCGCCCAACCGCACAGGCTCAGGTTCGGCCCCGATCCATCGACCTCCGCACGCTGTACCATCGGCGGCATCGTGTCCAACAACGCCTGCGGGCCCAGAGCCCTGGGGTACGGCATCGCGGCCACCAACCTGGTCGACGCCGACATCATCACCGGTACGGGCGACTCGATCAGGCTGACCGAGCTGGCAAAGGACCCCGATCACCCGGTGATGAAGGAGCTGTCCCGCCTGGTCGACGAGAACCTGGGCTTCATCAGGACCCAATTCGGACGTTTCTCCCGTCAAGTGTCGGGATACAGCCTGGAACATCTATTGCCGGAAAAGGGTCGTGACGTCGTGAAATTCTTCGCCGGCAGTGAAGGCACCCTCGGTCTGGCCACCCGCCTGACCGTACGCCTGGTGGAGGACCCCGCTCGCACTGCGACGCTCGCCCTCGGCTACCCTTCCATGGCCGACGCGGCCGACGCCGTCCCGGCGCTCCTGCGCTTTCGCCCCACAGCCGTCGAAGGCATGGACTCCCGTATCGTCGAAGTCGTGCGCCGCGCCAAGGGGGACCAGGCCGTCCCCGATCTCCCGCGCGGAGACGGCTGGATGTTCGTCGAACTGGGCGGATCAGACCCAGGCGAACTAGCATCCCGGGGCGCCGAATTGATCGCCAACGTAGGTGCCCTCGAAGGGTGGATCGTCAGTGATCCCGCTCAAGCAGCCCGGCTGTGGAAGATTCGTTCCGACGGCGCCGGCCTGGCTGGAGTCAGTCTGGCCAAACCGGCCTACGCGGGCTGGGAAGACGCCGCCGTGCCGCCGGACCAGCTCGGTGCCTACCTGCGCCAGTTCGAAGAGTTGGTGGACACCTACGGCTTCCACACCTTGCCGTACGGCCATTTTGGCGAGGGGTGCGTCCACGCCCGGATCGATTTTCCCCTCACCGAACCGGGCGGACTGCCCCGCTACCGCAGCTTCGTGATGGACGCCGCTCGTCTCGTGGCCGGATTCGGTGGGTCCATATCCGGCGAGCACGGGGATGGACGGGCCCGGTCCGACCTGTTGCCGCTGATGTACACACCTGAGGCCATCGCCTTGTTCAACGCTGTCAAACATATTTTCGACCCCGAGGCTCTCCTCAATCCAGGAGTCATCGCCGATCCAGAACCTCTCGACAAAAATGTCCGGTACTCAGCCTTGGCTGACAACCCGCTCGCCCGGGCCCATCCGAACTTCTCCGCCCAGGTGCATCGGTGCACAGGTGTTGGCTCCTGTGTCGCCCCCCACCCAACGGGTGTGATGTGCCCGTCGTACCAAGCCACCCACGAGGAGAAGGATTCCACCCGCGGCCGGGCGCACATCCTGCAAGAAATGGTCAACGGCACCCTGGTCAACGGCTGGGATTCCCCCGAGGTCGCACAAGCCCTCGACCTGTGTCTGGCGTGCAAGGGCTGTGCGACAGACTGCCCGACGGCAGTGGACATCGCCTCGGCCAAGTCGTACGTTCTGCACCAGCGGTATCGCGGCCACGTGCGCCCCCGCAGCCACTACAGCCTGGGATGGCTGCCCCGCTGGGGACGTCTGGTGACCCGGCTCCACATCGGCCCAGCGGCCAACGCGGTGCTGCGGCTGCCAGGAATCGGCCGGCTGGGCAAGGCGGTCGCGTCCGTCGACCACCGACGCCCGTTGCCCCGATTCTCGTCTGTCTCGGCCCGGTCAGCGATGTCGCAGGTCCAGAAAACAACTCACCATGACCCTCAGACCGCGGGGACTCCTGCCCGCACCCGCAAGCCTGTGCTCGTCTGGGTCGACTCTTTCACCGACTGTTTCGAGGGAACCGCCCTTCCCGCACTGGTGAAAGTCCTTGTCCACTCCGGATACGCACCACAATTCCTAGAACGTACGGCCTGCTGCGGACTCACCTGGATCACCACCGGCCAGCGAGATGGCGCGGCGCGCCAAATCCATGCCGCCCTCGACCAACTGGCCCCCATCGCCGCCCAGGGCATCCCCATCGTCGCGATGGAGCCCAGCTGCCTGGCGGTGTGGCGGTCCGACGCAGCCGAACTGGTCGACGACCCCAGGGTCGCCCTCGTGGCCCGGTCCATCCTCACTTTGGCCGAGTTGCTCACCCGCGATGAGTCCTGGACCCCGCCCGACCTGAGCGGCCACCAGATCCTCGCACAGCCTCATTGCCACCACTCGTCGGTCCTGGGCTTCGACACCGATGCGGCCCTGCTCAAACGCGGCCACGCAGACCTGGTGATTCTCACTGGATGCTGCGGCCTGGCCGGCAACTTCGGTGTGGAGATCGGCCACTACGACACCTCCGTGGCCGTCGCCGAGACCCATCTGCTGCCAGCCCTGCGGGCCCACCCCACTGCTCTGGTGCTGGCCGACGGTTTCTCCTGCCGCAAACAAGTCTCCGACCTGACCGATCGAACCACCATGACCCTGGCCGAACTCCTAGCCGCCCACCTGCCCACCACGGTCACCGCCAAGTAGCGCTCCCACACTGTCGCTCGCGATGCCAGTGCATCGGTGAAGCCAGTCTTAAAACCTGCTCCTGGAAGCGCTCTCACTTCCTGGGCAAGGCGCCTCGCCGGTAAGGCCCAGCCATCGGATGGGGAGCCCCGAGAGCAGCAGCAGCCTGTTCGGGCCATCCCGGATTGCGAAGCGACTCGCGCCCGATCATCACGGCGTCAGCCTGCCCGGTACGCAGAATCTGCTCCGCCTGAGTTGGAGCGGTGATCAAACCCACGGCACTAGTCGGGATCTTGGCTTCCGTACGAACACGGTGAGCAAACGCAACTTGGTAACCCGGCCCGACAGGGATGGGTGCGACAAGATTGCCCCCCGATGAGACGTCGATCAGATCGACCCCTTCGTCCTTCACAATGCTCGCCAACCGTACCGTGTCGTCGACGCTCCACCCATCGTCCACCCACTCGGTGGCGGACAGTCGCACGAACAGCGGCTTGGACTCGGGCCACACCTTGCGTACTGCGGCGACGACTTCACGCGTCAAACGAGTACGGCCCTCGAAATCTCCACCATAGCTATCTGTCCTCGTGTTGCTCAACGGCGAGAGGAACTGGTGCAAGAGGAAACCATGAGCCGCATGGATCTCGATGACATCGAGCCCAGCGGCGTCAGCACGCATCGCGGCGTCGGCGAAAACGTGCGGCAGGGCAGCAACTTCGGCGGTCGTCAGTGCGCGTGGGGTGGCCAATCCGGGGAACGGTGCGTCGGTCGGACCGACAATGGGATACCCGCCCTCGCCGATGGGCTGTGCTCCCGGTGAAGGGTTGGGCTGCTCGGGCCAGGTCGATCCCTTACGCCCCGCGTGTCCCAATTGCACACCCAGAGCAGCGCCGTACTGGTGAACGAACCTGGCCACCCGTTCGAACCCCGCGATCTGGGAGTCATCCCATAACCCCAAGTCCTGCAGGGTGATCCGGCCGTCCGGTGTCACCCCGGTGGCTTCCATGATCACCAGTCCGAAGCCCTGAGCGGCCCGGGCGCCATAGTGAACAAAGTGCCAATCATTGGGTATCCCGTCGAAAGCGGTCACATTGTATTGGCACATAGCAGGCATCCAAGCCCGATTGTGGACGGTCAAGCCCCGAAGAGTGAGCGGATCAAATAACATAGCCCCAGCTTATGGAATCACTCACCAGTGAATGTCACGGTCCAGGCGTCGGAACGGTCCCTGAGCCCGAATCCGCCGATCGGTGGATTCAGGTTAGTCCCGGGTCAGCCGACGGTGTGTGCTGCGATGAGGGCGGGCTGCTTCCACACCCAGCCGTTGTGTCTTGTTCTTCTCGTAGTCCTCAAAGTTGCCCTCGAACCAGAACCAGCGCGCAGGATCGTCGTCATCTCCCTCCCAGGCGAGGATATGCGTGGCCACCCGGTCAAGGAACCATCGATCGTGGGACACGACCACCGCACAGCCCGGGAAGTCCAGCAAGGCATCCTCCAACGACTGCAAGGTCTCCACATCGAGGTCATTGGTGGGCTCGTCGAGCAACAGAACATTGCCCCCCTGTTTCAGAGTCAGGGCCAGATTGAGGCGGTTGCGCTCTCCTCCGGACAGCACTCCCGCCAGTTTCTGCTGGTCGGGACCTTTGAAGCCGAACGAGGCCACGTACGCCCGGCTGGGCATCTCAAAGTTGCCCACCTTGATGAAGTCCAGTTCGTCCGAGACCACTTGCCACACGTTCTGGTCCGCCGCGATCCCCGAACGGCCCTGGTCGACATAGCTGAATGAGACAGTCGATCCCACCTTGATCTTGCCGGCATCAGGCGCCTCGTCACCGATCAGCATGGTGAACAGGGTGGTTTTCCCCACCCCATTCGGCCCGATGACACCGACGATGCCGGCCCTCGGCAACGAGAAGGACAGGTCCCCAATCAGCACCCGGTCGCCAAAGCCCTTGCGCAGATGATCGACCTCGATCACGTCAGCACCCAGCCGGGGACCAGCAGGAATGTTGATCTCAGCCAGATCGAGTTGCCTGTTGCGCTCCGCCTCAGTGGCCAACTCCTCGTACCGCGCCAAACGGGCTTTGCTCTTGGCCTGGCGAGCCTTGGGGTTGGACCGGACCCATTCCAGTTCCCTCTCCAAAATCTTCGCCCTCTTGGCGTCCTTCTTCCCCTCGATCGACAAACGCGCCCTCTTGGTCTCCAGGTAGGTCGAATAATTCCCTTCGTACGGATGGAGTTGCCCCCGGTCGACCTCGCAAATCCAACTTGCGACATTGTCCAAGAAGTACCGATCATGGGTGACTGCCAAGACCGCACCCGGATAGCTCTTCAGGTGTCCCTCCAGCCAACTCACCGATTCCGCGTCCAAGTGGTTGGTCGGCTCGTCGAGCAGCAAGAGATCCGGCTGCTGCAACAGCAATTTGCACAACGCCACCCGGCGCCTCTCACCACCGGAGAGGACATCAACATTCACATCCGGTTCAGGACAGCGCAGCGCATCCATCGCCTGCTCCAACTGAGCATCCAAGTCCCAGGCCTGCCGGTGGTCGAGTTCGGCCTGGAGTTCGCCCATCTCAGCCAGCAGAGCGTCGAAGTCCGCATCGGGATCCGCCAAGCTCGCCGACACCTCGTTGAAGCGGTTGAGGTGGGCCAAGGTGTCCTGCACGGCCTCCTGGATGTTCTCCAGGACGGTCTTGCCCGGGGTCAACGGGGGTTCCTGGAGAAGGATGCCGACTGTGGCATCCTTCGCCAGGACAACCTCACCGTTGTTCGGCTTCTCCAACCCCGCCATGAGGTTGAGCAAGGTCGACTTCCCAGCTCCATTCGGGCCGACGACACCGATCTTTGCATCGGGGAAAAAAGACATGGTGACATGCTCGAAAATCACCTTCTCACCAAGCGCTTTACGAACATTGTGCATCGTGAGAATGAAGTCAGCCATGGGTCTCCTTGAGTCAGCGATCCGGGCATACAAGGCACCGGACTACCGACACATTATGCCAGGAACGTTCACCAGATGCTCGCGCACCCCCGTGCAGCTTGCCGCTGATGAGCCTGATCCATCACTGCCCCGATCCCTCACACCGAGGATGCCATCGCCTCCTCCTGAACCTCGACCTTCGCCCGGATTTCCTCGGTTGGGCAGATCCCTCACACCGAGGCTGCCATCGCCTCCTCCTGAACCCCTGCCTCGTCATCCTCGAAGACCTGCTCAAGAATCACATCCTCCTCACAAGACGGGCCTTCCGGCGCCGGTTCTGCTTCAGATGGCATCGACCCATCAGGGGCCCGGGCTGGAGAACGTTTGAAGACAGTAATCCCTCGTGTCAGATCATGACCCACCGCACCGGCTTCGATCACCATCTTCTCGTGTTGCACGCCTTGGGCGTCGATCCATGCCTGGGTGCGCACTTTGCCGTGAACAATGACGGGATCCCCCTTGTAAACACTGCCTGCCACATGGTCAGCCAGACTCCGGTAGCAGACCACGTTCAGCCACGTGGTCGCTTGGTCGACCCAACCGTTGTCGGTTTTCATCCTCGGAGTCGTACCCACTCGGAAACTGACGGTCGACACACCCGTCTTTGTTTGTTTCAATTCGATATTGTGACCAACGTAGCCTGTCACCGTCATGGTTGATTCCATGATGCTCCTTTCTCGACCCCGGATCCGTCGATCGATGGCTGCAGCAGGTCGCTCGCGACACCAGCGACCGGTGAATCCGGACTTATCCCTCGACAGTTGCGATCCCCCCCGACTCATGTGTCACCCCATCCACGATCTGTGGATAAGTCGCCTGTTGTCCACAGGCTTGTGGACAACTATCCACAGGGAGCAGTTCTAGAAAGAAATAGACAACATTTGTATATCGATGGGCTCAAGGGCGTACTGCACAATACGTTGGTAAAAGCTGAGGAGCGTCAAAGGAAGGCGAAGCCGCAGGGCCGGACACCCACGGCCATCACCAGGATCACAGGCGAACGGACACCAGTTCCATCAGTTGGGACATGTGACGGGGAACCGACACCGCATACATCTTCTGGTCGGAATCGTTGCCGCGCATCAGCCCGGTCAGAGTCCTGCCAGGCCCCACTTCCGCGATGACCAAGTTGCCGGAGGCAGAATCGAACAGCCTCTTCAACCCGGGAGCCCACAGGACCGGGTGGCAGCATTGGTCGATGACATCCTCGACGATCTGCTCGGCGGTCGCAGCGACCTGACCGGAACAGTTCATAATGATCGGGCACACCGGATCGGACAAGCTCATGCCTCGCACGTACGCGGTGAACGCCGCCTCCATCCCGACCATGACGGGGGTGTGGAAAGCGTGGCTGACGTTCAGCGGAGTCACTGTGGCTCCTGCGCGCTGGAACACAGGCACGGCTGCTGTCAGATCCGCGATCTGGCCTCCGACGACTATTTGGGCAGGCGCATTGTACAGAGCGACCCACACCCGGCCGTCCAATGATGGCTCGTCACACACACTGCCGACCTCGTCGATCCCCAGCCCTGAGATGGCGTACAACCCCCCATGTTCTGCGATCTGGCCCATCAGACGGGCCCGTTCCATCACGAGCCCCATGATGTCCCTCACACTGGCTGCCCCCGAAGCGGCGATGGCGGAGAACTGCCCCACGCTGTGTCCCATGACCAGATCAGGTGTCACGCCTCGATTGGTCAGCACACGGCAGAAAGCCAGATTCATGGCCGTCACGGCAACTTGGGTGTTCTCAGTACGGCGAAGTGTCTGCGCCGATCCGCGCAAACAAAGGTCACGTACATCCAACCCAGCCGCATCCGATGCCGCGTCGAAGACGTCGGCCACCTCTGACTCGTGGCCTTTCAGCAGGTTGAACATTCCAGGGACCTGTGTTCCCTGCCCCGGGAACATGAAGGCGATCATCGCAAATCTCCCGGGGGGCAGTCCACGTCACAATCGTCGTCATCGCCCCCGCTGAGCAACGCAGCCAACTCTGGTCTGTAAGCGCGCGGGATATAGCCGGGATGGTCCTCAGGCCTGGTCACCTGATTGGCCCCGTAGCCATAAATGTACTTACCCACCGAGCCGAGGACGGCCGCGCCGTCTTCGGGACCGATCTGGTACTTCGTCCGGAAAATCCGCCTGACGACCTTGTCGAAATCCTGTTCACGAAGGACGAACATCTCTTTCAACTCTTCGTCTGACAAGCGACGATACTTGTCCTTGAAGACCAGGAAACGCGAGTCGAAACGAGCCGGCTTGCGGCGCCTTTGCTGCCGAGGGGTCGTGTACCCGAGGATCAGGACCGCAGCCGGGATGACGTACTGGTCCAAATCCAGCATCTTCACGACCTCGTCATGGTCAGAGTGGATCAGACCGATATAACAGCTACCGATACCAATCGACTGGGCAGCCACCACCATATTTTGTGCGGCGTAACACGCGTCTTCATAAGAGAGCAGCATGTCGAGGATGGTGGGAGGACGCGGATCCAATCCGGCCAATTCGTAGCAGTCGTACCAACGCCGGCTGTCAGCCAGGAAAACGAGCAGCCACGGAGCGCGAGCGATGAATTGTTGGTTCTGGCAGATCTTCGCCAATCTCGCCTTGGTGACAGGGTCCTCAACCTCGATGATGCTGTAGAGCATCTGCGTCCCACAGGTGGGAGCTGCAAAGGCACATTCCAGCAGCTGAGCCTTGATATCATCCGGTATTGGCTTATGCTCAAAGATGCGGATCGATTTACGCTCTAGCAACTCGTCGATGGTGCTCATATTCGCCCCCTCTAGGGTGAGACGCTTTCATTGTAGGATCTCGGTCGCAATGCTATCCTGACTCAGCAGGTGGAAACAAGTCAGACACAGCGGTTTGTTTCATCCAAAACGGGGCACTCACCCCACTTACCAAGATACGTGATCCTAGGGGGATTTCATGCTTGATGTTTCGTCCAGCCATTCTGCTATCCGCAAATCCGCTGGAGTCTTTTCCCGTGGTGACACCATCACATGCGTCCGGGGGACGCAACGACTTGAGTACGTGTCCCACCTCTTGGCGAAGTCTGTCGAATTCTCCGGAATCGACACGTGTGTGGACTCATTGTTGCTCAACAACGATGGCATAATACTCGGACTGGCTGTTGCGGTGTTGCGGGAAGACCGCATTTATCTCGTGACCGAGGCCGAACAATCCTGGCACGACCTGGCCGCTGACGCCCAAGAAGACTTCGATATTACAGTCGAATCATTACCTCACAAGGCCGTTCAGGTCGAGGGTCCGCTGGCTTGGGCCGTGGTCCAAACTCTGATGGGTGACAATAACATCCAAGACGTTCTGTTGAATGAGTGCGTCGACGCGACCATGGACGACACCGCGGTGTGTCTGGCACGAGTCGGCACAACAGCAGAGTACGGCTACCTCGTCTTCTCCGACACCATCGACGTGCTGCCGGGGTTGAGCCAACGGGCTGAAGCCGAAGGCGGCGGCGAAATCGATCCCAGTGTCGTGGACCGGCTGCGGTTGGAAGCAAGTTTCCCTGTCCTGCCCAGCCAGGGAGCCGACTGCACAGTGTTTGAAGCAGGCCTGGGATGGCTGGTCACCCTGACCGACGAGGCACACTACGTCGGCCGAGACGCCCTCAGCGAGGATGCCCCCACCCGGCGCACCGTGGTGGCGCGGTTCCCCGGCTGTGATTGCCCGCCGGTCGGCACCCCGGTCATGGCTGATGGCGATCAAGTCGGGCATGTGCTCGTCTCCACGGGGAGGGCTGGCCAAGACGACGGTCTCGCGCTGCTCCTCATGGAAGACCCCTTCGGCGTGCCGGGGCTCGAATTCGAGATCGGCGGCATCACCGCCGAGACGATCTCCCGGCCCACATTGACTCCCGAGTCCTGGATCCAACAGATAGGTGTACGCCAGTGAGAATCGCTGTTACCGGTTACGGCATGATTACTGCCGCTGGGCACAATGCCGCCGATAGTTGGCGGACTCTGACCAAACCCGAGTGCCCCTTTGTCGAGAACACGATCACGTCCGACGTGGCTGTGTATAACATGATCGGCGGCCAGGTGACCTCGCTGCCCTACTACCCGCACGCCACCACCGACAGGCTCAGCGTCTTGTCCCGCATCGCCCTCCAGGAAGCTCTCGCCAGGGCGGGCCTGGACCACGACAATCCCTACACGCCGGACCGGCGGGCCTTGTCGCTGGGGACCTGCGTCAACGCGGCCCATCATGCGGACGCGTTCCACAAGCAATGGCTGCAAGATGGCCTAGACAAGGCTGATCACCTGTTGCTCCTCCAGTACCCGATGAACACAACGGCCGACATCTTGGCCAATGTGGCCGACCTCGACGGCCCCCGGGTCGTCCATGCCAACGCCTGCTCCGCCGGCGCGGCCGCCATCGGGAACGCTTTCGAGTACCTGCAAGACGACATGGCCGACATGGCGGTGGCAGGCGGTGTCGACGTCTTGTCACACCTGTCCTTCGCGGGTTTCTGCGGGTTGGGCGCCATCTCCCACATCTCCACCGCCCCGTACACGCGCAGCGACGGTCTGACTCTGGGCGAGGGAGCCGGTTTCCTCATCTTGGAGAAGTACGACGCGGCTGTGGCGCGCGGCGCCACCATCTTCGCGGAGCTGCTGAGCTACGGGCTCTCGGCCGACGGGTATCACCCCACCGCCCCAGATCCCAGGGGATACGGCATTCTGACCGCCATGACGGCGGCCCTCGACAGGGCAGGGGTGTCCCCCGAACAGATCGACTACATCAACGGTCACGGCACCGGCACTCAGGCCAATGACTCCTCAGAACTGAAGGTCGTCATGTCGTTGTTCAACGGCAAGGTGCCGATCACGTCCACCAAGTCGATGATCGGGCACACCCTGGGAGCAGCGGGCGCCATCGAAGCGGCAGTGTGCGTGATGACGATCGAGAACCAGCTCATCCATCCCACGTACGTGCCATCGGACGAGGGCGCCCAGGAAATGATGCGCAAGCGCATCGAAGAGGGCGCCGTGGACATCGTCCCCAACAAGGCCAGACCCGCCAAGATCGACCTCGTGATGTCGAACTCTGTGGCCTTCGGTGGCAGCAACGCCAGCCTCCTGCTGGCCAAAGATCGTGGTGCGCTGCCGCCGCCGGCTGCGCTGCCTGCCCGGACCGTGTCGGTGACGGCTGTGAGCGCCCGCCTGGGAAGCGCCAAGGACAAGGATGAGGTGCGGGCCGCGTTCCTCGAAGACAAGAACCTCTACCCCAATTGGGTGACGTTGGAGAACGGCGAAACCTATCCACACGGCCACCCAGGCATCGACCATCTCGGCGCCGGAGTCAATCCCCGAGTCATGCGCCGGGCCGATCCTCTGGGCAAGCTGGCCTTGGACGCCACAGCCTCACTGTTCAAACAACGGCAACTGTCACAGGCAGCCCGGACGGATGTGGGCATCATGTTCGCAACGGCTTCCGGACCTGCGAGCACCATCGAGGTCATCCAGAACTCGATGATCCTCAAGGGCGAATCTGACAGCCACTACTTCCCCAACACTGTCGCCAATGCGGCCGCCGGCCACGTCGCCATCGGCTTCGGACTGCGCGGGCCCACCTCGACAATCTGCGACGGGGACACCTCTGGGGTGTCAGCCCTGCACTTGGCCCAAAGGCTCATCGAAACCCGCGCCTGTGACAGGATCCTGGTCATCGCGGCCGAGGAAGCCCCAGAAGCCCTCATCGCGGGCTACTCGCGTATCCCAGGCTATCTGTCCACGTCCACTCTCAGGCCCAATGAGAACTCTGGTGTGGTCCACTCCGGTGGGGCGGCTGCCATCCTCCTCGAAGCAGACGACATTGAGTCGGAGCATGTCACGGGTGGAGCGCGGGTCCTCGGGTACGGCCTGACCGGCGACACCTCAGGGGTGAAGGGCCTGTTGCAAGACCCGACGGCATGGACACGCTCGTTCAACCTGGCCTTGGACCGTGCGGGTCTGACTCCGAAAGATATCGATATCGTCATTTCTGCCGCCATCGGCCTCGACAAGGCGGACCGCATCGAGGCAGAGGCGATCAAACAACTCGGACTGCCGGAGTCGGTTCCGGTGATCGCCCCCCGGGGAATCACTGGCGACATCCACAGTCCAGCACCGTTCCTGGCGTTCCTGATCGCGGAGTGGCTGAAGTCCGGTGACCAGCTCATGGTGCACGGCAAGCCCACGTCCGTCAAGGTCGACCCCGACCGCCCGCTTCGGGCTTTGGTGTCCTCGTTCTGCTTCGGCGGTAACTACCAGAGCATGGTCATCGAAACAGGCATGTCCGCCTAGGACCGCAACCTTGATCCCCACCTGGTGGCAGATCAGACCGGCGCAGGATCGTCCGGGTTCCGGCAGCGAGCCTGCGTGGTACCGAGTGGCGGACACTCATGGGAGGATCCTGGATGACACCGATGTGGTGGTGGAGCACCGCGGATCTGTCACGGGTGAGGGAACCGGACGCCGGGTCCTGAGACACTGGGCTGACCACACCAAGTGTTGCGCGTCGCCTCAGATCCTCTCCATCCCCGATGGGCGGTTACGCTGCCACACGTGCGCAATGTGGTACTCCGCCAGCCACTCCGGCCCGTGGACGGCAGGTGCCCGGTCCACCAGGCCCGTGGGCATCGACATCCAAGTACGCCGCGATCGCCCGGCAGCGATGCGTTGGCTGGCTCAGACATGTTCACTCACCCGCCCGACCCTGGCCCACTGGGTCGCGACCGAGGCCGTGCTCAAAGCAGCCGGTCAGGCCCACGGCCTCACCTGGTTGACGAACTTCCCCCTGCCAGATGACCTTCCCCAAACCTCCACGGTCGTCCTGCCCGGATCCGGGCCCGCCACCGTGATCTGGGGCACCTGGGAGGACGCCTACCTGGCTGTGGCCGTGATCGACGAGGGTACGACGGATACTTCACACCTGTGAGAACAGGTGACCAACCGCAGTCGGGCGGTCGTCCAGTACTGTCAGGCGCCATGAATGACGAGGAGGAGTCTGAACGCCGACTCCCTCACTCGCAGGAGAACTGCCCAGCAATTGAAGGACGATTGTCGATTGGACCCAGCGAACGAAGACTTCGGGAACCCCCTGCGAGGCAGAAGGTTCCACAACCAGCATGCGGCCATCGGGCAATTCTAGGGCGACCGCATCGACTCCGCCGTACCAATCGTGGCGGGCGTTGTCCACGGTCCACACCCGGGCGCCCAGGCGTACGACAGGACACTGCGGCGAGGCGAGCTTGGGAACCATGGTGATCACGATTTCCGATTCCCCCACGCGAACCTGCCCAGTCTCAGGGGTAGTGGAAGCGGTCTCATCAAGGTCCGTCCCACTTGCGGACGCTTGCTCCGGCTCGGTGACGATGACCTCCAGACACTGTTCGGACACGGCCTGGACCGACCATGTGCCCGGCACTCCGGCGGCTTCAGAAAAGGCCCAGGCTTCGTCATCCTCGGCCCATTCCACGCCGCGATCCTCGTCCCACCGGGAGTCCATCGAGCAACACCACAGGCCCACCCGACGAGCGACCAGCTCAGCTTGGGCGACCGAGGACGGGTAGGGTCCCGACACGATAGTCTGACCGGCTTGACACCACTCGATCACACCCACCTGGGGGGCAATCCTCAGGTCATGACCCTCGCACCGCAGCCGGCAGCGGGCGGCATCACCCTCAGTGACCCAGGGCACGTTGTCAGTTGTTCTAGCGCTCTGTGGAGGGCTGGTCGTCGAGCCAGACTCCCCCAGTGACGAGCCAGCGGACTCCTGGACCGACTCGACCGAGTCAGGGCTCCCCCGGCTTTCCAGAGTAAACCCTGTTGTTGCAACGGCTGGTCGTACCTCACCTGGATCCACCAACATCAGCCGATAGGAGATCTCGCCGCCAGGAGTCTGGCCGACCAATTGTGGCAGGCTCCGGCCCTCGAAACGAGGCTTGGCCCCCGACCAGGTCATGACCACACCGGTGGCAGCGTCGGTCCACGCAGACGCCGTTGCCGACTCGAACTCACCGTTGTTCGATGCCGCCTCCATGCCATGCCAGTCGCACGGCCACAGACCCTGGAAGACCGGTCCACCGATCCACTGTCCATCCAGCTGGAGAGCATGCTCCGCCTTGCGCATGAAGGTCCACCCGCTGATGACGATGCGTCGGCTATCGGGCTGGCAGGTCGACACTTCGAGTCCCGACGCAACATCGGGGCCAGGCAGGAACCGAATGATTCGAACAACGTCGTTGTTCCCTGTCAGTTCCCACTGGTCGCCGAGATCCCGGACACTGACCGCGGACCCCCAGCGCTGGAACACTGAGGGCGCTTCCATCCCCAGGACGGCAGGCCAGCGTTCCATCACCATCGTGCGGCCGTCGCGGAGCAGCCGAAGGGTGCCATCGCCAGTCAGGGTGAGTCGCACGCCGCCGGTCAGAACCTTCTCGGCCAGGATCGACTCCTCGGCAGTCGAGCCGAGAGCCTCTGCCCGTACTGCGACCTTGTCGGACACACTCTCCAACCACTCGAACTCTGCTGGGATCGAACCTGGAGGATCACTGGTCACCTCCACGATGTCGCCAGAGACCAGGTCAAGACTCGCCGTCATCGCAACACCTCTGACGGGCTGAGTGTCATAGTCGACGACGACGCGCCCCTCGCGATAACTGACTCCCACATCCAGAGGAGCCCTGCCCGCTGACTTGGGAAGACGCGGGGGGCGAATGCGACGCGACAGGACGGACGACAGGTCAGATTGCCCGTCATCGACCTTCGCCAACTGCCTCACCAGAGCCGGCAAAGGGAAATACATCGGTACGATTCCGCGCTCGTCGGCCCTGGCACGCGGGTACGACCGGAAACCCGACCGCACATCGATCGACAGCGTCGGCGTGGACCGGAAGGCCTCAATGCGCACAGTGTTGACGTCGGGATTGGAAAAAACGTCGACGAACACGGCGTTCATCAACTGCCCCGCCAACGGAGTCATCCGGCTGGCCTGGTCCACGGCGAACAGCAGGAGGAATCGTTGGGACGGCGGACAGTCGCGACGGTTCAGGCTGCCGCGGGCCAGCATCGCGCACCCTTGAATGCCGTCGCCGTTCGCACCCACGTACACTGCCTCGACGCAGCGTTCTTCCAGGACGGCCATCAGGCCATCCGCGTCCAGTTCATGACCGAAACGCACCAGAGGAAGACAATTCTTGGTCATCATGGCCGCCAGGGCAGCCGCGTCCGAAGGGACGGCCAGACGCACCTCCATACGGTGTCCGCCTATTCTTCGATTTGGCCCGCCAGGGCGAGGCTACCTTCTGCCACGACACGGGACCCGACCTTGAGCACGCATTCGTACTCGGTCAGGGACCCCAAACCAGCCCGACGGTGCACACTGATCCTCAGTTGATCGCCGGGACGGACCATCTGCTTGAAGGAGAACTTGCGTACTCCTGCCAAGACTCCCATCCCCTGGGGTGTGCCCCCGTCGTCATCTTCCATACTGGCCATTTCCACCACGCCACAGGTGTGGGCGGACGCCTCGATCATCAACACCCCCGGATAGATCGCCCGGGCCGGAAAATGACCGGCGAAGACGGGATCCGAGATCGTGATGTTCTTGACTCCAACTCCACTCACCCCTGGGACGATTTCTTCCACGCCATCCATCAGTACGAACGGCGGCCGATGCGGCAAGCGCTCGCGCAACTCATCCGCATCCAGGTGGGTCCTGGTCACACTGGCTCCACTTCCAAGCTGGCATCTTGCTCGGAGCGCATCCGGTCGATCAGTGCCGGATCGGTCATCACTCGATCAGTGAGTCTGTTGATGGAACCGAAAGCGATCCGATCATCGTCGCTGACCTGGACGGTGTAATCGTCATCCAACAGTGTGACGACTTCCATCAAGTCCAAAGAATCTAGTTCAAGGCCTCGTCCGACCAGGGGGGTGTCAAAGTCCACTAAATCGGGATTGTCCGGCAATTCCAGACCTTCGATAAGCCTGCCCCTGATGCGAGTCGACACGTCGAACCTTTCTTGGGCCCTCTCCTTGATTGACATTGTGGTCCTTTCTCAATCTTCATGAATATTAGCGATCGTTGCTTCATCATTTCACGCATGGCGACGCCTGATTTCATTGTTTGCCGCACATCGCCCACACGATGCCGCTCCACTCACAATCCACCAGTGTTTTCGCTTTTGCGCTCTGTGAAGGGTACGTTAGCATGCCTGTCGACCCCCGACGGGCACATCGTCTGTCTTTGCGCCGATGGTCCATCATCGCACCCATCTGAATGCTGCTTATCTCGCTGTGTTTCCTAGTGTATGCCGGTTAGAGCGATGCGCCATGCATTCGTCTTTTTCCGGTCATGTCCTATGATCCACCCAAACCGCCGTCGACTCCATAGACCTGTCCTGTCACGTAGGACGCCTTGTCACTGGCCAGGAAACCGATCACACCGGCCACCTCGGCCGGGGTGCCGGCGCGGGACATGGGAATACGGTCAAGGAGCATGGCCCGTACACGGGAGTCCATGCCTCGCGTCATGTCAGTGGTGATCAGTCCGGGCGCCACAGCGTTGACTCTCAGATTGGATCGCGCGCCCTCATGCGCCAGCACTCGGGCCAGGGCGTCCACACCGGCTTTGGCGGCAGCGTAGTTGCATTGCCACAGCCCGCCCCATTGAGCGGTGACAGAACTGACCAGAATGATCGAACCGCCCGTCTTGCGCATCGCCTTCATCCCTTCGCGGGCCACATAGAAGACCCCGTTCAGGTTGACATCGATCACGGCGCGGAACTTTTCCCCAGTCATCACCTGGGCCAGCCCGTCGCGGGTGATGCCGGAATTGGCCACCACAGCACGCATGGTGTTGGGATGGTCCGCCCTGGCAGCGTGGAAAGCTGCCCGTACTGCCTCCTCATCGGTGACATCCACGATGTAGTCGTGGTACGCCGCACCCTCCGCCTCGACCAGTTCCCGGGTGGCGCCCGGGTCGCTGCGCCGCAAACCGACGATGTCGAACCCCATGGAGGCCAACTCCACGGCGGCGGCCTGCCCGATCCCGCGCGAGGAGCCGCTGATCAAGGCCAGGGGCCTGGCAGTTTCATCAGATGGGATACTTGTCACTTTATGCTCCGTCCTATTCGAATTGCGCCAAGGATCGTGAAGACCACGGTGATGCCCACAAGGTACGCCACGACCCACCACTTCTGCACGGTCACCGAATGGATCTGCAGATGAAAACCGTAGAAAACCGACAGGTTGTCTTGAACAGCGGGCACTCCCCCGCTGAGATTGTTGAGAGTGTCACCGGCCAGGGGATCGCGCAGGAGCATCGCCGCCTGCGAGAAGGGAAGCATGTTGATTCCGTTGGCCACGTTGTCCGTCAGGGCGCCCATGGGCAGGTACGTACCGGCGAAGAACCCCAAGATGGTGCCGATGATGATGCCGACCGCGTTGGCCGCCGCGTGCGAGGGAGCCCAACTGCCCAGGAACAAGGAGAACGCGGTGAAG
>Ga0123354_10003477_pt1 | contig 21765 bp, 16 predicted proteins | sample TergutLab28metaG_2_FD_97872 | JGI IMG/M metagenome (GOLD analysis project Ga0123354, IMG submission 97872) | Labiotermes labralis P4 segment gut microbial communities from Petit-Saut dam, French Guiana - Lab288 P4 | ecosystem: Host-associated > Arthropoda: Insects > Digestive system > Gut ... | reverse complement strand
GAAGAAACAACCGAAACATGTCGGAGAATTATGAATGACTTTTTAAAATGTTTTTAACCAAGTGAGGTTTTATAATGTTTTAATAACAGTGTGCATGTGTTGGTAATTCAAATAAATGTAAATTTGTACAATATGCACAGTGAAAGACTAAAAAAAAAAAAAAAGTTTTATTATTAACATCTTTGATATAGTGAAACTTATCAGCAAAAGAATATAATTCAGAACAACTGCATATTATGCAACTTGATCTTTGAACTGAACCCTCAACTTCCTATGTGCAGGGTGTGAAACCTGCCCGAATTACAGATGCGCGAGGCTCTGGCAAGATGGTGGATGATTACTGGGGACCTTCCAAGCGAGTGCTAGGAGATTCGAAGTTCCTGGAGTCCCTAATTGAATATGATAAGGATAACATTCAATCAGAAATCATAATGCAGATCAGTGATTGTATCCTTCATGATGAGAACTTCGATCCTAATAAATTTGAATCCACAGCTGCTAAAGGTATTTACTAATGCCATTGTCACCACGACCATTAACATCATCATCATCTTTATTTTATTACTTTTTAAGTTAAACTTTATAATAGGACTCCACAGGGTATCATAACATCTGAAGTCATCTCACACCACTCCCAGAATGCCATACATTATGCTAGTTGATAATATTATCTCATGTGTAGCAGCTGACATGGCAGTGAGAAGTAATGGAACAAATAAACAGATGATCAAACTAACAATTTATCTTTCAGATGAATCTAACAATAGTGTTGCAATATTTAATTTTTAGGTCTGTGTAAATGGGTGATAGCCATATTAAAATATGCTGAAGCAGCTGAAGTTATAGCACCCAAGAAACAGGCCCTTGCGAAGGCTGAAGCTGATTTTTCGGTTGCTGTGGCAGCACTGGAAGTTAAGAGAGCCCAATTATTTGAAGTTCAGGGTAAACTTGCTCGACTAGAAACAGAATTGGACCAGAACAGAGAAAGTTTTACCATGCTGCAGGCAGAAGTTGATGGTTGCCACTTCAAAATTAAGCGGGCAGAGGAACTGATTGGAGGACTTGGAGGAGAGAGAAGTCGTTGGTCTGCTACAGCAAAAGCACTTGGCGAAAAATACTTCACTCTGACTGGTGAGAAAATACTATTCATTTGTAATTGTCTCACATGCAGTGAGTCACTTCAAGCTACTCCATTGCATTTTAGCAAGTTTTCAAATCAACTCATATCTCATAAATTGTCAAATCAACTCAAATGCTTTAGCATTTATATGAAAAATTGTTGTTGGAACTTACACTGTTGTGGCTTTATATTGTGTTTTTATTCCTCAGACAATCCTGCTCTGTGCAGATCATCTAGCAGCCTTGCTGTTACATCTAATTCACTTCCTCCTTTTCTCTGTGTGTTATCTTTATTACCACCATTGATGAACTTAATTTTAGAATCTGCTGTCAGGATAGCAAAGAAAGTAATGAGAGATTAATACTGCATAAACACTTCACCTATGATACTTGCTGATTATATTAACTTTTATTGCACACAAGCCCAAAGAGATAGATGAAGTCTCTTGAAACCAACAAATGTACATATTGTTTGACAATAATTATGCATATAATTTCTGCAGATTATTGCATTGAAAATGCATATCTGGGAACTAGAACAACAATTGAATATGAAATATAAAAAATACTTCTGTTTCACTGGCTAGGTGATGTACTGATTTGTGCTGGTGTGGTGGCATACCTGGGGGCCTTCACACTGCAGTTCCGTGAGCAACAGATAGCCTCATGGGTAAAGCGTCTCCTAGAACTTCAGATGACATGCTCAGAAGACTTCACACTCACCACAGTGCTGGGCGAAGCTGTAGAGATTAGGCAGTGGAGCATTTGTGGACTTCCTAGCGATATGTTTTCAGTGGATAATGCAATCATATTGAAGTAGGTGTTAATTAGTTTTAGATGCATAAATGTCAAAAAATGCACTTTAATTTTATTGATGTACTTCTATTGTGTTATGGCCACCAACATGTTTTGGCCACTCATATGGCTACCTTCAAGGTGAAATTTGTTGGTCTTTATGCATCTAATTAATGAATAGAACATGGAATACATCAAACCTGTTTTAGATATTTTTCTCTCTGATGTTTTTGGTTATGTTCCACTTGCTAAGGGTGAAAGAAACCACTTAATGAGCTTCAAGAACTCAAGGGACAAAATTCTCTTTGCCTTTGATAGTAGGGTGGTGATCAAGATGATTGAGAGAGAACAGAGAGGACTGATGCAAGTAGGTATCATGGACCATACTATGGCATGGTATTTCATTCATATGCAGTAAAGCTGCAAGAGACCAAGTCTCACACCCACAGAAACAAAAGGTTATATTTTAGTGCATGTTAATTTTTCTAGCTTTAGGTAGCAGACACAATGACAAATATTCTGAGCTAAATATTAGCAAAAAAAGCTCTTAATTTTATTTTCTCTTACCTTCATAATAATTTCCTTTGTTTTTGTCATTCCCAGATATTTAAATTATGTTACATATTCACAGAACATATTAGTAAATTGTATATGATTTTATCCCACATTTTGTTACTGAGGCATGAAACTTTTCATGATTTTGCAAAATATGTCATTGCTCATTGCTCTACTATGGATAGCTATGTAGAATCATGGTACATTTTAATTGTATGTGCTGAATAAAATAGAACTTTAAATGTTTTCTATTCTTTGCTTTGTCTTTTACATATATATTCAAATGTGTTCGAACAGTATGTGACTGCTTGTCTCAAACTTTAAAGTCTGGAGGTGTTATTCCAAGCTGGCAGTATGTTTCAGGTTCTGTACTGATTTTAATGGAGCCCATGACTGTGATATATACACGACTTGTTCCAGAAATGCTCGTCGATATCCACTGATGATTGACCCTCAAGGCCAGGCCAATATGTGGGTGAAGAACATGGAGAAGTCTAATAATCTGAAAGTGATACGTTTTACTAGTCCAGATTTTACCCGTGTGCTGGAGAATGGAATCCAATTTGGAATGCCTGTATGCATAAAATGTGTCACTTTGTGTACTTTTGTTTGAAATGTAATCGTAACATATTTTTTATATATAGGTATCTTACGTGATATTTGAGTTGTTCACTAACTGAAATGATCACTTATTGTCTCACTGGTAACAGAATAAGAAGTTTGTGAACTTCCAATACAAATGCATACAATTTGCCAGGATTCTGAGCTGGTTCAGTCCAATTTATATATTTTGTGTGTAACACAGTCCTAAGTGCAATGGGCTTGACTGAACAGGAAGCTTTAATTAACCACATCTACCATTACCAGTTAGAGTATATATGAGCAACATATGCAGTATTTTGTTACTTTGTACACTGAACTGGAAAAGTACGAATTGTGCATTACTGTAAACCCATGACAGTGAAAATGCGCTGTAAGATTGTGAGTGCATTGCTAGAAATACAAATTTAGGAAAACTGCACATTTAATATTAATTTCTCTGTTTTATTGTTATCTAGTTTAACCTCTCTCGTCTTCTTCTTTTTTGTCCTGCTTCTTCTTGTTCTTTCTCTTCCTGGCATTGCAGCTTAATTTGAGTTATAGCTTTCTCAAGCACAGCTGTCTATACAGTGCTTTTTCTTCTGTTAACAATTTTTATTTACATTACTTCTGTCTTTCATCATTTCTGTACTTGTGCATTTCAGTTAAGCAGGCTGAAACTCTAATTGAGGGACAAACTTACCTCAAGGTTCATACGTTATTTGCCTGACTGGAAAATATGATATTAATGAGTTGAACACTGATGTAAGAAAATAAATTATAGAGAGTGTTAGACTTTGTTTCTAAGTTATTTATGTGAAAAAATAATTTTTAAGATGACACCTTGTGGCACAATGTGTTAATTACAATGGTAAGTGAAACACTGCTGTAGTAAAGAATGTTTTCTCATATTTTACTTGCATTGTTGTGTCATTCACATCATCAACCCTGCTAATACAAACATTGCCAAATAGCTGTAGTAGGTGGTACTGCATAATTAAAAAGAGTTGCTTTTATTCAGGTACTGCTGGAAAACATTGGAGAGGATCTGGACTCCATGTTGGAACCTCTGCTGCAGAAACAGACCTTCAAACAGGGTGAAACCTTATGCATCAAACTTGGGGACTCCATTGTTGAGTACAATTCCAACTTCAGGTGTATGAAATAGAAATTTTAGATAGGCTACTGCTTTTTGTACACTCATTTATTTATAATTATGTGCATACAGACATTTAATAAATATTTTATATCAGTTGCTCAAAATATACATGTGAATAATCACAATGCTAATGCTCCATCTAATCATGAAAATCATATATCTTACCTATCCAGGGCATTTAATCAACCATTCCCTACTATCAGTCTTAAATGTGTATCATCTAAAGAAATAGAGACATAATAAAGTCACTCAAAATAGAAAATTCACATGAATATGATGGAATATCAACAAAAATTTTAAAATTGAGTATTCATTACATTTCTTCTCCTCTAACTTAAAAAATATGTAACAGTATGTTATCTTCTAGCATGTTCCCAACAATTTTAAAATTCTCTGAAGTCAAACCTATATTTAAAAGAGGAGATAAAAATGATACATCTAATTATAGACTTGTTTCTCTGCTCACATCATTTTCAAAGATTTTTTAAAAGGTTATCTATAATAGATTTTATTATCATATTAATAATAATCACATTCTTGTTAATGAACAATTTGGTTTCAGGCATGCATCTTCAACAGACATTGCGTCCTATAAGTTGACCAAGAATATACTGACAGCATTAAACAATAATCTTTTAGTTGGTGATATTTTTTGCGACCTTCATAAGGCATATGACTGTGTCAACCATGACATCCTGCAGTCTAAAATGGAATTTTATGGTATTTCTGGAAAAGCTAATAACCTGATCAAATCCTACTTACAAGACAGATATCAGAGAGTATTGTTAGACCTTGATTCAAGAAAAAAAATATTACTCTGAATGGGAATCTGTTATAGATGGAGTTCCCCAGGGGTCCTTACTTGGTCCCCTGCCTTTTCTTTTATATATTAATGACGTATCAAATGTAATGTCTGATGTATTGAACCCAGTGCTGTATGCAGATGATACTAGCTTGATAATTACTAATTATGATAGCCAAATATTTGAAAAAGAAATAAATACTGCTATATTACAATTAAACAGATGGTTTAATAGTAATCTATTATTATTAAATCTGGAAAAAACTTACTTCCTTCAATTCCTAACCAAAAGCACTAATGCAACAGACCCACACATATCGTACAAAAATAGACAAATTTCCAGTATACATAGCACAAAATTTTGGGGATTGGTGATTGATGATAATTTATCATGGCATTGCCATATTGATCAAATGATACCTAAACTAAACAAAGCATCTTACGTAATTAGATCTTTGAAACCACTGTTGTCTTTTGAGTCATTAAAGATGGTTTATTTCTCAACAGTCCATTCAATCATATCATATGGTATCATATTCTGGGGTATATCAACTCATAGTAAAATTATATTTAATTTCCAAAAAAGAATAATAAGGATTATTACAAACTCAGATAACAAGGATTCTTGTCGAGATTTATTTAAAAAATTAAATATTCTCCCTCTTCAGTCTCAATACATATTTTCTCTACTCATGTTTGTTGTTAAGAATAGAGACTTTTTCAAAACGAACTCAGATGTTCTTAGTTTTAGCATAAGATCTCGCTATGATTTACATATTCCTGCAGTAAAGTTGGCAGTATTTCAGAAAGAAGTGTGGTATGCTGGTATCAAAATCTATAACCATCTTCCCCAACCCTTAAACAACTATCACGTGATATTTCTAAATTTAAAGCGGCTTTAAAGGGATTTCTTTTTACAAACTCTTTTTACACATTTGAGGAGTATTATGGCTGGAAATGAGGATCTTGGTTCTTATTAATACATTCTAACAATACTATAAATTATTGTATTGCTGTTTAATTATTGTTAAATTCAGATCACTTATCATTACACATATGTGTTGTCATATACATTGTATGTGTTTGTAGACTAATAATACTTTCAACATTGGTCCCCTAGGCCACATAAGGATCAATGAATTGTGGTGGTTTTACTGATAATAAGTAAACTGAACAGCATGCTTTGCTCTTAAAACTGTTACATCTCTATTGTCAAAAGAAGATTTAAGGATATTATATTTCTCTTGTGTGCATTAAATTATGACTTATGGCATAATATACTACGTACAGATGAGGGAATTGGGACTGTGCTTTTACTTCTTGTGTTTTGTAGGATTTACTATAAGATGTACTTTATGATATAATTATTTTTTGTCTATATTACATTAGTATTATGACAAGCTCTATATCCTATAGGTTGGTTAACCTTGTATGGATTGACAGAATGCATAATAAATGAATGAATGTGTATGTATAAATGTAGTCACTTGTAGCAACGTTTTAGCAATGTTAGCTTGACCATCTTGTTATTAAAAAATAACCCGGACTGTTGACTACCATGGTTGCCAGCCCCTCTTCAAAGAATTATGTGTTCAGCCAGACAAAATTATTTTAATTTCATTGAAGTTATCATAAGCTTAGCAAAATATATTCAATATAAGGTATATCTCACAAAACATGGAAAAACTCAAATTTATAAGATGAGGCAATTTCCAGACAAATTAGGCCATGACACTTTCTGGTTTGTTATTCTCCAGTTATCCTGCCATTCAGTGCTGTGTAGTCTGAGATGCTAATGTTCTTGTTAAATGAGCCATAAATAAACTCTCTCTTACTGCCTCTCCCTCTCTCCCACTAAATTCGTAATGGATCTGGACTCACAAACACATCAAATTAATACGTAAAGGGGCTCTTGATCCAAACATAACTGTGGCAAGAATGTGCAGCTGACTTGTAACCAGGGCCAAATTAAAGAATGTGCTCGCATGTTGTGGAACAGCTTGAAGCCTCATTTTGTTATTTGTTAGATGAGATATGAAAGTCTGACTGTGGTACCTTGATGTTCAAAGAAATAACTGAAATTCAGGTTTGAAGTTTGGCTTCCTCTGTTACAGGTTCTACATTACAACAAAATTATGCAACCCACACTACATTCCAGAGGTGTCTACAAAAGTAACGCTGCTTAACTTTACAATAACGCCGGCTGGGTTGGAGGACCAGCTGCTGGGCATTGTTGTGATTAAAGAGCGACCTGATTTGGAGGCAGAGAAGAACCAACTCACTGTGCAAGGAGCTGAGAATAGGAGGTAAGCTGCTTGGGTAGCTGTCTAGGTACACTCAATATATTATTTTGTGGGGGAGGGGGTGGGAGCTGTTACAGACATCACAGACAAGATAACCGAATAAAATCTGGAGTTGCACTCTTCCAGAGTGGTAAAATGGGCTTATATAAGAATCGAATTCATTATCAGTACACATCTAAGTTCCATGGAAATTCTATGTACAGTACAAGTTTCTGCCTTTAAAGTTCATTTTTTTCATTTATGTAAAATGTTGAGTGGCCCACGTAGGCTGGTTTGCACTACACCCACATTGCTCTGTGGATATCCCAGCTGTTTGGACTTGTTTTAGTTTCTGGTATTTGAAAAGCATTTCAAGAGTGTACAGTCTGTGAAACATGCTTCCTTTCTGGCATTGTCACAAAGGATGTTATGCAAAAAAAAACTGATTTTCCAAGGAGAGAGGTTAGTGTTCTAGTGGTGGTTGGCTGAGTATATGTGTAACATACTGTAGTTACCCAAACATAATTCAAAGTCTAAACAATGGGGGTTATCATATAATCACTCATAAAATTAAACATGTTTTGTATAATTGTTGTTCTGAAGAAGATTCCTTCATACAAAATGCCTGATGTTGATTGTAACCAAAACTCGAATTTTCAACACAAATTTTTTTTAGAAATATAAAATATTGGTCTGTTATTTTTGGACATTGAATATTGCTTCAAACAGAAATTTAGTCCTTGGTGTTTGTACATTTTGTGAAGCTGTATAAAAGTAGTTTTGAACTGTACTGAATTGTTTACATTCTTCAGAGTGCTGAACCAGAACAGAACCAGACATATAGTACTTACCACAGAACACCTGAACTACACTGCATTTTATATGGTTTAAGCCCCAGATAGAGTCACAAGTTATGTTTATGTGCCTTAGTATAAATGCACCATGCTCAAAAATGTTCATATAAAACTTTTACGTATAATTGAAATTGATGTTTATATTATGTACAGATCTCTTTTATAATGGGATGTTTTCAAGAAACTGTTTCCTGAAGGTTGAGTGATATGGTAGACTGATATGGGCAAAATTAACTTCATGTAGACTGCTGATACTAAATTGCATTGAAATAGACTGTGGTATAGCAAATGAAATATGACAGTGAACTGCTGTCCAAACTGATGAAATTATAGACATGTGCTGCCCATTGTGCCTTCACTGTATGCACTTTATGCATTGAACACATGTTATTGTTTTATTACTGGATCTCTTGCTGTTGAATTTTTTTATTCTCTTACTTTGTGAAATTTATTTACTACAGAATGCTGAAGGATACAGAGGACAAGATCATGGAAGTTCTGTCCACAACAGAGGGCAACATTCTGGAAGATGAGGCAGCTGTTAATGTGCTCAATTCTTCAAAAACACTGGCCAGTGATGTCCAAGAAAAACTTTCTGTGGCTGAAGAGACAGAGAAAGCTATTGACAAAGCTCGCTTTTTATACAAACCCATTGCCAGTTACTCTGTTGTCCTCTTTTTTACTGTTGGTGTGTAACATTTCAGTGTGATTCTTATGGATAGGTGTTAGGTAATGCTCATCTGGTAAGTATTTAGTGTGAAAAAATGAACAATAGTGGATGAAGTCCAAAACCAGGAGTTGGATAGACACACTAAAAGGAACTGAGTCACATTAAATGTATGGTTTATTGGACATGTGTTTTTTATGGATGATTTTATGATTCTTTTGGGAATTTTGAAGGGAAGATTTTGAGTAAATGAGCCCTAGGCAAACTGCCAAAGGTTTGGGCTGCAGCATATGTGTGAAATGAGGGCATACCAATTATCAACAGCATGTCCACAGACTGAAGGCTTACAGGCTTCCAGAACAGGCACTGTAAAATAATCCACTGGAGTGGATACATTCTGTACCAAAAAACGTAGTCAAACACCCAGTGGATTAAGGAATAGGCAGCTATGCCTATACCATTATAATTCTTGATAGTGATGTACAAGGCTTGTAGATGTTAAGGATACACTGAAGGGGCCACATATGGTAGTACGTATGTATAAAATGTCCATTTGGTTATCCTGTTGGTTTCAGGTTACACTCTCAGATATGATTCCAATTAACTGATATATATGCAGATATTTTTGGTGCCAGTTTTGGAAAGAAAAATTTTAACAATCGTATTTATTAAGTAATTCACATTCCATACTTTGTCTCCTGCAGCTGACCTTGCTAATATTGATCTCATGTACCAATATTCTCTGGTATGGTTTGTGAATCTCTTCAAAACTGCAATTGACAACACCGAGAAGAAGGAGAACATTGAAGAACATCTTGCAGACCTCGCCAAATACTTCACATACTCCCTGTATATTAATGTCTGCAAGGGTTTGTTTGAGAAGGTGAGACTATCTGTATAAGCACAGTATCTTTGCATCCAGTACTTTCTGTTAACGTCTCTAAAGCCAATTGAAGTACTGTAATAGGACCTGAGACTTTAAACTTTGCCAGTCTGTGTACAGAGAATGTGTTTTATCATGTTGCTGGGCAATGCAGCTGTGGTGGAAGTGTTACTGCACAGAAAATTCCTATCTGCCTAGAATGAAGTGCCTATTTGTCTCTACAATTCAGCTTACCTTATTTTATAGAAGATTCTTGAAGTAACAATCTGGCTCCTTGCACCCTCCAAAAATTTTTCTAGACACACAGTTCAGCTTGTCTCGAAATACTGGCAAGTTCTGTATGAATATTTTATTTCAGTTCTTGCAAAGAATGCGAATTTTTTACATAAACTGTGTAACTGAGTGTCCAAGAATAATTGTATGGTTTCAGATTTGGAGGCCATAGTGTGCAAGTTTCATAAACTGTTTGTTCAGTGTTTTTTCTAGTTAAGTCACCAAGATATTTACTATGTAGCCTGTGGTATAATCCTGTATGAAGTGACATTACATGTTCTTTTCTTCTGATAATTCCTTGCAGAATGGTAGTATAAACAGGGATTACTCAACCTTTAAGTTATACTGCAACTTCAATATACGTCTCTAATGTTGTTGTGTATTTGCTGGTAATGTAGTCTGCAGGAGCCTTGACATGTTCAGCAAGACTGTATGTTGCTTGCAGACATTTTTTACCCTTTGAGACATAATTTTTCTGGGGTTCAAAGTCTTAGGTATTGTGTTCACTTGATACCTGTCCTTGTGTTGTTGGTTGTCTGTATTGTATTTTGCTGTACTTTTATGCCGTTTCTTTTGGCTCTTACTTGTAATTGGCTTTGTTGATGATGTCCAAGGCTGCAAGGTTCCTATAAGTTAATTTAATTCAATTATATAATATGCGCATTGTCATTATGCTCATTGATTAATTTGCTGTTACAAATAGGTTTCAGTGAAAGGCACTGTATATACTAAGTGCCTTTGTCTATGTAATATAATGCAGTAACTGTACATAAAATTTGTTACTGTTGTTGTTATTTGTGGTATTGTTATCATTGTTTGTAATTGTTACTGTCACTGTGTCAGGACAAACTGCTGTTCTCATTGCTACTGACTGTGAACATCTTAAAGAACAAGAATCAACTGGACACCCAGGAGTGGATGTTTCTCTTGACAGGAGGAGTTGGTTTGGACAATCCTTATACAAAGCCTGTTACCTGGCTGTCTCAGAAGAGTTGGGATGATTGGTGTCGACTTGATGACTTGAATAATTTCAAGGTAGGCTGTGACATTACTGAAAAATAGATTCTGTCCCCATCTGTGTTTTGTTTCAAAACTACTATACTTGCAGCATTCTTGCTCATATGTACAGGCTTTTTCAGGAAGTGTAAAATAATGACAGTTTATTATTAATTCACACCCCATAACAATACATATTTCTAAATTTTCTGTCAGGTGCATATGTTCTTGTCGCATGTGTTTTAAGGGCACTGTGTTGCTAGTGACTGAAACAGATGTTGACAAATGTCACATCCTCTCAGTACGAAATACCTTACTCTGCATCCGTTTGGCTCAGAAAAAAGGCCAGTGAACATGGTAAGGAATATGCTGATTCCATAAGGCACAGGGAATTTCTGGGTTGTCTTTGTAACTATTAGCTTCTCAAGTAGGATTATGGCCCATGGAGGAATGTGATAAGTTGTTTAGTGAAGGTATGTTATGGTTATTTTTATATTTTGATACTGAAACTGCAGTAAGTTTAATTACTAAAGTACATCCTTCTTTGTAGGGTATTCGTATCCATTTGGAGCAGAATAAAGATGAATGGAAGACAGTTTTTGATGATGCAGACCCCCAGATTTCTAAGTTTCCTGCTCCTTGGTCTGAGAAGCTGTCTGAGTTTCAGTGTGTGCTTATTATTCGTTGCATACGGCCTGACAGAGTTGTTCCATCTCTTCAGAACTTTGTACAAAGTATGAACAATTTATTGTCTGGGTATGTATATTGGGTGGAACAGTAGGGTCAGCTAGAGTCATAGCTCTGTGATGCTGGGCTGTTGACAAATGTTTCCTCTCCAGGAAAAGTCCATAATTGTGGTTGTGTACATTAGTGTATTTAGTGAATTATGTATATAGCCTTTTCAATAGCACTCAAGAATATTATTATAAACACCAATTTATTGATTTTATTTTTTCAACTCAGTATCAACAGAATAACACCAGAGATCTTTCCAGCCACACACTTTCTAACTCTTGACATCAGCAGCAGCAAGAGGTGACTATGCAAACTTCTGAAGCGAAATGTTAGTTCAGAGGCAGAGATCCTTAACAAAGACTCCTAGAAGGAAGGGAAAAATTCTATTTCATAAAACATGCATATGGGTTACGTACTGAGACAAGTGAAGCTGGTGGTTTTGGTGGTGGTGGTGGTGGTGGTGGTGATGGTGATAGTGACAGCAATTACAACAACAACAACAGCAATGACAATATCAGTGATTATTATTATTATTATTATATTACTGTTTATATTGTGTGTTATGACCAATTACAGACAACTTGGGTAAAGAATATGTAGAGCCACTGCCATTCAACCTAACTTCCTCCTTCAGTGACTCAAACTGCTGTGCGCCACTAATCTTCATCTTGGCTTCTGGATCGGATCCCACAGCGCTGTTAGTGAAATTTGCAGATGATCAGGTGTGTTGGTGAACCAGAATGATAATGGCATATTCATGTAAGAGGATGCATGTCTTCTAGGTTTGTTTCATCTGATTAGTATTTTCTCTTTTACAAGGGCTGATTCAGCCAAGTCCATGCTGAAAATGAACGGCATCATCATAAGTGACAACTTGATAATCTAAATTAAATTTAAAAATACATACCATTTAATGACAAAGCTTATGTTTGTTTTAAGTTTTTTTTTATCCTTTTTAGGGCTTTGGAGCAAACCGCCTGTGTGCTTTGTCCTTGGGTCAAGGGCAAGGTCCCATTGCCGTAAATGTGGTAGAAGAAGGAGTGCGTAATGGCACATGGGTCATACTGCAGAACTGTCACCTTGCCAAGGATTTCATGCCAACCCTAGAAAAGGTTAGACATGGCCATATGGAGGACTACTCAACAAAATACAGTTGTGGATTACATGCACATTAACTAATATTTTGAGATTGGTAGGGCTACCAAGTTCCCTGACTTTCCTGGATATGTCCTACATTTTCATGTGCTTAAATATTCTCTTGATTACATGCTGAGTGCATGGAATATGCAGAGATATAGTGTGAGGAATGTGTATGTTTCAACTCACCCACTCGAGAATGTCAGATAATGATGTCAGATTTCAGACAACTCATCTGCATTAAAGAAACAGTTTTCAGGAAGAGACAATGACATACCTCTATTATGAATAAAATATTTGTATGCTGTTAATGTCCTTTAATGTCACTATACTGCTATTGTGTTAATATTTTGAGGGTCCTAATATGTAAATGCATGAATGTGTACTATGTAATCTTTTTTTGACTCTTTTCCATCACACAATTGGGTCATTGCATGCACAGGTTTTCTAATTTCCTAATGTAGGGTTCTATCAAACATCCCCCACTGCCATGCACCATCTGTCAAACTGGTTGTTTATTGACTTATTTTGAGTGAAAAATGTTACTTCTGTGTATGTCAAAGTGGCAACTAAAGAGTTTGAGTTCATTCCATAATAAATAAAATGTTATTCAAATTAAATTAAATAAATAAAAGTAATACACAACAGGAAAATGAGTAAGGAAAAGAATAGAGAAGGAGCAGAAAGCTGAAAGGTATCTCTGAAAAGACAAGTTACCAATTGCACCATACAAGTACCAGATTAGATACAGAAAGTCATAGCATCTCCATAAGGGAGGCTTCTGTTGTATCTTCTGGGTTCGGAGAGGAGAGGCCATCTGCCCTCTTTATATCATGTGCCAGACTACATGGCATCACATCCCAAAAGATACTTGGGTTAAATTTTAAAAATAATTATAACAAGCTGGTAATTTAAATAACATAAATAATGCATAAATAGTGCTAAATGTTCACTGGATATTCCTGTGTACCCAATTCTTTAAATACTCAGATGCTTGTATGAGTTTTGGAGTAATATTTTTTTTTGTGACACAGTTTTTCTTAAAAATTATGTAGGAACTACAGGTACATTGATGGTAAAATTCTGTGTCCTCCAAGCATTTGTATTCTGTGCAGATCTGTGAGAGCATTGCTCCTGGAACAACACACCCTGACTTCCGCTTGTGGCTCACAACCTACCCAGCTACCCACTTCCCTCTTCAGGTGTTGCACAGTGGGATCAAGATGATTTATGAGCCACCCAAGGGAATCAGAGCCAACATCATCAGGTAACAATATAGTTCAGCTGGGCTTCTTCATGTGAATCACTAACATTAAACCTTAGTACAGACTATAAATTAGGAAAACATATTAATGCTACTCAGAAGTGGAAAATAAGGAATGAAAAGGTAATTTTGTTAGGGAAACCGCTTCAAAAGTGTAATATGTTTTCTTTTGGGTAATTCCCCGGCGTCTGAGTTCTAATAGCCGACGTTTCGGAACCCTCTATCAGTTCCATCTTCATAGGCAGGTGGATGAAGTACTTCATCCATCTGCCTATGAAGATGGAACTGATATAGGGTTCCGAAACGTCGGCTATTAGAACTCAGACGCCGGGAAATTATCCAAAAGAAAACATATTACATATAGAACACGGCAAAAGCTTAAAATCAAGAACACTTCAAAAGTGTCTGCCTGAAAGAAGAAGAGATTGGTCTTGTTGTGAGAATATAAGGTGGTTGGAATTGACTGACTATTCTGTTCAGTCATTGGGCTAAAAAACGAGTCTTAGAAAGGCCTGTTGATAAAATGGTGACATTCTATATGTTGGGAGGCATCCACTTCAAATGCTGGCTGGCTACATGATTTTCTGAAATTTTTTAGTTTTCCTCTCTGCCAAGGTGAGTGCTGGGACTGTACTCTGAAACAGGCCACAACCACTTCCTCCATAACCCCACCTACTCAAGAGTCCATGGTCATTTTCTCATCTCATTTGATGCAGTATATTCAAGTAATGAGAGAGTTAAGAAATCCATCTAGTAAATAGGAAGCAACGTTAGGAGTTTTACTTTAACTCTTTGGAGACCAAAAAATGATGGGAAAGTACTTCTCTGATCAGTGCTCCCTGATATTCCAAAGAGCATTACTTTGTGTGAAGTTTCCCAGGCTTCTTCTTGTTGTTGTTTTGATAAGAGTAGTAACAGAATAAAGATTAGTATGTAGTGTGGCTGACTGATATTGAGAGAGAAAAATTTGAGTACTCAGAAAAATAACTGCCCAAGGGCCATTTTGCCTACCACAAATCTCACAAGGACTGGCCCAGAATCAAATTCAGGGTCTCTGCAGTGAGAGGCTATTGACTAACCACTTGAGCCATGGCATAACCTTGAAGACTGAACTTAATCTAAATTACATACAAATATTCAGCTTGTATCTCACAGAAAGCACACCTTGCTCTCATTAGATTGGCAAGTCTGTGAATCTGATTAGGGAACTAATTACCATTTGTTGTAACACTTCTATGGACAACATATATAAACAATGTGAGCGGAATGCAGAGTTATTCAGGTTATGCCTGGTAGTACCCTTATTAGCTGCTAGGTTTTAAAGATTTTAATCAAATGATATACACAGAAGGTGAGCTTAGTTATGGATGTTAAGAATAGATGTGACATGCAGTGCTGATTTTGTTTTTCTTGACTGCACAGGTCATATCTTTCGCACCCCATCAATGATCCTGAGTTTTTTGAGAGCTGTAAGCAGTTGGATAACTTCAAGAGGTTGCTGTATGGACTGTGCTTTTTCCATGCCGTGGTCCAGGAGCGACGCACATTTGGGTCCCTGGGATGGAACATTCCATATGAGTTCAATGAGATGGATTTATGCATCAGTGTGTTGCAGTTACACATGTTGCTTGATGAACATGAGGTATGTTTCAGGTAACTCAGTTCTGACCTGATTGCACCCTGGTGGAAACACCACTGTTAAAGCCTCTAAGAATATCCATTTTGCCACCCTTTTGACTGTGCTACCCAGGGAGGCTATACTCCCCTCTCCCCACCCAGTATGTTCTGGTTATCACATCTGACATATAATGGGGAGGTAATGTCTGCATGTCAGTTTATCTGTGTGTTTTGTCTTCATAATCAACAGATAGAGTGAAATTTGGAATGGGAGCTTATGCTACATGTCATAAAGTTAATTACTGTTGTTTCATATCATCTAATGTAACCCTTGCTTTATGAGAAACTCAAATGAGACATCATCAAATTTCTGAGAAACAGTTCACTGCACAAAAGTTGATGCATAGCATACAATATGGGTTATGGTACAACACACAGCTTTAATTTCAAACATGAGGTTTGTGCTGTAAGGCTAAAAATAACTCACATACAGTTAATCTTATTAGCTGTTTACAGGTCACCTTCAGGTAAATTTACCAATTTTTTGAAGAACCTAATGAGTATTTTGAACACATGGTATAGTAATAAAACCGAATTCGTGACATAAATATTAATTATTTAGAAAATTGTAAGGAAAGGCAGCAATTAGATGCACTAATACAAACCTATAACCTAACAGGAACAGTATCATTTCCTACATGTAAATCAAAAGCATCCACTACCACAATTGATAACATACTCATAACAAGGACTAAAAATTATATTATAAATCCCCATATCAATGGGCTTTCTGATCACAAGGCCCAGATAACAGTGATAGAAAATATTGTTCTTACAACACAAAGAAATAATATCACCACAAAGAGGGACACCAATGACCTGAGTATACTGGAATTCCAGTTACTACTAAGTCATGAAAATTGGGAAGAAATTTCTATGGAGGATGATGCTAACAGGATGATGCTAACAGGATGATGCTAACAGGATGATGCTAACAGGATGATGCCAACACTTCTTTCAATAAATTTTTAAATATATATTTAAGGATTATTTATCATCAGAAAAATAATGTTACCTTGAACGAGCATCATTATGGTTTTCAAAGCGAAGTTTCAACAGAAAATGCTTCTTATATATTACTAAATGAAATACTGACAGCATTGAACAACAAACAGATGGTGGAAAGAATATTTTGTGATCTCCATAAAGAATTTGACTGTATTAATCATGCTGTGCTATTAGAAAAATTGAAATTCTATTGAGTATTAGGAAAATTTCACAATTTAGTAAAATATGATTTAGATGGAAGATATAAAAAAGTAATTTTAGGTCATAATAATGGTATTGAATCCACCTGGGAGAAAATAAAACAAGGAGTACCACAGGGATCAATTTTGGGACCCCTTTTTTTTTTAATCTATATAAATGACTTGTCAAATTTAGCATCCATTGGAACCAAAATCCTTATGTGTGCAGACAATACCAGTATAACAGTAACTAGTCCAAATTTGGAAAATTTTGAAACAAAAATAGATAAAATATCTGGGGATATTAATAATTGGTTTAAAGTAAACCAATTAATATTAAATTATAATAAAACACATTACTTACAGTTTAATACAAAAAATAGCTGGGATTATGATTTGAAACTTAACTACCAGGGTAATTACATCAAAAACTCATCAAATACAAAATTTTTAGGTCTGATCATTGATGACTTCCTATCGTGGAAGGCTCATATAGACCAAATGATGTCCAAATTGAATACAGCATGTTTTGTAATTCCAAAGATACAAGCTATAACGCCTCAAGAAACTTTAAGAATTGTCTATTTTGTATTCACACATTCAATTATGAGTTACGGGATAATTTTTCTGGGGAAATAAATCATATAGTGGTAAGATTTTCAAAATTAAAAAAAGAGAGATTAGAATCATCACAAATTCAAGAATGAGAGATTCATGAAGGGAACTTTTAAAAAAATTAGAAATACTGCCCTTATATTCTCAATATATCTTTTCACTATCAATATTTGTGATAAAAAACATTTATTTTATACAAATAATCAGATCCATGGTATTCACACAAGATTTAAAACCAACTTACATCCACCCACAGCTAATCTAACAAAGTTCCAAAAGGGATTGTACTACTCAGGAATTAAAATTTTTAACAATTTTCGACACAATATCAAAGACATAGCTAATGAGATAGAACTGTTTCTGAATGCTTTAAAAAGGTTTTTACTCACAAATTCCTTTCATAGTAGTGAAGAATATTTTAATTATCAGAGATATTACATTGAAAACTGAATTGAAAATTGGTTTTAGGTGTTTTATTATTTGTATTTTATTATTTATTACCAAGATTCTTCCAACACTGTGTATATTATGGTTCTGAAATAATTTGTAGAATACTATGTTCGTTGCTATTGGACTTATCTCACTTCATGTATATTGCTAGAAATTGACGAGTCTACTATCATATTTATATTTTGGACTAATAAACTAAACTAAACTAAACTAAACTAGACTAAACTACCTTAGATAGTATGTCTGTGACTATGTCTATATCCACAGGATTTTATCCTAATTTGGATTTAAAGAATGTGAATAAATTACATTACATTACACATAGTATATTATAGTGTGTATTCAAAACCACATGGGGTATTATAAATAAAGAATCTGGAAAAAATAAAAAAAGTACTGAAATACCAGCTCTAAAAGTTGAAGGTAAAAAAAAATCACTGATAAACAAACAAACTATTGCTGAAACTTTTAATGAGTACTTTGTTGCTATTGCATAAAATGTTAAAAGACAAAATAAAAATAATCTTATTAATGATGATAATGATAATATGGATAGTCATACCCATTTCATGGAACAAGCTTTTAATAAACATTACCCAAGTATGGAATGTAAATGCACAACAGCAAAAGAAATTGAACGAATTATAAAATCCCTCAAAACAAAAAACTCACATGGATATCTACAAAGATCCTAAAAATAAGCTGCCCTTTCATAAGCTCTCCAATAAATTACATATGTAATAATATCTGTTTTGCGGTGTATTCCCTGATAGATGAAAATGCGCAATAATAAACCCAATACATAAAAATGATAAGTATGAAGTGTTAAACTATAGACCTCTATCACTCTTAACATCATTTTCAAAAATACGAGTATTTGAAACGGTAATGAAGAGAAGGATTTAAAACAACTCACCAATTATAACATATTAAACCATGAACAATATGGTTTCAGATTAGGGCTGAGGACTGATAATGCAACTTATAAACTAACAACTGAGATTTTAAATGCTATGAACAATTAACTGCTAGTAGGAGGGATTTTTTGTGATGTAGAGAAAGCATTTGATTGTGTTAATCATTATATTCTATTACCTAAATTGAAATTTTATGGAATCGGTGACAAGGACCTTCAACTTTATCAATCTTATCTGGGTAACAGATATTGTAGAACAGCAATATACAATGACGGCAAGAAGAGCGGTAAAGTTTCAGACTGAGCTAAAGTAAGACACGGAGTCCCACAAGGTTCTATTTTGGGACCTCTACTTTTTCTTTTATATGTAAATGACTTACACAAGAATATAAATAAAACTTCAGCACCTAAAATTTTTCCTGATGATACTAGTATCTTATTTGCTCACTCTAATCTAATAATATTAACAAAAACATTCACATAGTTTTTATAACTTTAAATAAATGGCTAAGAGCAAACCAATTGTCTTTAAACTATAAAAAAAACTAATTATATACACTTTGCAACCAAGAGAAATATGTCAGTAACTTAAAAATAGGCTTTAACAATAATTTTATCACCAACAGCTCTTACACAAAATTCCTGGGGGTGACAATGAATAATATTTTTTCTTAGAATAATCATATTGATTTACTAATGAAAAAGTTCAGTAAAGCTTGTTGTATAATTAGAAATGCCAAACCATTCGTGTCTGCCTCGTCACGAAAAGTAATTTATTATGCTTTTTTCACTCGGTTATGAGGTATGGAATTATATTTTGGGGGGAACTCATCGCATAGCTCCATAATTTTTAGAATACAAAGGCAATTAGAATTATTGAAGGCTATGGGAATAAAGTTTCGTGTAGAAATTTATTTAAGAAAGTACAAATTTTGCCTGTGACATCACAATATATGCTATCTTTATTAATGTTTGTAGTTCAAAATAAATTTTTTTTTAATGAACAATGAAAATCACAATTTAGATACTAGACAAAGAAATAATTTATACCTTCCTTAAGCAAACTTAACCATTTACCAAAAAAGAAGCTTACTATTCAGGAATAAAAATTTTTAATAATTTACCCTTAGAGATTAAGAATGTTGCTGGTAACCAAAAAAATTTAAAACTGCTCTGAAAAGATTTTTATACACTTATTCATTTTACACAATGGAAGAGTACCTTAGTCAATCATGAAGTAAGTACTGTCTCACAAGATTTTTATTATAGTGTGATACTGATTTAAGATTCTGTCTATGTGTATTATGTAAGTACTCTTGAATTGTTTTTAAGTTCTGTCTAGGTACATTATGTATGTATTCATTGACTGGATATTCTGAACTGATCACATTTCTTTGTATAAACTTGATTTATCTTATTTATGTATTATAATCACAAATCATTATTATATGTATCGTACTGTCGAAACTCATTTTGTACTATGCCTGTTGTTATCTAATGACAAGTTCTATATCCAATCTGGTGGATATCTGGAATACTAAATAAATGATTATGATAATAAACCACAAAGGAACTTATAACTGTGCAGCATGCTTTACCTTGCAGAATTAAATTTATCAGTACAATAAATGAACATAGAAACAGTGACATATACAGAGGTACAAAGAATACATTTTAAAAGAAATTTTGCTTCATATTTAAGTAGAAATTTCTACTCTGATTTTGTCACTTGGTGTATATTTGGGGTTGCAGGACATTCAGTTTGAAGCATTGAGGTACCTTATTGGAGAATGTAACTATGGTGGGCGAGTGACTGATGATTGGGATCGCCGTACATTGAACACCATCTTGGCGAAGTTCTACTGTGTCGATCTTGTGGAAAAGGACATATACTACTTCTCTCCTTCTGGTATGTTTACCCTGTGTTTTATGCACTTTACTCACATTACTCACAGCTGGTGCAATTTAAATGACCAACCCTGATTCTGGTTTTATAAGTTGCTTTTAATACTTTTATGGTCAGAAGCTTCACATAAAAGTAGACTGTTAAGAAAAAAAGTAGATTGTCAAGACTGGAGTAATTCACCAATGTGCAAAGTTTTTAAATGCTCCTCTTGTTTATACACACTTTAGTTAATGAACCTTCGTTTTGGTTTATTTATTTTCATGTTTGTGTTGCATTTCTTACAATAATCGTCAGAAACATGTGGTACAGGATTTAGGATAGACTGTACCTAGCAGACCTTGACTGTTGCTTTATATACCATGTTTTTTGTTTGTGTGTTGAAATGCAGTTTACTATTGCAGCATCTAAATAGCTTACTGGTGGGTTAGAGGGTGCTATAAAATACACCACTGTTATGATCCTTGGTTACTGTTGTCAGAATCCATGCTGTGCAAACAACTACATGAAATACTGTAATTTTTTTTTTTGGGGGGGGGGGGTTTTTTTTTGTTTTCCAAAAGAAGAAATCGAAAAAATAAGAGCGAGCTTATTAGAATACTGTAAATTAGATACTTTAGCAATGGTTAGAATATGGGAGAAATTGAAAGAATTAGCAAAGTAATTATATATGATAAAATCGATACAATAAGTTACATAGCAAAATTAAAGAAACTAAAAGTAATTTTGTATGAATATGTTGATTAGTGCTACTTTTGCACACAATAGATATATTCCTTCATATTATATAATATATGGAGGAATTTTTATGGCGAAAATAATAGTTTTTAATAATGATACAAGTAGATTTGAAACATTTTTTAGAGGAGAAAATGAGCCGATGCCATTCAATACAAATGGAACATTGAGAGTAAGAG